>Ga0209596_1003039_pt1 | contig 13436 bp, 18 predicted proteins | sample M_130807_MF_Meta_FD_187314 | JGI IMG/M metagenome (GOLD analysis project Ga0209596, IMG submission 187314) | Freshwater microbial communities from Lake Montjoie, Canada to study carbon cycling - M_130807_MF_MetaG (SPAdes) (version 2) | ecosystem: Environmental > Aquatic > Freshwater > Lake... | reverse complement strand
TACTAGGCTCCTTCTTCGGCGTCACCCAAGCAGGAGCCCCCGGCCCCCAGCACCCCCAACGACTGGAATTTCTCGGAGGAACAATTACTTGTACAGGAAACAGCGCTATTGGCACCGTAGGCGGCGGCTATCTTTATGCCTGCAGCTTGGCCCAATTTACTAGTGATTCAGGCACCTATGGTGATGTGGGTGGAATAGCAATATACTCAGGTTTTTCTGGAAATGCAGGTGTAGTTGCTGTTGGGTACAATACTGGAACTAGTCCAGCAAACTCACTACCTGTAACTTACTATAATAATCCAGCTGGAACCACCTTCGCCCCAAATTTTTATAGTAACGTTGGTTATTTTAGTAATTTTTCATTTGGTGGAAGTTACGCAAATCAGATAAATCGAGCAACCACAAGATTATACGTTAAAAGCCTCACTACACCTACTGGATTCTCTATCAGTAACCTATCAATAAATGTTGACTCTTCCGGCGGAATAATTGATACAGGTAGTCTTACATTAGGCAATGCTACATTTAATGGGGCAGGCGGCAATACTTCACTGGGAAATACTTTAACAATATCTGGTAATTTTTCACTACTAGACGGCGATATAAATTTAAAGGGAAAAAATCTTAATATACCTACTTTTGCATCAGTTACTACAGCAACTAGAGGGGTTATTAGTACTACTGGTATAGGCAATATTTCTCCTACTAGCGGTAACTTTTTTACTGACCAAGGTACCTTTACTACGGCCGCTAATGTAATAATTAACATGCCCGGCGGCGGAGTTGGTGTAACTCTGACTAATAACTCAAATGTTGGTAATATACAATTAGCTAGTGGTTCTGTACTTAATATTAAAACTGCAGCCGCCGCAACTGTAACTATCAGAGATATTATAACAAGTGTTAGACCAGCTAACATTAACATGAGTACCACTGGTACTTTTACTCTATCTAATCTTTCATTGGCAGGCAATGCAGGCAATGTAATAACATTCCAATCAAATTCTGGAGGCACACAATTTTATATAAGTAAATCTAGTGGCACTATAACAGCTAATTTTTTAAATATTAAAGATAGTAACGCTAGTGGTGGAGCATCTTGGCTTGCAAATAATGGAACCAATTCAAACGGTGGTAATAACACTGGTTGGGTATTTGTTGCAGTTGTAGCAGGTATTAATGGACAATTCTTTGTATTCTTTTAATTAATATATAATTAATGGGTAAAAACTTGTTTTACCTATCATTTTCTGATAAAATAATCTATGCGAATTTTTGTAAATGGAACTTTTGATATATTACATATGGGTCATTTAGACCTATTAAATTATGCAAAAAGTTTAGGAACACATCTATTGGTTGCAATTGATTCCGATAATCGGGTAACTGATAGAAAAGGTAGTGATAGACCATTCAATAAAATAGCTAATAGAATATCACTACTGAATAACTTAAAAGCAGTAGACGAAGTAAAAATATTCAATAATGAGTTTGAACTAGAAATAATTATACAAAATTATAAACCAGATATTATGATAGTAGGCAGTGACTGGAAAAATAAAACAATAATCGGCTCAAAATATGCTAAACAGTTAATGTTTTTTGATAGAAAAATAGATGAATCAACCACAAAAACAATTGAAAATTATATTAATAGGCGACACTTGCATTGATGAATATCAATATGGAATAGTAGATAGAATTAATCCAGAAGCTCCTGTACCATTATTTGTTCCTAAACACACTGATATTAAATATGGAATGGGTAGTAATGTTAAAGAAAATCTAATAACATTGGGATTAACTGTTTCATCTTTTTTAGGTGAACCTTCAAAAAAGAAACGATTAATAGATTTAAAATCTAAACAACAGGTTATACGAATTGATGATGATGTTAAATCTAATTCTTGCAATTTAGCATATATACTTCAATTCATAGACAATATTGATGCAATAGTTATATCTGATTATTCTAAAGGTTTTATCACAGAAAAATTTATTAAAGATATTAGACAAAATTATAATGGTCTTATTTTTGTTGATACTAAAAAACATGATTTAAAATTATTTGAAGGATGTATAGTAAAAATAAACGAAACAGAATATCATAATAGGATTAGTGAATGTTCTAACTTAATTGTAACCCGCGGAAGTAATAGCGTGTTATATAATAATAAAACGTTTAACGTACCTAAAGTTAACACGTTTGATGTATGTGGCGCCGGAGATACCTTTTTAGCCGCATTAACTTATGGATATTTGACAACAAATGATATAGAACACGCAATATGTTTTGCTATTAAAGCAAGTGCTATCACAGTACAACATATTGGCACATATGCACCTACATTAGAGGAAATAAATGAGATTAACAGGTGAAGTAAAAAAGAATTGGGGATCAGAATTCATATGGGTTTCTAATGATTTTTACTGTAGTAAAATGTTAAATTTTAATACAGGGTCAAAATGTAGTATGCATTTTCATGCAATTAAAGAAGAAACTTGGTATGTATTAAATGGAAAATTTAAAGTTATATATATCAATACTAAAGATGCTACCCAACATGAACAATATTTAGTAAAGGGAGATGTTTGGCACAATTCAGCATTATCACCGCATCAGATAATATGTATTGAAACCGGAACTATACTTGAAACAAGTACTCCCGATAGTGTTGAAGATAACTACAGAGTATTACCGGGTGATAATCAATAAAAAACGTTAATTAATTTATAATTTAGATAAGTAGTTATCTAATGAATACATTTCAATCGTCTTACGACAATAGATTACAAAGTTGGTATAACTTACGTAATAAAATCAAACAATATGATTTAAGCCAACAATGTGTGGAAATAGATAAATGGTGGCAATGTGCTCCGTTAATTAACCACTATCTTCATCCAAGTGATTTACCCAATTGGCCCGGTCCTTGGGAACTTTTGGTAGAAAATACCTATTGTACTCTTGCAAGAGGTCTAGGAATGTGTTATACTCTTATTCTAATGAATATTACTGATGTAGAATATGTTTTGGCTAAGGATATTGATGACAATGACACACCATTAGTCTTGGTTGACAACGCAAAATATCTGCTCAATTACTGGCCAAATACGGTGATAAGTAATAATCTACAAGATTTTAAAATAGTAAGCAAATTAGATATAAAAATAATTAATAATAAGATAGGGTAAAAATGAAAATAAACGTCACTAAAAGAAATGGGACAAAAGAGCCATTAATGTTAGAAAAATGGCAAGCGCAGGTGGCAAAAATATGTGTAGGGATAGCTGATGTTAGTACGTCAATGGTAGAGATTAAAAGTCAATTACACTTCTATGATGGTATTACTACACATCAAATAGATGAAATCACATTACGTGCAGTAGTAGACTTAATTGATGTAGAAAATAATCCAGACGTAGGGCATACAAACTATCAATACGTAGCAGGTAAACAACGATTATCTATGCTACGTAAAGATGTGTATGGTAACTACGAACCTCCCCGTCTTTATGATATCGTAGTAACTAATGTGGCTACAGGATTATACACACCAGAACTACTAGAATGGTATAGTGAAGAAGATTGGAACAAGATGGATGCCATGTTAGATCATTCTAAGGACGAACAATATAGTTATGCCGCCATTGAACAATTGATTGAAAAATACTTAGTAAAGAATCGTTCAACAAAACAAACATATGAAACACCGCAAATCAGATACATGATAGCTGCCGCAACAGTATTTCATAGTGAAGAACCCAACAACGCTAGAATGCGTTATATAAAGGAATACTACAATGCCGCATCTGATGGATTATTTACTCTTGCTACCCCTGTCCTTGCTGGTCTCGGTACCCCTACTAAACAATTCAGTTCGTGCGTACTTATTCGCAGTGATGATGACTTGGATAGTATTTTCGCTAGTGGTGAAATGATGGCTAAATATGCTAGCAAACGTGCTGGCATTGGATTAGAGATAGGACGATTACGACCATTAGGTAGTCCTATTCGTGGTGGTGAAATCATGCATACTGGCATGATCCCGTTCTTAAAGAAATGGTTTGGAGACCTAAGAAGTTGCAGTCAAGGAGGTATTCGTAATGCAAGTGCTACTGTATTTTATCCCATTTGGCATCATCAGTTTGATGACCTTATCGTACTTAAAAACAATCAAGGAACCGACGAAACTAGAGTCAGGTTCATGGACTATGGGGTTGTTCTTAGTGCATTCTTCTGGAGACGATTCAAAAACAAAGAACAAATAACATTCTTTGATCCAAATGAAGTGCCTGATTTATACGAAGTATTTTATAAAAACACAGAACTATTTGAAGAACTATACGTTAAATATGAAAAACGTAAAGATTTAAGAAAGAAAACAATGTCGGCTGAAGAAGTATTCAAGTCAGGCATTCTTAAAGAACGAACAGATACAGGTCGTATCTACTTAGTGTTTGTTGACAATGTTATGAATCAAGGACCATTTGATCCTGAATATCATACAATTTACCAGAGTAACTTATGCTGTGAAATTCTTTTACCTACTAAATCCTTTAAACGTCTGGATGACAGCGATGGTCGTATCGCTCTTTGCACATTGGGCAGTATCAATTGGGGTGCGTTCCGTAACCCAGAAGATATGCGCCGTGCTTGTCGCATATTGCATCGTAGCCTCAATAACATTCTTGACTATCAAGATTTTCTATCCATTCAATCTAAACTATCAAACGATGAAATCAGACCTCTTGGAATTGGAATCACTAATCTTGCCTACTGGCACGCCAAACGAAGTCTCAAGTACGGAGAAAAAGACGCATTGGCTGAAGTCAAGACGTGGATGGAACACTTATCCTTCTACCTAACTGAAGCAAGTGTAGAACTAGCACAAGAACGTGGTCGGTGTGAGCATAGTGATAAAACACGGTATGGTCAAGGTATCTTCCCTTGGGAGTTACGTGCCAAAGGTGTTAACGAATTAGCTAACTTTGAACCTGAACTTAATTGGGAAAATCTACGTGCTAATATGAAACAGTATGGTGTCCGTAATGCTACTCAAATGGCTGTAGCTCCTGTAGAATCTAGTAGTGTAGTAATTAATAGTACAAATGGTATTGAAATGCCAATGAGTTTAATCTCAGTAAAAGAAAGTAAAGCAGGGAGTTTTGTACAAGTTGTTCCAGAATATCATAAATTGAAGAATAAATATCAATTGATGTGGGATCAAAAAGATTGTGATAGTTACTTAAAGACAGCGGCAGTGATTGCAGCCTATGTAGATCAAAGTATTTCAACTAATACTTTTTATAATCCAGCACACTTCCCTGAACGTAAAGTTCCAACAACATTGATTGCTAAGAATTTGATGCAGGCACATATGTGGGGACTAAAAACATTCTACTATAGCTTAATTAACAAGGCAGGTAGCAAGAGTCAGGATGAAACAGTATTAGACTTACCGTCAGGATTTAACGATATGGATGAAGAAGATTGTGAGGCATGTAAATTATGAGAATTAGAGCACAACCATTAGAAGTACAAGAGTATATGGATTTAGAGATACCTACCATAGTATGTTTAGAACATTTTATTAGGTTTTCAAAAATGTCCAAACAGGCATTACTATTGCCTAATGGTGAATTTTGGGATTGCGGAATTGGCGAAGGTGGAACATCATCCTTTCTAGCAAAATTGGTACCTTCTGATAGAACTATACGATTATTTGACACATTTGAAGGTAATCCTGATGCTTCTGTCATGGGGATTGATGGTCATCAACATCAACCGGGTGATTTTAATGTTGAAGATTATGAAAAAATTGTAGATTATTTTTCAAAATATCCTAATGTTGAAATCAACAAGGGACTTATACCTGACACTTTTGTGGGTAAAGAAAATAGTCAAATTGCATTTTGTCATTTAGACCTTGATTTATATGACCCATACAAAGATACTTTAAATTTTGTATGGCCTAGATTGGTTAATGGTGGTATTATGGTATTTGATGATTATGCATGCCGTCATTGTTTAGGTGCAAAACAAGCAGTGGATGAGTTTATAGCCGAGCATCCAAATGTAACATTAGAAGCAGACTTCTATGAATCACGATCAGTATGGATTATAAAAAAAGATGAGTAAACAACAATACAACCTACACACTAAGACAGATTATTTGAATAGAAAAATGTTTTTGGACCCGGAAGGTCCCGTAACCATTCAAAGATTTGAAGAAGTAAAATATAAAAAGATTGCAGACTTTGAAACAACAGCACGTGGTTTCTTCTGGGTTCCAGAAGAGATTTCATTAACCAAAGATGCTAATGATTTCAAAGACTCAAGCGATGCAGTAAAACATATCTTTACTAGTAATCTATTACGCCAAACAGCATTAGATAGTTTACAAGGTCGTGGACCTAGTCAAGTATTTGCACCTGTAATATCATTGCCAGAACTTGAAGCACTAGTCTACAATTGGACATTCTTTGAGACAAACATTCATAGTCGTAGCTATAGTCATATCATTCGCAACATATATAATGTACCTAAGGAAATTTTCAATACTATACATGATACAAAAGAGATTGTAGATATGGCAAGTAGTGTTGGAAGATACTATGATGAATTACACAAAGTTAATTGTCGTAAAGAGTTGGGCATAGATGTTAATGAAAAAGAACATATCAAAGCAATTTACATGGCATTACATGCTAGTTATGCATTAGAAGCATTTAGATTTATGGTATCATTCGCTACAAGTTTAGCAATGGTCGAGAACAAAATCTTTATTGGTAATGGCAATATTATCAGTTTAATTCTACAAGATGAATTGTTACATAAAGGCTGGACTGCTTATCTTATCAATCAAGTAGTAAAAGAAGATAGTCGTTTTGCACAAGTTAAGTCAGAGTGTGAAGTTGAAGTCTATCAGCTTTACTTAGATGTGATTAAAGAAGAAAAAGATTGGGCCGATTACTTGTTTAAGATGGGTCCAGTTATTGGATTAAATGCAACAGTATTAAAAGACTTTGTAGATTATACTGCTGTGGGTGCATTAAAAGAAATTGGCATACGATATAATAGTCCAGCTCCAAAGAGTACACCTATTCCCTGGTTTAACAAACATAGTGACACAAGTAAAAAACAATCTGCATTGCAGGAAACCGAATCAACAAATTACGTTATAGGTGTAATGAGTGAATCATTAGACTATGATGACTTACCAAATATTTAAAGAAATAATATGAAACTAAAAGAATTACGATCGGTAGAGCCCAGAGACTCTTTGGGTATGTTAGGTAGTAAGGATGCCAAACTGAAAAAACTTGAGGGCAATATTAATCCATTACCTAACAGCAATTATTATTATGCAATAGTTCCTAGCATGGGTTATGGCGCTACAGGAAATGAACAAGATGTTTGCTTGTTAAGTCCGGATAAACAACTTATCGGCATATTGACAGTGCAAATATCAGAAGATACAGCCTATGTTACGGGGCTAGAAATAGATAAGGCATGGAGAAATAAAGGTTTGGCAACAAGTTTATATGGAATATTGTTATCAATTGAACACCTTGATATTGTATCAGATTCTAGTCAAACACCGGGTGGTGCAAGAACTTGGGTAAATTTAAGCAAGATACCGGGGGTAGAAGTTAGGGGTTTAGTTTATAATCCTACACCAGAACAAATAGAAATGTTGAGAGCATCAAAATTTGGAGGTACTTCATATACGTTCCCAGTAACACTAGAAAACAATCAACTAGTCCCTGCAGCCTCATCTAAAACAGATTTATATTCATCAACTATACGAAACGAATATAAATTAATAGCACTATATAACACAAAAGGAAAATAATAATGAAAGCAATCGTATGGAGTAAATATCACTGTCCCTACTGCGACCAAGCAAAGGCATTATTGGGACAACGAGAAATCTCTTTTGAAGAAAAGAAAATCGGAGACGGATATACAAAAGAAGAACTACTAGAAGAAATTCCATCAGCAAGAACAGTACCGCAAATTATAATTGATGGTGTACTTATTGGTGGATTTAATGAACTTAAACAATTTTTAACAAAGGCAGCGTAATGCAAATACCAATACATCCAAATACTGTATATACATTTAAACTTAACTCAGGAGAAGAACTTATTGCAAAAGTAATTCAAGCAGGTTCAGAGTTTATTCAGATTGAAGAACCGGTATCTATTGCCCCCTCACAACAGGGTATGCAAATGATTCCTAGCGTTTTTACTGCAAATCCGAAGGGTGAATTTAGACTAAATACTAATAACATATCATTGTATGCGGAAACAGATGATAATATTAAAGACAAGTACCTGGAAGCAACAACCGGCATTAAGGTACCTAGTAAAAAAATTGTATTGGGGTAAAAAAAATGGCACAATTAAGTCGTGTAGGTGATGCAAATCTGTTTGGTGGTATGATCATTAAGGGTGCATCAACTGTTATAGCTAATGGGAAAAAAGTGGGACTACATCCTAGTCTTATTACACCTCACTTCCCGTTTAAAAAATTACATCTGTTAGCATTTACAACAGGAGGCAGCCCTACTGTATTTGCTGAAGGTAAACCGGTACTCAAAGTAGGGTCGAGTGCTACATGTGGGCATAGTATTGTAATAGGTAGTCCTAATGTATTTGTCCCATGAGCAATTCAGGAAAACAGAGTCCATTAGGTGTTAATACATTAAGTTCATTATTACAAAATATTGGATTTAATATTAATCCCATTATGGTGGATTTTACTGGTTCTAGTACCAGTGAATCATCTGCTACACAATTAGGTAAAATTGTTAATGATACGTGTCTACGATTACTTACATATGCCATTAACGATGCTTATGCTAGACTTCAAGTAGATGAAACCACTTATAATAATTTAATCACAATTGGTGCTAACAGTATACCTGCATTAGGCAATAGTCCACCATCAACATTTAATTGGACTGGATATCCTAATTGGGCAAGTAATTATAATTACACCAATGAAGTAACACGGTGGGGTTATATAAGATTATTTGCATTACAGGGTTATAACGAATTTAATTACAACAGCGGATTATCAGACGATGGCGGAGCATATGCAGACTTCTTAGCCGGCTTTATGTCAACGTATGGTTTTATTGAATCTAATAATGATCCTATATTAACAGTAAATAACTCACAAGAATTTTTAGATGGTACATTTAGTAATATGGACGATTTAATAACAGGTGATATTACTGGTGTTAGTCTATCAACTAATATATTTGGACAAGATTTAATTGCGATTGGTAATGCTATAAATTTAAAGACTATTGCTACATTTGGTTTACCCAGTAACTTGTTATCTACACTAGAAAAAAATAATGCTATTACTAAATCAGTAAGTTTAGCATTACTTGCTAATAATTTAACCGGATCAGAGTTGGAAGAAATAGCAAACAATGTAGTAGTAGCAACCACAAATCAAGAACGTAGGATATACGGTGCATTTAGTATTATATTAGGGCAAGATTTAACAGATGTATTAATATCATTAAATTGTAAAACAGAAGGATTATCATCATTAGTTGATTTATTAAATCCAATAAAGTTATTCCCTAATAGCTATCAAACATTAACAGTACCTATATATAATACAGTCGGTGGACCTGCAAATAGTAAGATATATTATCCTATATATGTTGGTGATGGATTGAACAGCCAACTGCGGAATAATTTAAGTACCAATGTAGATGGTTTTGGTGTAGGAGATGTACTTGGTGGAGAAAATGGTCTTGGTGGTGGTGGTGAGGGTACAGGGGCAGGAGGATCAGAGTAATGGCAGGATTTTTTCAAAATATAAAAACTACTTTAGAACGTGATGGTATGAATCCTCCGGCTAGTGAGGCATATAATAGTGGTTTGAAAAACAACACAACACAACTAGCACCTACAGTCACACAATCTGATACAATACCGATACAACCTATTTCTCAAAACTTTGGTGAATATCTATATGGTATATTACCACCAGATATTGCTGTAGCAGCCGGGGCATTTAGTTCTTCAATGCAACAGATTAAAAATATTTCTAATATACCAATTGAAAAGTTTGCACAAGTGGTTAGTAGTTTAGAAACAACTAAAAATTTGGATGTTAATGGCACTAACGTTCCAACTGATACTACATTAGCAAGTCAGGGATTAGCATTAATTGCATTAGGTAACGGACCATATGGCACATACACAATGAGTAATTTCTTAGGTTGTATGAGTGGATTACCTTATCTTGGTATAGATATTGATGGATTAACAAAGAATTTACAAACGACTACACTATCTGACATTTATAAAAATATATATCTAGCAGTAACATGGGAACAAGCTACTGCTACATGGAATGGCACATCTTTCACATACACTAATACAGGTGGAGGATATACAACCGCTCCAATAGTAACAGTAGGTGGTAATTCTGCTACTGCTACAATCGGTACTGATTCTACTAATATAACTACTTATGGTAGAATTGTATCTATTAGTTACGTTGGTTTAGCTGGTGCTGTAGTTATAGCTCCTCCACCCGGCGGTGGTTGGCCAACAATGAATACAGCTATTCAAGGTTATATTGATGCTGCCAATGCAGAGATATTGTCAATTAAAAATAATAATCCAGCAACAGCACAACAGTTAATTACTAATTTGGAATTAACTGGTAACATATTATCAACAGAACAACGTGCAATTTCTTCAGGTATGCCAATTGGTGTACCTAATAGCTCACCTGACCATTTGAGAGAACCGGGAGCAGCATCATTTCCTAGTACGCAATATTCTTTTGTAGATTTTATCCCAACTTTTGCTACCTACACACAGCCTCATATGTATTCACAAACATTAGAAGCTATAGCTGATTATAATACAGTTGGAGGAAGAAGTCTTGTAGGTATGTTGCGTGAATCTCGCAATCAAGCTAGATTAGAAGAAGCAGGCATTCCGTTGGATAACAATATAGAGAACACATTTACTAGACAACAAGAATCACAGCTAGTTGCTAATGGAACATTGGCAGGTAGTATTCCGGCAAAATTAATAACTACAATTGGATCGCCTACGCCTTTTGGCTATTATAATCCAGTAACTGAACGGTACTATAGTGGTGGTAAAGTAGTAGATATAGGTGAAGCAGTTGCTCCGGGCAGTTTTGCTAGCTCACCATATAGCAATTTAATACCACCTCAATTATCGGTAATATACACATCTGATGTTTTATTACCATCAACTTATTCCGTACCAGAAGCAATAGACGAAGTAATTCGTTGCAATTGCGACTGCTGGGATAACATTTAAATCTCACCGCTTAATAAGCAGAAAGGATAAATTATGAATTTAAGCCAACCTATTAAAATTTTAATAGCATTAATATTTGTAACAGTGGTTCTAACGTTTGACCAATTGACAACATCAACAGAACCTAAACATATAGAAGAACCCAAAGTTGCAAAAGTAGTGGATCCAAAGCAATTAACATGTATGGCCAAGAATATATTTTATGAAGCAGGTAGTGAATCATTAAATGGGCAAGCGGCAGTAGCACGGGTAGTAATGAATAGAATAGCACATGGATTTGGTAAAAATCCCTGCGCTGTAATATATCAAACATCACATGTAGATAAACTTATAGACGATGAGATACAAAAAGTAAAACTATGTCAGTTTAGTTGGGTATGTGAGGGCAAAAGTGAGCCAAATAAAAACAGCACAAAATATAAACAAGCAGAACAAGTAGCATATGATGTGTTAGTACATGATGCGTACACCGATGTAGTACCAAAATCAACACTATTTTTTCACAATTTAAGTGTAGATCCATTGTGGCCTTATAAACAAGTAGCAAAAATTGGCAATCATATATTCTATAGTAAGGCTAAAAAGCCTACCCAAAAGATTATAGTTAAATCAAAAAATGATATATAATATCTAATGTCAGATAAACCAAATTTAACGAATGGTGTTCATGAACTACTTTCTAGTTCTGGTTCATTAATACATTTCTTTAATCGTAATGTAACACCTTATCCTACTGAAATTAGTGGACCCAAATTTGATTTAGTGCCTGTAGAGAAGCATAAAGACATTATGCTTAATGTTGCTAGGTTACATGCTAAACAAGAATATGATAGAATCATGGAACTAGTAACTCTACTTCAAAAACAAGCAGAGCAAATTAAACATAGACTTGATTTGACTGATATGGTACATGCCGCAAAATATGATTTTCAATTAGCAAATGGTAATATATATTGGTTGTTGTTTGATACATTGAAACAATTTACTAGATTAAGTATTCATGGACCCAATGATTGGTCAGGTACTGCTCCTAAACAGTACGAATATATTTGTAGAGTTAAATGGTTAGGTGATCACACTTGGATAGAGGTAGAAGATGATAAGTAAAAGCCCGGAACGAGGATTATTTCAAATAACAAATCTAGTTGAAAAAGTTAAATCAGGTAAAAAAAGTGCGGAATCAGCAGAAGAAATGATTGAATTATATAAATCATGGCGACAACAAGCACTAGAACTTGAGGAAACCGATGAGTGGAAGAAATACAACATGGAGTATGACCTACGTTCTACTCAGTGGATAGTTGATAAAGTTAAAGGAGATGATGTATATGCTCAACAGCTTTATGCCTCTATGTGTAACAATGATTTTACTAAGAATGATGTATGGCCTATATTAACTGAGAAAAAATGGAGTTGTAGTTGGAGACATGCAGGTGGTGTTATTGCTGATATGAAAGAGAAGGGTGATTATATTGATTGGTATTGCTCTGGTATTAGAGATAATAAAATACTAGATGATGATGAATATCAAGAATTATCCAAAGAACAACAAGAATATTACATACAATGTAAAAAGTTTGTTCCTGAAAGTGTTGTAACTGACGAGATACGAGAAGATTTGTTAAAATTAGGTTGGATTGTAATAGATGATCCTAACGATAACTTTTAACAATACTAAATACAGTACATACAAGGAGAATCCACTATGTTAGAAACATTATTTTGGTTAGCACTAGGGGCATTTATTGGTTGGAATTTCCCACAGCCTGAATTCGCAAAGAACATTCAAGCAAAAATATTAACTATGTTTAAAAAGGATTAATATATGGCATATTCAGATAAAGTAGTTGACCACTACGAAAACCCACGAAATGTGGGAACTTTTGATAAGGAGGACACGCACGTTGGGACTGGTATGGTAGGAGCCCCGGCGTGTGGTTGTTGGAGATGTAATGAAACTCCAAATAAAAGTAAATAAAGAAACAGGAATTATAACAGATGCCAAATTTAAAACATATGGGTGTGGGTCGGCAATTGCTTCTTCAAGTCTTGTCACAGACTGGGTCAAGGGTAAAACATTGGATGAAGCAACATCC
>Ga0209596_1003037_pt1 | contig 13444 bp, 16 predicted proteins | sample M_130807_MF_Meta_FD_187314 | JGI IMG/M metagenome (GOLD analysis project Ga0209596, IMG submission 187314) | Freshwater microbial communities from Lake Montjoie, Canada to study carbon cycling - M_130807_MF_MetaG (SPAdes) (version 2) | ecosystem: Environmental > Aquatic > Freshwater > Lake... | reverse complement strand
GCCGAAGATCCGGCCATCGCCCAACTCGTGAACGAGATTGCCGAGCAGCATAACAAGATCGTCGCCAACCAGCAGGCGATCGAGGTCAAGGTCAATGGCATCACCGAGACCCTGCGCCGCGCACGTATCTTCGTCTCACGCGGAGGTGGCATGAAATGAAACGCGCATCCCTTTTCCTCGCCCTCGCCCTCCTCCTCGGCGTGTCCGCCACGACGCTTCAGTCGCAGGACGCGGAGCCCGCTCCGGCTCCCGCGCCCGCCCCACCCGCGCCGATCGCGCCCGTTCAAAGAGCTGCGACGCTCGAAATGCTCAAGGCCATGCGCGATGCGAATGCCAAGCTCCTCGAACAGCAGGCCGCTACGCTCCGGAAGCTCGAGGAAATGGAGAAGGCCGCGCAGAATATCAAGATGCTCAGCAAGCGCTCGTAGCGCCGGCTCCCGCAGCCTGCGGCGAAATGAGCCGCCACTCGCCGGGCGCGAGATCGTCCGCCGTGAAATCCCCGAAGCGGCTCCGGTGCAGCCGCACGACCGGGCAGCCTTGGCTCGCAAACATGCGCTTCACCTGATGGTAGCGGCCCTCGATGATCTCCAGCCGTGCCTGGCGTGCGCCCAAAATTTCAACGCGCGCGGGAAGGCACGGCTTGTCCTCGCCTTCGAGCGTCAGCGTGCCGCTTGCGAAAACTTCTGCGATGTCCGCGGGCAGATCCTCCGCGACCGTGACCTCGTAGATTTTCGCGACCTTGTGCTTTGGTGAAGTCCAGCGGTGGACGAGTTCGCCGTCGTCTGTCACGAGCAATGCGCCAGTCACGTCCTTGTCGAGGCGGCCGATGCTCGTCACCGCGGGATTGCGCGCGAGCCAGCGCGGCGGGAGCAGATCGTAAATCGTCGGGCCTTCGTCCGAATCGTGCGAGCACACGCAGCTCGCGGGCTTGTGCAGCAGCGCGAGGATGCCGTGCGGATGCTCCACCGGCTCGCCGTCCACGATCACATTTGCGGGCGCAGCTTTGTCCGACGGCGACTTAGCGACCGCAGCGCCTACGAGCACGCGGCCCGCTTTGATCCACGCCCGCGCCTCACTGCGCGAGCAGTACCCGAAGCGCGAGAGCAGCGCGTCGAGGCGGAGGAGCGCGCTCACACCCGCTCTTTGAACGGCTCGAACCCGAGCTCGAAAAAGTTCACCGAATTTTCCATCACATGGACCAGCGAGCCGATGAACGTGTCCCATTCCTGATTGTTCACGAACTGCGTGTCCCACGCGACGAAGACGCAGTTCGGCGCGGCATTCGACACCTCGATGAGCACACGGATGTCCTTTTCCCAATCCTGGATTTTCACATAGCCGAGCGCGCACGGCCTGTGGATGAGTGCATTGTGCGAGAACTGATCCAGCCACTTGTCGCGCTCCTCCAGCGTGTCGAATTTCACATGCGCGTGAGTCGAAAGATGCGTGAGCGTCTTCTTGTCGAAGTTCATCAAATTGTAAAACCGCGTGAGCGTCTGGTGGATGATGTTCCAGTCGCCGGCAGTGCGCGCATTGCGCACGGCGAGCTTCACGCGGTCGGCAGTGCGGTTCAGGCTGCCATTTTCGCCGAAGAAAACGGCCTTCAGCTCGTAGTCGAAAAGGTCGTCCACTTTCCGCAGGTGGATTTGGTCCGGGCGCAGCGAGAGGCCCGTCTGAGTGTCGCAGATCTTTGCGGCAAATTCGTCGAGCTTCGCGCTTTGGTAGCCGATGGGCGCGGGGAACGGCACGTCAATGGCGACGCCAAAAATTTCAATCGGGAGCACTTCCATGGGGCGGGGACGGTAGCGGGAATGGCGCGGATGAAAACCTGTTTTTACCAGCGGTGTACGCGCTGGGTGTGATTAACGACCCTCGCCCCGAGGCTCAAACACGGGGCGGTGGCGCCCCGGCTCCATGCGGGATTGCGACGGACGCAGCCACACCGTTTTTAAAACCGCTCTCATGGGTGTCCGGTTAAGAATCCGCAGCGGAGCTTACTTTTGAAAGCGCATGACGCGCTGTTTGGCTGAGGCACTGAGCACTCTCGCTTCACTTCCCTCGCGGACGCACCGTCTCGCCGCCGGGGATGATGACCGCCTGCGGGGCGAGTGGCAGCACCTTGAGATTGCGGAATGCGACCTCGGTGCCTTGGTCCATGATGGAAAGGCGCGTCTTGCCCTTCATCCCAAAGCTCGCGGGCACCTGCATCTTGTTCGCCACTGCGGACTGCCGGACCTTCGCGCTGAGCTCGAATTCCAGCACCTTCTCACCGTTCAGCCAGTGCTCGACGTGCGCGCCCTGCACGACGATGCGCCCTTCGTTCCAAGGGTCGCGGATTTTGTTCAGCGGGTCGGCCGTGCGCAGCACCGCATTTTCGCCGCGCGGGAAAATGTTGTCCAGCGCGCCGGTGCGCCGGAGGTTGCCGCCCTTCAGCCCGATGCTGTTGTGAACGTCGTCAACGATTTGATACTCGAGCCCCACAGGCACCTGGCCGAAATTCTCCGTGAGCATGTAGCGCACGCCGCTGTTCGCCGCCGCGGTCATCTTGAAGTCGAAGCGGAAATCGAAGTCCCAGAAAAAATCCATCGTCACGAGATCGCCGCCCGTCATGCGGTCCGTGTCCTTCACTTCCTTCGGCAGGTTCAGTTCGCCGTTCTGGATTTTCCAGCCTGCGGCGAGCGGGTCCGCTTTTTGGATGCCGCGCATGCCGATGAGCCGCTTGCCGTCGAAGAGCAGCTTCCAGCCCTGCGCGATTTCCTCGCGGGTCAAAGTGTTCGGCTGGCCGTTCCCCGGCACCGGTGCGGGAGCCTGCGTGGAGGGTGTTGAAGGAGTCACCGGCACTCCGGGTGTGACGGGCAGGCCCGGCCTGCCCGGCTGAAGGATGTTCGGCGGCAACTGCGCCTGCGCGGATGGCGCAAAGATTGTGGTGAGCGCGGCGAGCGCGGCTGTGAAAGGCACGAGGCGTGGGATGGTCATTTGGAATAATTGAAAAGGTCAGCGGGCTGACCGGCGGGCGTGGTGGGGCGCGCAATTTTCATGCGCAAGACATGCGCCGCGCGGCGGCGGAGGTTGTCAGCAGGGCATGGAAAAGCGGTAAAATATTTGTCAGCGGGCCGGGAAGCTGCGCAGCCATGCCACTTCGTCCACAGGCAGCTTTCCGCGCCTGCTCGCGCGCCGGCTCAGCGCGTGAGGTAGAAAACCATGGCGAGCGCGAGCGCGGCAAACGCGCGCAGCGGCACCCTTCGGTCTGGTTCAAATAGGAACAGCGGCATGGCGCATCGCTAGAGGTCAGCGCTGGCAAAGGCGAGCACAAACCCGAACACCCACACGGTTCGCGCCGCCGACCGGGATCACTTTAGAGCGTTTCAAGAAATAGTGTAGCCATACGTTCTTGGGAATGGCAGAGTGGGTTCATGCGCAAACGACGAACCACATCGCTGGATTTACGGGAACGAATCTTGGACACCTATGATGCCGGGGAGGGAACGCGCGAGGATGTGGCGCGACGCTTTCGGGTGTCCCTCGGCATGGTCAAGAAGCTCCTCCAACAGCGCCGGCACACCGGGGACATCGCCCCGCGGCACTACATGGCCGGGCGCAAGCCCGAGATCGTGGCGCACCATGAGCACGCGATGCGCGCCCTGCTGGACGGGAAGCCCGATCTGACCCTCAAGGAACTGCGCCAGGCCCTCGGGCTGGAGTGCTCGCTGCAAGCCATCCATGTGGTCCTTGGGAAGATGGGGCTGACATATAAAAAAAGACTCTCCGCGCGTCCGAGCAAGACCGCCCGGACATCGTGCGGGCACGCCGGCAAGGCGGCCTGGATCCGGCGCGGCTCGTCTTCCTCGACGAGTCGGGCGCGAAAACAAACATGACGCGCTTGCGCGGGCGCGCGCCCCGCGGGGAGCGCTGCCATGCCAGTGCCCCGTGCGGCAACTGAACAACCTCGCCCCGCACAAAAGCGAGCCGACGCTCGCCTTCATCGCCGCCGCAGGTGCCCAGGCCGTCTTCCTTCCCGCCTACTCCCCAGACTTCAATCCCATTGAAAAGATGTGGAGCAAGGTCAAGGCGCTCCTGCGTAGCGCCGAGGCACGGACACCCGAGGATATCATCGCCGCCATCGGCGCAGCCCTCGCTCAAGTCACCCCAAAGGACGCCCTCGGCTGGTTTGTCTCTTGCGGCTACAGAGTTTATTGAAACGCTCTAATCGCAAACAAACCAACACATGAAGGATCCGGACTGAGTGCATCGGGTAGCGCGGGCGTCTCGCCTGCCGTGCTACGCGTCCCGCGCAGCACATCGAGCGTCCACACGCTTTCTGAACGCAAGGGGTAGCCGCGTGTATTCCGCGGGGACGCGAAATATGGCAGGCGGGACGCCCGCGCTACCCGAGACACGCCGTTCTGCTTCCTGTCCGGGGGATCAGCCCGCCTCCTGTCAACGGCGGCTACGGGCGCAGCAGCGAGCGGATTCGCGTGAAGTGTTCCGGCCCGAATCCCATCGCGAGCTTCAACTGGTAGTCGCGCTCGAGGACGTTCGTGATTTTCCGGCAACGGCGGTAGTCGGCAAACGAAATGGCGCGGCGGAGCAGCGCCCACAGGCCTGAGACCGGCACGGGGAAATCGCTGCCGTGCAACAGCCGTTCGCCGAGCAGGCCTGCATTGGTTCCCACGCAGCGGTGCGCATTTCGGCCGCGGCGCGGCACATTCCACGCGCTCGTGTCGCCGTGGAGGTTCGGCCACTTCGCGAGCATGTCGGCGAAGATGTGGAAGTAATCCGGATCACCGATACCGCTCTTCGTTGCGGCGTGCGCGGCGATGACGGAGACGCCACATTCGAGCGGCAGCGTGAGCACGCGCGGGTCGGCATACGCGGCATTGATCACCTGCACGGTGTGTTCGCCGCCGGTATGTGCGAGCAAAGGCAGACGCGCCTCGGCCATGCGCTCCCAAAATTTCCGGTAGCGCGGATCATTGCAGTCCACGTTGTGGCAGTTTGGCAGGAGATTCATCACCGTGGCGCCAGCGGCGATGCAGTGATCGAGTTCATCGATCGCGTCGGGCCGTGCGGGATGGATGCTCACTGCGGGGATGAATTCGGGATGTTCGCGCGCAAGACGCAGCACGTAGTCGTTCGGAACGTGGAAGGAACCGGTGGCTTCCATTTTCGATCCATCGACGCGATAGACTTCATCCTGCGCGAGAATGACTGCCGCGCCGAGCGAGGATTCACGCACGAGCCGCAGCAGATGCGCGACGTAGCGCTCGTCGAAATCATCCGCGTGCAGCGACGACGCACCGAGGCCAATGTGCCGCAGCATGTGTGCGGCAAGCGGCTTCTGCCACCACGTCGCGCCGAGCCGCAGCCAGCATCCGCTGCCGGATTTGCCGTTCCCAACGATGTGGACGTGGCAATCCACGGGTGGCGGAGGCTGCGGATTTGGCGCGTTCATTTGCGCCAGAGCTTGCGTGATTTCAGCCACTCCGCAACGAGCGTGCGGAATGCGCCTGCCGCGGGCGATGTGCAGGCATCGGCCCAGACCATCACGAGGTCCACGGACTGCACCGGCACGAGCGGACGAAACACGAGCGGCCCCCCTGCCCCGAGCGTGGCGACGCTGTCCGGGATGATGCCGATGCCCGCGCCCGCCTCGACGTAGCTGAGGACGGTGTGAATCACGCTCGGCGTGTGTGCGAAGCGAGGCGTGAATTTCGCACGCTGGCATGCGGTGAGGATCGCATCGTGCAGGCCCACGCCCTCGCGGCGCGCGAGAATCACGAGCGGCTCGCCGGCGAGTGCGCGCCACGGCACCTCCCGTTTTTTCGCGAGCGGATGCGCTGCGGGCAGCACGCATTGGAACGGCTCGTGGCGGAGCAGCGTGGTGTGCAGGCCGTGCGCGTGTTGCGCGAGCACGGGGCGCGTCAGGCCGATCTCGAGACGACCGCGCGCGACCATTTCCCACACGCGCTCCGGCGTGCGCTCCTCGAGGATCACGGCGACGCGCGGATAGCGTTTGCGAAATTCCGCGAGCAGCCGTCCGAGAAATGCCTGCGTGGGCGCGCCGATGTAGCCGACGCGCAGCTCGCCTTCCTCGCCGTTTGCGACGCGCTGCACCTTCTTCACCGCATCTTCCACGCGCTGGAAAAGAATGCCGATCTCATGCAGCAGCATCGCTCCCGCCTCCGTAAGCGAGACGGCGCGGCGGTTGCGCAGCATGAGCACTGCGCCGATGTCCTCCTCGAGCTCTTTCACGGCGCGGCTCAGTGCGGGCTGCGCGATGTGCAGGCGTCGCGCGGCCTTGGAAAAGCTGAGTTCTTCGGCGACGGCCTGAAAATATCGCAGGTGGCGGAGTTCCATCCTGTGATGCGTATCAGGCATGACTGCTATCGCAACAAACGATTTCCGTTATCAGTGGGCGGCTGGCAGTTTCCGCGCTCCTTTCTGTGAAACTTATCCGCACACTCGCCATCGTCCTGACGGTTTGGCTGCTCGGCATCACCGCCCTGCACGGCGGGCTGAACCTGCGCTGGTTTGCGAAGAGGACCGGAGGCAGCGCTGGCGAGAAGACATTCGGCGTCGGTTTTCTCCCGGTGACTTGCCATCTCACCTGCCCCGTCACGCATTACATCAACAAGGAGATGGAGGGCCGGGACATGTTCCAGCCGATGCGGTTCGGCGGATGGCCTGAGCTGAAGGAGATGTTCATCGGACGACCGAAGGACATGCCCGCGGCCTTCATCCTCGCGCCGATGGCCATCGCGTTGCGCGAGCAGGGTGTGAAAATCAAAATCGTTCACCTCGGCCATCGCGACGGTTCGGCGGTGATGGTTCACAAGGACGCGGGAATTTTTCAGACCGGCGATCTGCGCGGGAAAACGGTCGCGGTGCCTGGACGCTACGCAAATCAGCGCCTCATCATTTATCGCGAACTGAAAAAGGCGGGCATGACGATTGACGATGTGAAGATCGTCGAGATGCCGCCGCCGGATATGCCCGCTGCGCTGCTCTCGCGCTCGGTGGATGCGATCACGTCGGGCGAGCCGTTCATGGGGCAGACGGAACTCGACGGCTACGGTCGCACGCTTTGGCAGGCGAAGGATGTGTGGCCGGGGTTCATCTCGTGCGTGCTCGCGGTGCATGAAGATGCGATTCGCGATCACCGTCCGGAAATCCAGCGGCTCGTGAATGGCATCGCGGCGAGCGGCAAGTGGATTGATGAGAGCATGGCACACCGCATGGACGCCGCGCAGTTCGTCGCGACGAACTACTACAATCAGAACCCGCGGCTGCTCAGTTTCGTCCTCAGCAAACCGCCGGATCGCGTGACCTATTCGCGGCTGAAACCGCTGCGACCTGAGTTTGAGGAAATCGAGCGGCTGGCGAAGGAGGCGGGCATTCTGCAAGGCACCGCGCACTTTGAGGACTACGTGGACGACACGTTCGCGCCCGATCCAACGACTGTGAATGCGCCGAAATTCGAGGTGAAGAAATGAACCGCCGCGTGCTTCACATCCTGCTTCCGCTCATCACGGGGGTGCTGTTTCTCACCGTATGGCATGTTGCGGTGAAGATGTCGGGAAGTGATATTTTTCCCACGCCCCGGCATGTGCTCGACGGTCTCGGCGAACTCGTGCGGCAGGGCCTGTTGTTGAAGTATGTCGTCGCGTCGCTGTTCCGCGTGAGTTGGGGATTCATCGCGGCGGTGCTCGTCGGGGTGCCGCTCGGGCTGGCGCTTGGGTGGTTTCGCCCGGCGTATGCGGCGCTGAATCCGTTCATCCAGATCCTGCGGCCCATCTCGCCCATCGCGTGGATTCCCGTGGCGATTCTGTGGTTCGGCGTGAAGGACTCGGCGCCGGTGTTCCTCATTTTTCTCGCGAGTGTTTTTCCGATCACAGTGTCCTCAATGGCGGCGGTGCAGAACATGCAGCAGGTCTATCTGCGCGCGGCGCAAAATTTCGGGCTCGGCGGACTGGAGCTTTTCCGGCGCGTGATTTTCCCCGCGGCGCTGCCGCAGATCATCACGGGCATCCGCATCGCGCTCGGTGTGGCGTGGCTCGTGGTCGTCGCTGCAGAGATGATCGCTGTGAACAGCGGGCTCGGGTATCTGATCATTGATGCGCGCAACGCGGGCAAGCGCTACGACCTCGTGGTCGCCGGCATGGTGATGATCGGCCTCATCGGCCTCGTGCTCGATGTGCTGGTGCGGCGGCTGGAAAAATTCGACGAAGTGCGCTGGGGCTATGGGCAGCGATGAAAGAACATCCAATATTGAACATCCAACATCCAACATTCAACACGGCGTCCGCGCGTCTGGAGGGACGTTGGATGTTCAATGTTCAATGTTGGATGTTGGATGTTCTCCAACTTTCCCGATGACCACGCCTACCGTCACCGTCCGCGATTGCTGGATGTCGTTTCCCGGCAAAGAACCCGGAGCGGAGGTCCATGTGCTCGAGCGCGTGGACCTCGATGTGGCGCAGGGCGAATTCGTTTGCATCGTCGGGCCGAGCGGCTGCGGAAAAAGCACGCTGCTCAATATCGTCGGCGGTTTCCTGGAGGAGACGCGCGGTGAAGTCTTTGTCGAGAACGCCGTGGTGAACGGCCCCGATCCGGGACGCATTTTTGTGTTTCAGGAGAACGGCGTTTTTCCATGGCTGACCGTCGAGCAAAACATCGGCTTCGGATTGCTCTCGCGTCCCGAGGCCGAGCGTGCGGAGCGCGTGCGGCATTACGTCGCCATGGTCGGGCTCACGGGGTTTGAAAAATCGTATCCGCGCGAACTCAGCGGCGGCATGAGGCAGCGCGTCGAGATCGCGCGCGCCCTCGCGGCGGATGCGCGCGTGCTCTACATGGACGAGCCGTTTGGCGCGCTCGATTTCCTCACGCGGCTCAAGATGCGCTCTGACCTGATCCGCATCTGGCAGGCGGAGAAGAAGACGATCCTTTTCGTTACACACGACATCGAGGAGGCGGTGCAACTCGCAGACCGCGTGCTCGTGATGACGAAGCGTCCCGCGACCATTCAGGAGGAAGTGAAGATCGATCTGCCGCGTCCGCGCGACCTTGACTCACCGGGCTATCTCGCGGCGCGCGACCGGATTTTCTCCATCATGGGGATGGATGCACACGGCGGCGGAGCAGCATGACGATCGAGAGGAATGCCACGATGGCTCCGAGGCCGATGGCATTCTCCTTCAGCGTGGGTGGAAAAATCAGGATGTAGCCCGCGTCCTTCACGAGCGCGGCGAACGAGGAGACGCAGAACGGCATGAGAAAAAGTCGAAACGTCACCCAACCGTCCGCTTTTTTTCCGGGCGTATGCGTGCTCAGCATCAGCGCGACGCCGATGATCCCGCTCAGCCCGACCGAGGTAATCCACAGCCGCGGACGCGTGTCGAAGTGCAGAGCAACATTCACGACATACCAAACTGCGTAACACCAAAGGACGATTCGGCCTTTGGTGAGAGTTCCAAAATACCGAAGGATGCGTGAGGGCATGAACGATCCCATTCAGTCCACGCCGAAGTCGCGGACGAATTCTTTGTCCGCAGCGTAATCGGATTCGTTGAGGCCGAGATGTTCGATCACAAGGTGCTTCACGGTTCCGGCGATGTCGGCTCGCGGGAATTTGTCTGTCGAGTGGATCGAACTATTTTTGCCCCTATGTGAGGCAACGAAATCAATGACAGCCTGCGGCGTAAGCATTTTCTGAGCGTCGGCGTTCGGTATGGAGATGCCAAATGCTTCCTCGAAGGCCATCACGAGTTCGACGCCATCGAGGCCCATGTGAGTGCGGGTTTGGTTTTCGCGAGCAGTCTGCGGACAGGAGTGTCCGCGTCACGGCTCAGAGGATGCTCAACACCCTCTCGACGACGTCGAGAGGGCGCGGGAGTTGGCGCTTTTCGAGTTCGGGCGAGTAGATCGCGGGGGCATCAATGCTCGTGACTCGGAGCACGGGGGCGTCGAGTTCGTCGAAGATTCTTTCCTGGATCATCGAGGCGATCTGCGCGCCGACTCCGCAGAACGGCTTGTTTTCCTCGATGTAAACGGCGCGGTGCGTCTTGCTCACGCTTTCCAAAATGGTCTCCTCGTCGAGCGGGCGGATGCTGCGGAGATCGATCACTTCGGCGCTGATGTTGTGCTCGGCAGCGAGGATGTCGGCGGCGGTGCATGCGGTGAGCGCGGCGCGGCCGTGCGCGATGAGCGTGATGTCCGTGCCGACGCGCTTGATGTCCGCCTTGCCGAGCGGGATGAGATATTCCTCCTCGGGCACCTCCCATTTTTCGCCGTAGAGGAGCGTGTTCTCCATGAACATCACGGGGTCGTTGTCGCGGATGGCGGTCTTCATGAGGCCCTTCGCGTCGTAGGCGGTGGCGGGGCAGACGACCTTGAGGCCGGGGACGTTTGCCATGAAATTTTCGTGGTTGTGCGAGTGCGTCGCGCCGACGTTTGTGCCGCCGTTCGCGGGGCCGCGGATGACGATGGGGCAATTGATGAGGCCGCCGCTCATGTAGCGGACTTGCGCGGCGTTATTGATGATCTGATCCCACGCGACGGTGGCGAAGCTCCAGAACATCAGCTCCATCACGGGGCGGATGCCGAGCATCGAGGCGCCGACGCCCATGCCGATGAATGCGGCCTCGCTGATGGGCGTGTCCATGACGCGCTTGCTGCCCCATTTTTTCCAGAGGCCCTTGGTGACCTTGTATGCGCCGTCGTATTCGGCGACTTCCTCGCCCATGAGGACGACGTTTTCATCGCGCGCCATTTCTTCGTCAAAGGCCTGGTTGAGTGCGTCGCGGTATTCGATGAGTGCCATGGTGAAATCGTGGTGCTGAAAATTGAATGCTGGGAATTGCCGTGCCGATGAGGCGTCTGCGGCTCGTCGTGCGAATGCCCTTTGCGTGCGGTGCTAGTCGTTGAAAAAATGCCGTCCCGTCCGCCCCGCCTCCGTCTGCCGGTCCACCTCGAAATACACATCTTGCATGATGCTCTCCTCGCCCGCCACCGGGCTCTCGTCGGCGAACTGCGCAGACGTCGCCGCCTCGGTTTTCGCCGCCTCGTCAATCACGTCGTATTGCTCCTCGGTTAGCGTGCCTTCCCCGATCAGCCGACGCTTGAAAATCTGGATCGGGTCTTGGTTTTGCTTGTAGTGCTCGATCTCCTCCTTCTGCCGGTAGCCGCCGGTGTGCTTCGAGTCGGCGACGCTGTGGCCGTAGTAGCGATAGGTGGAAATTTCGAGCACCGTCGGCTTTTGCTCCGCGTGTGCGCGTTCGATCGCGGCCTGCACTGCGGCGCGCACCTCGTAGATGTCCGTGCCGTTGCACTTGGCCCATGAAATTCCAAAGCCCTCGGCGCGCTCGGCGAGGCAGCTTTTGAAAGCACTGCTCCGCGCGAGGCTCGTGCCCATCGAGTAGCCGTTGTTTTCGATGATGTAGATCACCGGGATGTCGAAGAGCGACGCCATGTTCAGGCTCTCGTAGAAGCAGCCCTGGTTCACCGCGCCGTCGCCCATGAAGCACATCGCCGCGCCCTTCACGCCCTTGTATTTCAGCGCGTAGGCGAGGCCGAGGCCGAGCGGCGTCTGCCCGCCGACGATGCCGTGGCCGCCCCAGTAGTTTTTGTCCGGCGCGAAGAAGTGCATCGAGCCGCCCTTGCCCTTCGAGCAGCCCGTGGCCTTGCCAAACAATTCGGCCATGCACTCGTTCATGGTCATTCCGACTGCGAGAGCATGGCCGTGGCAACGGTAGGCGGTGATGACGTGGTCGTCGTCGCCCATGAGTGATACGCATCCTACGGCGACGGATTCCTGGCCGTTGTAGAGATGCAGGAAGCCGCCCATTTTTTTCTGCGTGTATTGCCGCAGCGACTCGCCCTCGAAGCGGCGGATGCGCACCATGTCGGTGAGGAGCCGCAGCTTTTTCTCCGTGGGAAGTTTGGCGTTGATCGGAGCCGTGGAAAAATCGGTGGTCGTGACAGCGGTGGCCATGAGTTGCGGTTCGTCGGTGTGGAAATTTGAGGAGCCCGCGCGGTCGCGGCGGATCGTTCGGTGGATGTTACGGGGCAGCGATTAAAGCGCAACCCTCAATCCCGCCACAGCCGCAGCTTTCGCGCCGCGCGCGAAATACTTTGCCGTTCACTTCGCCGCCGTCGCCAGGCTCGCGGTGAGATGCGAGCGGAGTTCGCGCTGGATTTTTGTGAAGTCGCGGTTGGCATCGACGATCGTGAAGCCATAGCGCTTCTGCATGCGCCCGAATGTCCGCTGGATGAGACCCTGATAGATCAGGAAGCTCTCAAACATGTCGCGCGAAAGGCCGAGATCCATGCCGCTCTCCCAGTAGTCCAGCGTCGCGTTTTTTTCAAAGTTGCGCAGCACGAGCTCGCCGGGATCGGTCTGGAGGTAGAAGACCGCATCCGGGACGAGCGCGGAGCTGTAGAGATTGCGCGTCCATTCCGGCTCCGCGCCGCGCACGATGTCGCGCGCCATGAGCGTGTAAATGTAGCGGTCCGCAAGGACGATGTAGCCCGCCCGCAGCGCAGGGATGATCTCATGCACGAGCTGGTCGTAAAAATCCGTCGCATACAGCAGCGACATCGTCGTGCGCGTGAGCAGGCGCGACTGCTTCGCATGCTCGATGTCCTGCGCAAGCAGCGGCGAACGGCGCAGGCCCATGTGCTTCACCGCGTAGCCGCTCGCTTCGAGCCATTCGCTCAGCGCCTTGATGTTCGTCGAGCGCCCGGAACCGTCCGCACCCTCGATCGCGAAAAGGCGGCCGACAAGGCGCGACCGGCCCATCTCGGCGAGCGGGCTTCCAAAGGTGCGCATCATCCGCCCCGCGAGGTTCGGCTGGTGCATCGGCGGCGATGAAAATGACGGCGTCATGAGGTCATGCCGCTGCGCGGCGGCCTTTCGTTTTCTTGAAATCGGACAGCCGGAATTTCTGCCGGAGAATCCGCCGCACCTCGGCCTGCTGCTCGTGGATGTCGCGCGTCGCATCCAGCGTCGTAAAATGATAGCGGGGCGCCAGCATCTCATACTGCTCGAGGATCCGCCCCTGGAAAATGCGGAAGCTCTCGTAAGGATCCGGGCTCAGCCCGAGATCCATGCCGGCCTCATGGTATTTCAGCTCGGGTCGCCCGTCGAGGATGCGCCCCAGCGCGACCTCCAGCGGCGCGCGGAAATACAGCGTCACATCCGGCTGCACAGCGAAACTGTAAAGCCGCTCCACCCAGTCAAAATCAACGCCGCGCACCACATCACGTGCGAACGCCGTGAAGATGTAGCGGTCCGCCAGCACGATGTAACCCGCCTGCAGCAGCGGAAAAATCTGCCGCTCGTAGCGGTCCGCAAAGTCCGTCGCATGGATGAGCGAGAAAGTCGTCGGCGTGAGCAGCCGGCTCATCTTTCCCTTGCTCGTCGAAGGCTTCACGAGGCTCGATGAAT
>Ga0209596_1003030_pt1 | contig 13460 bp, 16 predicted proteins | sample M_130807_MF_Meta_FD_187314 | JGI IMG/M metagenome (GOLD analysis project Ga0209596, IMG submission 187314) | Freshwater microbial communities from Lake Montjoie, Canada to study carbon cycling - M_130807_MF_MetaG (SPAdes) (version 2) | ecosystem: Environmental > Aquatic > Freshwater > Lake... | reverse complement strand
GTACTAAATAGAACAAGCGACGACGCAATAAACGGTATCGCGTATTGCTTTTCACGTTTGTCAAGTGCCGGAACAATAAATTTCCAAATCTGCCACAAAATGATAGGTAGGGCCAAGATCAGGCCGCCATATGTTGCTACTTTCATTCGAGCGGTGAGGCCGTCGAGTGGACCTAATGTAAACAGACTGCCATCACAATTAAAATCAGGTCTATGAGCGCAGACATTGCGATATGGCTTCGTCAAAAATCGAAGCACTGGCTCATACAACATGAGCAATGTGATAGCGCCAATCGCAACTGCAAGAAGCGACCGAAAAATACGCTTACGCAGCTCACGAAGATGCTGCACCATGGTCATCTCCTGCGGAATAGTTTGTGTTTTTCTAAAGCGCATTCGGGTCCTCATGCGCTTCGATGGTGGCGGGCGAATCGATGGGTCCAGCCGTCTCTGGCCGCATCGGCGGAGATGGCTCGGTATCTACCTCTCCAAAGCCGTGCTTGAGCGTGTTAGCAGTGCCCCGAAGCTCTTCTAACGGCTCCTTGAAGGTTTCGCGCATTTCGGCCTCAAAGCCATTGGCCATGCGCCGTACCTCGCTGTACACGCGACCAACTTTGCGGATGACGCTCGGCAAGCGGTCAGGCCCCAGTACTACGAGACCCAAAATCAATAAAAAGATCATCTCGCTACTGGAAAGATTGAACACAACTGCAAGTGTAGGACTCATCGCCTACGCTGACGCGGTGCAACAAAGACTTCCTTCCATTATGAACCCCCCGATCGCATTTGCGCATCGCGGAGCACGTGCGCACGCTCCCGAAAACACGTTGCCAGCATTCACTCTGGCTCTGCGTCTCGGGGCAACTGGGCTAGAGAGCGATGTTTGGATGACAGCGGACGGCGTTGCGGTTCTTGATCACGATGGCGTTGTTCGCACAGGCCTTCGAAAGAAGCCGATAAGCGAAATTATGGCCAAGACTCTCCCGCAACACATCCCCACATTTGATGAGTTCATCTCTTCTTTAGACAAAACTGCACACGTCAGCCTTGACATAAAGGATCTCCAAGCGTTTGAACCAGTGTGCCTCAGTGCAAGTAATGTTGGATTTCCATTAGATCATTTGTGGCTCTGTCACCCCGATTGGCAAGAACTGGCCAATAGACGTGCACGAGAACCTGACGTGCGCCTTGTTGATTCTACGCGGTTAGCCAAAATCTCTGAAGGCGCTGAGAGGCGTGCGGCTTCGTTGCGTGAAGCCGGAATCGATTGTCTGAACATGCATCACAGTGACTGGAGTGGTGGGCTAACAACTCTTGTGCATCGATTTGACCGGCTTGCATTTGGATGGGATATGCAATTTGATCAAGTGCTTGACAATGGTTTTCGAATGGGACTTGACGGGGTGTACAGCGACCATGTCGACCGAATGATGGATTCATTTGTGCGAGAGATCGAACCGTTTTCCGAGCGCTTCTAAAGAAACTGCCAAGAGCCAAACGGCCAAACTACGACGAAAGCGCGTCCGACGACAAGGCTTTCACTAATTGTTCCAAAGGACCTGCTGTCAAATGATTCTGGTCGATTATCGCCCATAACAAATATTTGACCCGTTGCTACTGTCACGGTGGCCATGTTTGGCTGACGACATCTGTCTTCAAGAATGACCTGCGACAGGTTTCCTTTGTCGAGATACGGTTCATTTAAAACTGTCCCATTGACATATACAACACATGACTTAATTTGTACTTTGTCTCCCGTAAGGCCGATGACGCGTTTGATGAGGTCATCATGGGCGACACTCGCTCCGTTGCTGGTCACTCTGTCAAAAACTATGACATCACCGTGTCGTATATCGTGTAATCGGTAACTCAGTTTGTTCACGAGAACTCGATCATTCTCAAAAAGAGTGCTTTCCATCGACGGACCTGAGATGTAGTACTGCTGTAATACATACATCCGAACCAAAAGTGCCGCAGCAAGAGCAATAAAGATTACTACTAACCAATCTCTCAGAAGTTTTCCGATGGACTGGTGGGATGCATCGTCTAGATACGCTTTATCTGGCTCAACGGACGACGACATAGCGACCAATTCTAGTGTGAGAACTAGCAACCCAACTATAAACCAGCGATTAGTCGCTCTACTCTCTCGTCAACCGACGCAAAGGGGTCCTTGCACAGAACAGTACGTTGCTGTTGGTCGTTGAGTTTGAGATGAACCCAGTCAACGGTGTAGTCGCGTTTCTTGGCCTTTGCTGCCTTTATGAAAGAGCCTCGCAAGTGTGCACGGGTGCCACTAGGGGCTTCATTCATGGCTCGCATAATGTCTTCATCGCTGCAGACACGTTCGACGAGACCATTATTCTGCATCTTGTAAAACACGCCCCGTTGACTATCGATGTCATGGTACTGCAGGTCTAACAGTTGTACCCGTGCATCATCGAGTGATAAGTTGTGCCGCTCTCTAAATGCTTCAATCAGTTTTAACTTAATGACCCAATCGACTTCTCGGTCAAGTTTGAGTGGGTCATTTTCAATCGTCGAAATACAGTGTTCCCACATTTCAAGCGCCTTTGTTTCCATGTCGGAAAACCCGGTTGTTTCGGCGTATCGCAACGCAGCATTCAGGTACTCGCGTTGAATGTCAAGGGCACTCACCTCTCGCCCGCTCTCGAGGCGGACTGTTCTGCGACATGTTGTATCAGAACTAATCTCGCGTATCGCTCGAATGGGATTCTCAAGGGTCATGTCTCTCAGACTCACTGAATTGTCTTCCATCATTCGCAATACACATGCGGCGCTTCCTAGCTTGACAAATGTTGTGTATTCACTCATGTTTGAATCGCCAACAATGACATGGAGGCGTCTATATAGTTCTGCATCTGAGTGCGGTTCATCTCGAGTATTAATGATCGGTCGTGAACGTGTTGTCGCTGACGACACACTTTCCCAAATATGCTCTGCTCGTTGCGAAATCGTGTACGAGGCTCCGCGGGGAGAGATCTGCACTTTGCCGGCACCCGTAAAAATCTGACGGCTGACGAGAAACGGAATAAAAATATCGTCATACCTCAGGCTTGATTCTGTGCGATGTACGAGATAATTCTCATGGCAGCCATAACTATTGCCCGCAGTATCGGTGTTGTTTTTAAATAAATAGATCGTGCCTCGTATGCCTTCGTCTTGAAGTCGCTCTTCTGCGGTGTGCACCAGATCTTGCAACAAGCGCTCACCAGCCTTATCGTGAACAACAACATCGTAGATAGAGTCGCATTCAGGTGTTGCGTATTCCGGATGCGAGCCAACATCAAGATACAAACGAGCACCGTTCTCCAAAAATACGTTGGAACTTCGGCCCCACGACACCACTTTTCGAAAAAGATAACGTGCCACCTCATCAGGAGTTAAGCGACGTTGTCCACGCAAGGTACACGTGATGCCATATTCGTTTTCGAGACCAAAAATCCGACGGTCCATTACAACGTCACCCCATTAACGACGTAGCTTCGATCGCTTCGATCCGTCGAAAACAGCGACGATTGTCTCCACGCTCGATTACTGCAACTTCAAGATCAACTGCCGCCAGTGTTTTATCGGGACCACTTAAGGACTGCGCACATGCTTTGAGCGCAGCGGACAAAGTTGCCCCGGCGCTGAATGATGCATTCATACGTTCACTGATTGGGTCTGCATCCCCCCCGAGTACCGAGAATCTGCTTTCGTCCATCACTGTTCCGTCGTACAAGATATGAAACAGTCGATCCTGAGACGCCTCGTAACCGATTTCCGCTACAAGAATCTCGACTTCAAGTGGTTTTTGGTCATGCGTAAAGATGTGTCCCATCATCTGGGCGTATTGATTAGCAAGACTGCGTGCATCTACATCATCACGCGCGTACTGATAACCCTTAAGGTCGGCTGCACGTACGCCTGCCTGGCGTAGTTGATCGAATTCGTTGTATTTACCGACTCCTGCAAACGCTATACGATCGTAGATTTCTGAAATCTTGCGAAGAGTGTTACTTAAGTTTTCTGCAACGAATAAAATGCCGTCTAGATATTGGCAAGCCACCAGTGAGCGACCGCGCGATATTCCCTTTCGAGCAAATTCAGCTCGGTCTTTCATCTGTTGTTCTGGGGGAACGTAAAACGGCATCGTCATCGTGATCTCACTTGCGCAATAATTGACTCAAACACTTGTGCGAGTTCGTCATCTTGAACTGGAACCCAACCATCTTGGGAGATAGCCGCCACAATCGGATAAATGCCGCGCATCACGTCTGGTCCCCCTGTGGCGCTATCAGCATCTGCTGCTTCCCAGAGGGCTCGACAGACAAGTGACACTGCATCGCTCTTGGTCATCTGGGCGCGCCAGCCAATCTTGATAACGGTTCCGGCGTGCAAACTGCCAGACCCAATGGCAACAAACTCACGCTCCTCGTATCGTCCACCAGTCATGTCGTAGTCCCATAAACGTCCTTTTGACTGACGGGGTTCGAAACCTCCAAAAATTGGAACAACACCTAGCCCCTGCATTGCAGATGGCAAATTTGCGCGCACCATTGTTGAGAGTTGGTTTGCTTTACCTTCAAGAGAGAGCTGCTGGCCTTCCATTTTTTCGTAGTGTTCGAGTTGCAACTGAAACAGCTTGATCATTTCCATCGCCGGACCAGCTGCGCCCGCGATTCCGACGCCACTAAAAGTGTCTGCCTGCACAACTTTTTCCATGTCACGATGACTAATGAGATTGCCAGCCGTTGCACGTCGATCTCCGGCCATGACAACGCCGTCTTGATATGTCACCGCGACGCAGGTTGTTGCGTGCGGGATGTCGATGATTGATTGGCCTTGCACAGTTCGCGGGACAAGGCCTACGCGCGACAAGAGCTCTTGAAAATTTGCGCCCGGATCTTGGCTAGGCGTGAAGTAAGGCATTGACATAGAGAATTGCAGAAAAGCTACTGCCCACCCTTTTGAACGTAATTGTTGACAAAATCTTCTGCGTTAGTTTCGAGAACCTCGTCGATCTCATCGAGCAAGTCATCGAGTTCTGCTTTGAGACGTTGACCGCTCGCTGTTGAAACATCCATGTCGGCTCTTGCGGGCGCGTTTTGCGATTCTGTCTGAGGGGTGGTTTTGCGAATCCGATCGGCCATACCCTCAACCGTAGCCACCGCCAACACGTCTTGCCATCGCCAGGCCGAATTACCACCCAGGTTCGGGTGTCATGTGCGGATCCCAGCCTGGTGTCTCAGCCGAGCCCAAACTTAAGAGAAGATCTTCTACGGAGTTGACAGCAGTCAAGAGCTCACCCACAATTGCACGAGTCCCCTTCAGCGGCTCCATCATTGGAATCCGTCTCAGGATCTCATCTCCAGTATCAATCACAATGCTGTCCCAGTTAGCGGCGACGATATTTTGAGGCCAACGGGACAAACATGTTCCCCGAAAATACGCCCGGGTATCGGGCGGCGGATTCGTCACCGCACGGTGAACGTTGTCGATGCTGACAAGAGTTCGCAGACCCACTCGAAGAGCAAGACATTTATCCAGTCGCATGTCGTGGTATTGCAAATCAATGGCCCGCAGTTGAGCACTCAGGGGCGAGACGCCGTGGCGAACAGCAAATCCTTCGAGCACTCGGCGTTTAGCGATCCAGTCAACGCGATCAGCAGCGTCCTCAGGGTTATTTTTGAGACAAGTAAGAACCGATTCCCACTCTTGCAAAATTTCATCTGCGTCACCAGACGTGGGGTCGCCATAACTGCGGACATAGCGTTGGCACAGACCGAGCAATTGTTCCTGAATCTCTAGAGCGGTCATCTTGCGACCGTCTTGCAGCTCACATGTTGATGTCAAGGAAATATCGTGACTCACTGACCGAATATTTGCCACCGGATGACGAAGAGTGAGCCAGTCCGGAAACTGATCATCTTCAATCATGGCCAGAATCAATGCGGTTGTGCCGACTTTCAAAAACGTAGCGACTTCGCTCATATTGGCATCGCCAACAATGACATGAAGTCGTCGATACTTCAAAGGATCGCAGTGGGGTTCATCCCTTGTATTTACGATCGGACGCTTAACAGTGGTTTCGAGTCCAACTTCTTCCTCGAAGAAATCAGCACGTTGAGATATTTGAAAGGGTACATCTGGAGCGCCATTTTCGCTTCCTACTTTTCCTGCTCCGCAAAAGATCTGGCGTGTCACGAAGTGAGTAGTGATGTGAGAAGCCAGACGTCCAAAGGCAAGTTCTCGGGAAACCAAATAGTTCTCATGACATCCGTAACTATTTCCTTTTCCGTCTGAGTTGTTTTTAAAAGTTCCGATCTCTTGTCCGTCTGGAAGAAGCGCATTAACCGAGGCAATGCTTCGAAGTATGATTTCCTCAGCGGCGCGGTCATACAGAACAACATCGCGTGGTGTCAGGCACTCGGGCGTTGATACTTCGGGATGAGCGTGATCGACGTAGTACCGGGCACCGTTCGTGAGAACGGCATTGACGAGGTGTGTCTCAATCTCTGGCGGGAAGGACGTTTCTGTCACGGTTCCGCGCGCATCAACAGATGGATGTTCGTCTAGAAAATCCCAACCGATTTTCTGTCTCATCGAACCGGCGTAGGCATTGATCAACATTGATGAGGATGTCACAGGTGACACATCAAAACCCCTAGTGACGATTCCGTACTCAGTCTCAATCCCGCAAACTTTTAAGATCGCCATGTCGTTACAGGTATTGACCCGTAGCGGCAGGTTCAATTGCGCGCACACCTTCTGTGGTGTCAGAGTCACTCGCAGGAGTCACAAGTGTTCGAATAAAGACAATACGCTCCCCTTTCTTTCCAGAAATCCGAGCCCAGTCATCTGGATTGGTCGTATTGGGCAGATCATGATGTTCGACAAACTCCTGTCGAACGCTCAGGACAAGATCTTGAGTGGTGATTCCTTTCGAACCTCCAGCAATCACACGCTTGATGGCAAGTTTCTTGGAACGACGAACGATGTTCTCGATCATTGCGCCACTAGAAAAATCCTTGAAGTACAGCACTTCTTTATCGCCATTTTGATACGTGACTTCAAGGAACTTATTCTCTGCGTCCTGTCTGTACATTTCGGCAACGCCGCTCTCAATCATTCGCGCGACCGCCATGTCTCTGTCTCCACCTTCGACGCTGAGAACTTCTTCTTCATTGAGTGGTAGATCAGTGGTCAGATAACGAGCAAAGATTTGATGTGCCGCAGCAGCAGTCGGCCTCTCAATCTTAATTTTGACGTCAAGTCTGCCTGGTCGCAATATTGCTGGGTCAATGAGATCTTCGCGGTTTGTTGCTCCAATAACGATGACGTTGCGAAGGCCCTCAACTCCGTCAATCTCTGCAAGCAATTGCGGAACTATTGTCGACTCCATATCGGATGAGATGCCGCTACCGCGTGTGCGAAACATCGAGTCCATCTCATCAAAGAATATTATGACTGGCCAACCCTCTTCACTTTTTTCTCGGGCCCTTTGAAAAACGAGTCGGATTTGGCGTTCAGTCTCGCCGACATATTTATTCAAAAGCTCAGGACCCTTAATGTTGATGAAGTACGAGCGACCTTTTTCATCTCCGTTGTTTGCTGCTACTTTTTTTGCCAAACTGTTGGCAACGGCTTTGGCGATTAGCGTCTTGCCACATCCGGGTGGTCCATAAAGAAGTATCCCTTTCGGGGCTGGCAGCAAGTGCTCAGCAAATAGATCTCGATGGAGAAACGGTAGTTCCACTGCGTCAGCGATTTGCTCGATTTGCTCATCTAGACCACCAATGTCCGCATACGTAATATCGGGAACTTCTTCTAACAATAGATTGTCAACTTCTGGCTGTGGAAGACGCTCAAGAAGAAGATTTGTTCGCGAATCAAGTCGCAATTGGTCTCCGACTCTTAAATAGACGCCACGCAGAGAATCGGCAAGTTCACAGACTCGCTCTTCATCGGCGCGACCGCTGATAATGGCCCGTACTCCATCTTGAAGGATCTCTTTGAGTGTTACTACTTCCCCAGTGGTTTCAGGACGACGGGCGACGACGATGTTGAGACTTTCATTGAGCACAACTTCTGCGCCGCGAACCAACTCGTCTCTGTCAATTTCGGGAGTGCTGTTCACTCTCATCTTTCGACCGCTCGTGAGCACATCAATCGTATTGTCGTCATTGAGCCCGAGCACAACGCCGTAGGCAGACGGTGGTTGTGACAATTTGTCGACCTCTTCTCGAAGGGATGCAACTTGACCACGAGTTTCTTTCAACGAAAGCGTCAATTTTTCATTATGTGCTTCGGTCTGACTGAGACGACCTTTGGTTTCGAGTAATCGCGTTTCGATTGCCTGCGTGCGCTTGGGCAGTTCGGCCAATCTTTGCCGAAGTTCAACTATTTCAAGTTGGAGTTGCGTTATCTCAAGGGCGTCCTGTGGAGTCGGTCCCTGGGCGCCGCTATCTGATATCCCATCCGTCATGACCCAACCCTATTCCTTTGACAGTTACGGCACCACACGGTCCTCAATATGAATAATCCCTTCAGCAACCTAGGTTTTGGCGCGGGGTTGTGTAAAGTACATCAACCGCATTATTGGGATCACGTTGAAAGACTGCCGATTTCCCCACGACAGCCAAATAAGGAGTACGAACAACATGAAGGTATGGATTGACCAAGACCTCTGTACCGGAGACGGTCTCTGCGAAGAGATTGCCCCTGACGTCTTTACCCTTCTCGACGATGGTTTGGCATATGTCAAAGAAGGCTCAACCGTGTACGCCACCGCCAAGGGCCAAGCCCAAGGTGCAGAAGGTGTAGCCAATTTTGCCGACAGTCAACTCGATGCTGTGGTCGAATCCGCCGAGGAATGCCCCGGCGAATGCATCTTTATTGAACCGTAGATTCAATAATTCTTTTTGCACCAACAAACCGCGCAGTTGTTAAAAATGCCGTGTGTGCAACCATTCGATGGTCCGGCCGCACTGCCATTCCCTCGATATGCCATGTTCGATGCAGAACTTCAAGGGTTCTTTGATCGACCCAAAATTTGCTGAGAGCTTCGCGCACCTGAACTGCTTGAGTAATTGACGGCGTATAGGCCACCAGAATGCCGCCACCAACCATGACGCTCTCGGCGTGTGGCACGACCTGCCAGGGCTCGGGTAGATCCAGTACAACTCTGTCGAAACGACCTGCAGGCGGGGCGAGATAACTATCGCCCAGCGACACGTCGTAACGACTCAGTGCCTCTTCCCCCAAGAATGATCGAACATTGATACGCGCTCGATTTAAAAAGTCTTCACGCAATTCGGTGCCAACAATGTTGGCGCCCCAGCGCAGCATTGTCATCGACAGCGCTCCTGACCCGACACCGGTCTCCCAGACGCGAACGCCAGGATGAATATCGCCAAGCATGCAAATCGGAGCCAGATCTTTTGGATAAATAACTTGAGCACCACGCGGCATCTCGACAACAAAGTCCTCAAGAGTTGGACGCAAGACTAAATAACGAGCACCCTTGGTGGACTCTACAATGATGCCAGTCTCTTGACCAATCACGGTTGCATGCGGAACGAAGCCCGAGTGACTGTGAAACTCACCCTCATCGTCAAGAGTCAGCAGATAACGCCGTTGCTTGCTATCAATGAAGAGTGCTTTCTCCCCTGACGCGAAAGTTGATGCTTTGTAATCAGACATGGTGCTGCTTTCTGGTGACGACGAGGGTTTCTCCGGCAGCGAGATCGGCGGTGATTGAAGATGTCTTGCGCTTCTTGACCATCGCACGAAGAGCCCAAATGATCATGAAAGGAAAAGAAAACCTTTTATGTCGACGAACGACACGAGCGAGAAAGCGATTAAAGATCAATCGTTTGAGTAGATGGAACATGGTCTCTAGAAGCGACGAATTTCGACGCGACCACCTTTACGTTTGCCGCGCCGTTTTCCGAACAAATACGAGACGATAACCACAACCACGCCGATAGCTGACCCGATCGCGATGAGTGAATCTTTTTTTGCGCCAAGTTTTCCCTGCAGGTCTGACTGAAGGGCATGAAATTTCTCTTCGAGATCATCTCGACTAATACGGCTTTCGGGCTCAGTCATTTATTTATCCTTTGCTAAAGATGTCTGTCCGACGCGAGACAAGGCGATGTAAACCAGCAAAAGGTTGAAAGCACCCGCAATGAGGTAGTGCACAAATGACCACGATCCATCAAGTGCTGCTCCGCCGAGATCTTGTGACAGTCGCAGAACACCAAGCACGGCCATCAGCATCGCTATCGCAAGCAGGAGTGCAGCCACTGTGCCAAACGCCAACCAACGCCCGGCACCTTTGAGCGGACCAAGGGTTTCTTGCTTTGCGTATTGTTTGACGGACTCAACAAGGTCCGCCACGCGATCAACAGAGCCCAAGTGTCGAGATGATTCTGGCGTAGTCACGCCTATATGGTTACCGTCACAAACGCGCATTCACACGCCGGGCTTGACGAGCAAGGGTCTACAAGGCGCTAGTCAGTCTCAAGTTGTAAAAAAGTAAGCATTTCCTGAGTGTGGGTGATGCCAGACTCAAGTGCAGCCATCAGGTCGTTCGACGTCCTACAGGACAAAAAGTCATAGCGAATATCTGGTCCAGCAGGCAAATGCCGAGTCACGAACCACAGCGCACCGTTGAGCGACTCGCTGTTGGAAATCATGCGCTCTAATTCGACAGCATCAAGATAATCGCTGCCCGAACTCGCCGATTGTGTATTTGGACCGTACATCTGTTGCAACATCTGATCAATCGCATCCGCAGCAACTTTTATTCGTAGTTGCAGGTTAAGGGCACTTCCTTCTGCGCTAGTCAGGCCTGGGCGAATCGTGATCTTTGCCTGCGGGTACGGCACATCGGTTAACCACTCCTCAATCTCAACGACATCGCCAGCCAATCCGACGATTCCGTATCCGCCCTCAGGCGTGGCAACGCATTGTTCAATATGCACTACGACTCCAAGTCGTCGTCTCTGGTCTTGGCCACCAACCTCAGACCCGCGCGCGATCAGTACAGAGGCAAATGACATGTCGATCTCTGTTTGTCCAGCCAACATCTGCTGCATCATTTCTACATATCGAGGCTCAAAAATACGAAGAGGAACAATGTCGCCCGGTAAAAACACTGAACCAAGTGGAAACATCGGAACAATCATGATGATTATCCAATCACACTTTTCGCTACGGCGCGAGATCCTCTGGGCGCGGATTAGCCGAGGCTCGACTCAGTGCGTCACCTAGTTCGAACCACAACGGACGGTATTGACTTTGATTATCAATTCCAGTTTTGTTGAGAATCATAGAAAAAATCACTGGATCTGCACCCTTAAGCGGAACATATCCTGCGATGCTTTTCACATTTCGTAATGTTCCGGTCTTGGCAACGAGGCGACCCTTGATCGATTGATCTTTGAACACCGATCCCAAAGTGCCGGTTTCACCAGCGACAGCAAGCAACGCGGGCAAAGTTGCGCTCTCGGCTGTTAGAACACTCATCAGTGCCGAACATGTAGCTGTGTTTTGGGGTGTGAGCCCTGAGCCGTCCAACATGCTGACGCCAGTGACTGGAACATTTGCCTTTTTTAACTCATCAGCAATAACACCCAAGCCATCAACGCTTGTACCTGATTTTTTCACAACGTAACCCATCTCTTTGACAAGTAGTTCGGCAGTGTTGTTGTCGCTATTGACGAGCATCTCGCGCACAATATCTATAAGCGGTGCCGATGTGAGTTCGGTAATCGTGGGGACTGAGTCAGAAACTGTCCCGCGTTGCGATTGCCCGGTCATGACGACGCCTCGCAATCCCAAAAGTGCGTGCAGATCGTCGGCTGCACCAATTGCTGGGTCATCTGGCTTGAGAGATTGCCCTAGCGCAGCGCCATCGCTTGACATCAACGCACCGAGTGGTCCGCCTTCGGATCCATAGAACGATTCAGGCCAGGTGGATGGGTAGCGAATATCGTCGTAACGTTCGTTAACGCCCACAATTGTGCCAGTGATCGATCGAACGCCAGCGGCGACAATCGCATCTGCCAAAGACTCCATGTAGCTCGGAGTCAGGGTCGGATATTTCTCATTGGCAACGTAATCACGTCGTGCCAACAGGGGGTCACCCCCACCCACAAGGTATAAATCACCAGTCACAACACCATCTTTGATTACTCCCTTGACAGTTGTCGTGTAGGTATGCGTTGGCCCTAACGATTTTAAGGCTGCAAGCGCCGTAAACAGTTTCATGACACTTGCAGGCGTGTACGACACATCAGGATTGTGCGCCATCAGTGTTCGACCCATCCAAGAAACTGTTAGACATGATGTAGCAGGCAATTTTTTTTCTAATGCATTAATTGAGGATGTAACTTTGCCGATACGTGTCGTCGCAGAAAGCACGGTGGGCGTGCGCCTCGCTGACAACAACGGCACCGCCATCACAACTTGGGCAACTCCAGCATCGTTGGCATTGACCCGCGTGGCTAGTTGTGAACTGATGCTGAGGGCTCCCAGCAGAACTATCAGCACAAACAGACCAACGACACCAACTACTCGAGCGGGGCGTGCGGCACGTTGCACCGATCTACTGCGCCTTTCCGGTGAAGGATGCGTATCGGTAGAGGTGTCCTAACGCAGTGACGGCACGGTTTCCGCTTGCGTAACACATATGACCCGTATTCATAACAGTCACTACTCCGCTGTTAAGAGGGTCGGCGACGGCTAGTTCTGTGGCGACAAGAATCGGCTTATTCACCGAAACAATCAGTTCGTGTGCCGCTTGGGCAAAGCGCGCATCTTGTCGTTCGTGATACGTCACGATTCTTTCAAGCCCATGATCGGGGTAATACGAACCTTCTCGCATGAGCCGGGCCTGATTCGCTTGAATTCCGAGCCCGAGATAAATGATCGCGTCGACACTGTCGTGCTCTGCGATAAGTGCCATTACTTCGGGAATCGTGTCGCGGACTTCGCCACCTGCACAATCGACGGGATTGTTTTTGCTCCATCGTGGTGGCAACTTTTGATCAATCGCTGCCTTTAAGTCATCAGGTAATTCAGTCAACACAAGCAAGCCGTCACGCGCAATTGCATCGGCCGTGACAACACCCCATCCGCCTGCTGTTGTTAACACCACCACGCGTGGCCCGCGTGGCAATGGTTGCGTGGCAAAGGTTGCGGCTGCTTCAAACGCCTCTTCCACGGTTGTGGCGCGCGATATGCCCCACTGTCGACACGCACCGTCAAAGACCGCATCGTCAGCAGCCAATGCGCCTGTGTGGCTTGCCGCAGCTAATGCACCGATTTGAGTTGCTCCACCTTTGACCAAAACGACAGGCTTGTTGCGAACTGTTGAACCAATACGTTGCATCAATTCACGCCCATCCGTGATGCCTTCAATATAAGCAAGTGAAACTTTTGTCTCGG
>Ga0209596_1003027_pt1 | contig 13484 bp, 12 predicted proteins | sample M_130807_MF_Meta_FD_187314 | JGI IMG/M metagenome (GOLD analysis project Ga0209596, IMG submission 187314) | Freshwater microbial communities from Lake Montjoie, Canada to study carbon cycling - M_130807_MF_MetaG (SPAdes) (version 2) | ecosystem: Environmental > Aquatic > Freshwater > Lake... | reverse complement strand
TTTAATAGTTTTAATAGTTTACAATAATAAATATTTGTTAATTATATTTAGTTTACATATATATTAATTCAGTTAACAATGATATGTCTACTACAATATTAACAAATAATGTAGACTTATTACACCTTTTCGCACCCAAAATGAGAAAAGGTGTAAAGGTGGAGTCAAACAATTATAGTGTTTCTATATTTTACCTTTATACATCATTCTAGTCTCTTTAAGTTGATTTACAAATAATATATTGTTTGGCTCCACCTTTTAAAAGGTGGAATTAGATCGCTTCAATAAATTGCTTCGTTTGCTTAAACATTGTCTTTATAACGATTCCAAACACCGGCTCTAAAAATGACGATAATCCGACCTCCGGGTCAAAATTAATATATTGTGTCATCTTTATTTTGTTCAAACTAACAAGTTCAAAATTATACAACATAAGCTTAATCGGCATCAAATGCGCATTTGAACAGTCATTTAATTGTTGCCCATATTCGTCATTTTGTGTTAAAATAAAAGATATACCATTATCAAATTCTACCTTTTTAATATCAAAGCAAAAGTAGCGTTGTTTGAGTCCCATTTCCTTAAATAAGTGCTTCATCAATAGAAACACATTGGCATCTTCGTCATTAATAATATTCAAATTTATTTTTTCAAATTTGTCTAAATTGGTCTGATATATTAGGTTTATTAAATTGAAATTCAATAGGTTCTTCATATAGATCTTTTTATTTTCAATAGTTGAAGTCATTCTGTATTTGTTAGTTGCTAAACGAACTAACAAATATGATTTACCTTCGGTTAATTTTTTCTCATATGGCTCGTTTGTAGAATTATCAAGTTCTTTATCTTTATCATTATTATTGTTAGTTAATTGGGTTAAAGTAGGATACATAATATTAATGATTGTTAAAATGATATTATATATTATTTTACTTATTTGAACACCAATTCATACATTTTTAGTGCTATCTCTTTTTGTTTGGAAAACTCACATATAGGATTTGGATACCGAATATTCTTATATTTCGCGTGTTCTGTATCCCAATTGATTATATCCTTTGCTGGTACATCTTTTAATTCTGGGATCCATTTCTTAATATATTCGCAATCTGGATCAAAATTCTTGTTCTGTTCTTTTGGGCTAAATATGCGAAAATATGGTTGCGAATCGGCGCCTGATCCGGCAATCCATTGCCAGTTTCCATTGTTTGAAGCTGGGTCATAATCAGTAAGATTTCTGGCAAAATATTTTTCGCCGTATTCCCACGAAATTAGAAGAGTTTTGACTAAAAAGGATGCGACAATGAGTCTAGATCTATTGTGCATATATCCTGTGGCGTTTAATTGCCTCATACCGGCGTCAATAATTGGAAACCCAGTAGTCCCCTTTGTCCAGCATCTAAACCAGCTTGTGTTATGATGCCATTGTATTTTTTTGTAATTTGGTTTTAATGCGCTGCCTAATACTTGCGGAAAAGCATACAAAATATTAGCATAAAAATCGCGCCACCAAAGCTGCCGAATTAAATCTGTGTTGTTTCTAAATGCTTTGTAAACCTCGCGAATACTTAAGCATCCAAATTTTATTGCTGCTGACAACTGAGTCGTTTCCTTTTCCAGTTCATTATGTGTTTTAGAATAATGTGTCTGGGTTTTTATAGCTTTATGAAGAGTAGTAATTGCGTATTCACGTCCACCTTCAACTACCCTATGAATATCTGGATTTATCGTTGTAAAACGATGGAGCGCGGTTTCAAGTGACAAAGTATTGGGTAATTGTTTGCTCGTCTTTGTTAGATTAGTTATGACCTTATTATTTGGCGGATCAACGTGCTTCTTGTGAGCTGAATTATAAAATGGCGTGAATTTTTGATACGTTTGTCCCGAGCCATTTAATACAGTACCAGGATCTAATAAATAGTAATCTTGTGCAACTTCAACCGAACACGCAATATCTTTTTTCTTACATAGATCAATAATACTATGGTCTCTTTTCACAGCGTAAGGACTGTAGTCCATATTGAAACAAACAACACCAATGTCTAATGCTTTAATTAGTTGCTTAATAATGACTTCATTTTTGCCGTAAAATGTATATAAATGACCACCTTTTTTTGAAATATCAGAAGACAAATCTTGTAATGATTCAATCATAAAATGGATGGCATTGTCAGATTTAAATTTGTTGGCACTTGTTACTTGTTCAGGAGTAAAAATGAATACAGTATACAAGTTGTTACATTTACTGCTGGCTAAAATGAGACCTTTGTTATCAACTATTCTGAAATCGCGCCTAAAAATAAATAGGCCATTTTCTGCTTTATTTTTTTCCTTAATTAGTTTGTTAGTTGTCTTATTTATGGTGCTCATTTATTATATAATAATATTATTGTATTTATTTACTATTTAATAATAATATTATTTGTTAGACCTAGATTTAGATCTAGACCTATTTTCATAGGGAAATGTTTTGTTTATTTTTAAAGTAGGGTTCGCATCTTTTTCTTCTTTATCAACAACCTTTTGACCAGTCGTTACCTTTTGGTCAGTTACCTTTTGGTCAGTTACCTTTTGGTCAGTTACCTTTTGGTCAGTTACCTTTTGGTCAGTAACTTTAGTAAAAGGTGTGATCTTTTTTAATTCTGGAAATATTTGATTTAATAAATCCTCTTTTCTATTTTTACTACTACTGCTACTACTTCTTCTACTACTACTTTTTATACGTCTAGTTTGTTTTACACATCGTCCCTGCGTATTTCTGGTTTCATTAGAAGCACATTGTTTAATACAACGGCCTGTTTTTGGGTTAAGCTCTTTTCCGACAGGACAAGACTTAGCAGTTGTTTTTTTGGTCGTAGTCGGGTTCAAAGAAACCTTAGCAGTCGGGTTCAAAGAAACCTTAGCAGTCGGTTTCAAAGAAACCTTAGCAGTCGGTTTCAAAGAAACCTTAGCAGCAGCATCCATATAAGCAATACTTTCAAGCTCATCTGACAATGACTTTGAACTAACAGACCCCTGTTCCTTTTTTGCTTTGCGCATAATTGGTGAAGGCATTGGTGCGCTGTCAACCAATTCATTATCAGTGTCAAACCGTTTATTCAATCTTGTCAAGATCCCTGTTCCCAATAATATACTTTCGTATTCATCTAACAAATCATAAATGTTTAGTTCTCTATTATCAGGATTAGAGTCATACATTCTAGAGAATAAAGAAGACGCAAGATTAAAAAAATCTTGAGAAACAGCGTTATGTCGTTTAAAGCAATTCAAAATATATTGTAATGTAAATCCTAGACCATAGACGTCAATTGAATCTATCACATCATCTAAATAATCGTCATAGTCTAATTTAACCATTTCATCTAAGCCATCAAAAAAATCATCAACAAACGCATACTTCGCATCAGTTGTCATATCCTTTCCAGTTGGGTTAATATAAGAGAAAAACAGTCCAAATGACTCAGGTCTTTTTAAAGCAAGTCCTGTTGTATTCTTCTTTGAATTAGATACTAACATCCCCGTCAATTCTTCCTTAACTAGCGTCCTGTAACCATTGGTAATCCCTCTCCTATATTTACTGTAATCATTATAATCCATAAGTCCGCAATCCAATGGATAAGACCAATGAAAAACAGCCTGATTATTTGTGTTATTCTTAGAAGTGCGAATTATTTCTCTTTTAGTTTGCATTAGACCAAAATCAATGAACATTAACTTGTTAGTTTTTGTATCATATAATATATTCTGTGGCTTCAAATCATTATGGACAATGCCGCTATCTCTAAAGAATTGTAGACCTTTTATTAAATGATGTACTTCCAGCCAGAATTTATCCGATTTTTGTTCTTTATTTGTTTTTAGAAATTGATTGATCTTGCTTTTACAAAATATTTTTAGATCAGGTCCGCCATACTTCATAACTAACAAATCATAATTGTCCGGATTTGCTTTTACATCAGGCGACAATTTTTTACATTGTTCTACATCAGCCATTACTCCAGCTTCTATTAAGTCTGGTTTACACATAATAGGTGTGCCTAAATGATATTCATCATTTGGATCATAACGATGGAACTTGACAAACTCGGCTAATTCCTCTTCTGCGCGTTTTGTTTTCATTAGTTTTGACACGTAACCATTATAATCAAAATTGGGCTTTGGAATATGAGTACAGTGTAAACTCGGATCTTGAACGCACCCATAAGAGCCCTCTCCTATTACTTTTCTTGTTTTTGGCATTAGTTATTTAATATATATAAATATTTAATAATATAAAATTATTTAGTAAATATTTATCTTATTTTTTGATCTGTTGGTTCTTCCTCTAAGCTTTCTGCGAGTGTTGGTTCCTCTTCCTCTTCTTCCTCTTCCTCTTCTTCCTCTTCTTCCTCTTCTTCCGGTCCACATTCTTTACAAGGATTGTCACATTGTATACAACCACCGCAATACCACTTGTCACATTCACCGCAAGGCCATCCATCTGACCCCCGATTTACATCTACTCCACAACTACAACAGTGGCCATAGCAACCACAATCAACCTCATTGTTTCTACATTCATAACACATGTTGTATCCACAATCACAACATACGAATTCAACACATTCTTTACATCCTCTAACTTCACAAGCGTCACATTTAAGAGTACATTTTTTACAGAATAGATGTTTTATTTTCCCATCCCAGCTATCTACACTTACTTCGTCTTTTGCTTCGTCTTCGTCTTCGTCTTCGTCTTCGTCTTCATCTTCATCTTCATCTTCATCTTCATCATTTATGTTACACAATTCACACCGAATTGCTTTTTCTAAAGGATGATCGGTTTTACAAGATTCACAATTGAAAGTAGTTTTTACAGGTGGTTCATCTTTTATTACAGGTTCTGGTTCAAATGCTGACATTTCTATAATATATAATATAAATTATCTTTAATTTATAATATTTTAATTTATAGTGTAAATGATGTGAGACCAATATATTTTTGGATATTAAAATATGTTAATTCATCACCATTATTTAACCCAAAAAGGGTTAAAATTTTAGTATCAGGATTAATAATAATTTTATTTTGATTATCTTGAAGATTATTTAATCTAATATATTTATTAATCTCACGAGTAACGTCAATTCGTGTCATCTTGGTTCCCTTTTCCTTTCCTAAAAACATAGAAAGTTTATCGGAAATTTTAGTTGGTATAAAAAATTTGCCTTGAAGCGAATTATTTCTTAAAATTTGCGATTGGTTATTAGATGATAATGGTAACAATAATGTATCTGACATATTATATATATTATATATAAGTTATATTTAAGTAATTATATATAACAAGTATTTTGCTTATTGCATAAAAAATAGTATAATTAAAAAATAATTTCCGGAGCAATTCGTATTTTAGCGCCGTTTTGATGAATTGCCATCAAATGAAAACTCCTGTGCTCACAATCAACCAGCATTGATCTTTCATCTCTTTTCATTGACCCCGCTACTCTTTCATTGGCTTCTAATAAATGCTTAGGTAAAAGATCAAGTCTTAACGTTGGATCATAAAAACAATTAATAAATTTGTTAGTTTTATATATTGAAAACCCATTAAAAGCCGAAAAACATTGTATTAACGTTTTAGGTGGAGTGTTCCATATTATTTTCTCTATATAACGACCCCATGCTTTCCAATCTTGGAAATGCCAACAACTATAAGAATATGGAAATTTTGACAGCGCCCAAAGATCATAATATATCTTCTTGTTAAACGATAATCCATCCCAGTTGTCTAGTCCATCTTCTAAATAATATTGTAATGGTTCCAAATTAATTTCATTTATAGAAACATTGTCACAATCAATCATTATAAAATAGTCATAACTAACAAAATTTTGACGAATTATATTTAAACACTTATTACGCGCCTTGGCAATATTATGAACACGAAATTTACTTACTGGATCTTTATTAACATCAATAATAACCTTTGTATTAGATTTTGTATTTTTATTTAAATTTGTATTTTTATAATTTTCTAATATTTCTAATGAATTATCAGATGAATTATCGTAAGCAAATATTGTTGAATATTCGTCAAATAAAGCACCAATTTTGTCTATATTTTGTAATACTTTTACTAAATATGGACCACAGTTCTTAACCGTACCACAAATACAGCATTTTCCCTTGACCATTATAATACACCTTTTAAAAAAAGGTGTAGCCAAAAACGCTAAAAACGCTAAATAGATAGTTCTTCAGATGGAGGTTTGGCACCACCTTTATAAGCGAAGCGGAAAAGGTGGTATTAGATATCTAAACTAACAGTGTTCTTGTCAGACTTAGGCTTCCTCTTGCTGCGCTTTGGCACATTCGCATCTGTCTGGATCTCCTTTAGATCATTGATACTAATGGTACTGCTATTATTATCCTCGCTAAAATTGTCTCTTTGCGGTGCCTCGGAAATATTAATGGTCTTGGTCTTAAGTCCAGACAATATATCCGTAATATCACTAGGTCCTTTCATATCAGGACGTCTGCTGCTCTTTACCGAAGGCTGTGGTGGCTCAAATCCAGGTACGCCAAAATTGTTCTCTCTGATGCTGATTCCATCATCTCCACCCGAAAAGTTACTTCGCGCCATACTAATATCCGGTCTAGATACATTGTTACCTGCTCTACCTTGTGGTGGTACTATGTTTGGTCCCTGAGTTGCCATTGGCGGTGGAGGACCTCTTCCAGAAGGAGGTTCCATTAGTCCACTCATAAACCCTCCAAAGCCTGGATTATTTTGTCCCATAGAATTGACTGCCGCCGACTGGAATTGCCTCATTAGGTCAGGATTCTGTCGCATAATGTCATCCATACCAGGCATTGCGCTCTTAAACATCGTATTTGTCATATGAGCCATCATTGCACTGCCGCCCAACTGGAAAAGCAATTTGAGCTCAGGACTCATTGACGCCTTAGATTTGTATTTATCGTGAAGCTCACTAAATATATCATCATAATCTGTAATGTTCTCATTAATTTGTTCACCCCAGCCGTCCAATTTGACGTCAAATGGATCAAAACGGTTATTTAAAAACTCTATTCCATTAATAATCGCCATCATCATGTTACCTTGAAATTTAACCGAATTCTGCTTTGCTTTCTCCTCCATAATCATCTCATATTCACCCTGCATTTCTGCTAAATTAGAATCCATTGTATATTTCTTTGTTAGTTCAACACCCTTCTTCTCAAGAGCATCCAACTTGCGTAAGAACTTGAACTTCTCTCTTAATAATTCTTCCTTAGTCAGCTTGGGCTCAGTGGACATATTGGTTACGTCTGGATTAATAGGAATATTATTGAACTTGCCATATCCATCCCACGTCTTAGCATCAGAATCTGTATTGCTTGTAGAACGACCAATTGATGGACCATCGTCAAACCTCACCGATTGCTTATTGTCTCCAAGAAACCCCGAGTCGTAATTGTTTGATGAAGGAGTAGTATTATTCGCTAAATCATTCAGTTCGTTTTCTAAATTATTCAGATCATCAATATTAATGTCACTTGTCGGCGCACTTTCACTACGTTTATCATTCATCAATAGTTCAAGTCCTCCACCAAAATTGGTCTTTTTGGATTTATTATTCCATCCACCATTGTCTAAATTTTCAAAGTCCATGGAAATGTCTATTATTTCGTTGTCGTCCATTATTATGAATTAATAAGAACAATTAATTTTAAGTATTACGAATAGAAATATATATTATTTTTATTTAATTATTGAATTTATTACTGTATTACTGTATTACTGTATTACTTTTAGCACGACATACAATGCTATAATTCATTAATAAAATTGCCATAAAACATACAACTGATAATAAATGATATATTTCATATGAAGTACAAATTGATGAATCAAAAAATGAAATATATGGATCATATATTAAAAATCCTGCTGCTATAAATAATGTTCCAATACCAATAAAATTACAAATTAATTCATAAGATGTAAAATATTTGTAAATATAATAAAAAAATGGAATTTGTAGAGAAACTAATAATATTGGCTGTGTAATAGAATATTCTGATTTCCAAATACATATACTATTCCAAATTGTAATTATTGTTGCTAAAGTAGCCAGTAAATATCCAGGTATTTTTGGAAAAAGTAAAAATGCCATTGGATAATATGATGATCCAATATACCAATTGGCGCCAATTATATCCATTTTTTGCAATATTATTTCATTTTCTTTTGAAACAGGCATTGAATGATATATTGAACTAATTATATGTGCTAAATAAATAATTAATAAATTAATCATACCAACTTTAAAAGCAAAAGTATGTTCGCAGTTTGTTTTGTAGTATAAATATATAAAAATTGGAAAAATTGTCAAACACGATATTAAATGGAATTTGCCACGAAAATATGGACGTTGGCGACCATCACAATAAAGTAAATCTTCTTTAAATAGCTGTTTATCCATATATATATTTATATTATTTTTGAATTCATATTTTATTGTAAATTTGAATATATTTTTACGCTTTACACTTTGTGTTTAATATACCACATCCCTTGTAGGAAGCAATCTGACAGATCGTCCTTCTTTTGATGTTTGTGTAGGAAGACAGCCCAGCTTGTGAACCGCCCATCAGTGTCCACAAAATTGGAACACGTTTGGATGCCGAGTTTCTTGCGCTGTTTGTAGTCCATTTTCTCTGGTTTCTCTGGTTTCTCTGGTTTCTCTGGTTTCTCTGGTTTCTCTGGTTTCTCTGGTTTCTCTGGTTTCTCTGTACTTGTAGGCATAAAATCTTTCAATTTGTTAGTTGCGCTTATAAAATCAATTATAATATCATTGTTTTTCATAATAAAATATTGCGCTAGCATACCTTGTATGGTCTTCATCTTATTAGCAATCGGTCCAATTTGATTTTCAATAATAATAGTCCCAATCGTCGGCAAATGTTCGCCCAATATTTCGCCAAATTTATGTTCAATATTGCGACCAACTGTGACCAAATCTATCTTTGACGCATTTACCTTGTTTATTTTTGTAAAACAATTGTTTAAAGCAAATTCATTTATTTTCGTAATAAGATCAGCCTTCTTGGATTTATCTTCGTATTTAATCTTATATTTGTCAGCAATCTCAATAAGGTTTTGAATTTTCTGCTTATTCAAGAACGCTGGTGCCAAATCGGCTGCCGGCTGTAGAAAATTAATTTTTTTAGAATGTTTCAAGCAATAACATTTGCCGTCTTTAACAAATTTGGCTTCTTTATCACAAAGACCCTCGTTTTTCTTTTCGCCAACAAAAATACACCGATTATTTGACTTCTCTGTTAGATCTATATTGTCCCATTTTAAAACACTGAGAGTATTTTTGTCTTTATCGTCCATCGTAAAAAGACAAAATGACAGATTTCTTATACCAACATCAATGCTAAGTATTTTCATATAATACTAAATTATCAAAACTTATTATTATATTGGTTTTTCTTGAAAGAATATTTTATTTGAATTTACCAATTTGTAGAAATAGAAGGGGAAATCATTTTCGCACCCATTTGCTGCTTGGTTAAATAATCTTGTTTCAAATCACTGTTATTGAACCCAAAATTTGGCTTGCTTGTGTCGTGAGTAGATGAGAATAAGTAAGGTACATTTGGACTAGCGACCTTATTGTCCACAGCATACGGATTGTTACCAGACGCCGAAATTGTCTCCATTGAATTGTACTTCATAATGGTATTGGCATTATTTTGTAAATATTGCCTATATTTCCAATTAGAATTAATACCAGCATCCTGTTTTATCTTATTATTGACAACCGACTCCGGTTGCCAAGATGAATAATTACGTCCATCACTCATCATTGGTGGCATTGTATAATATGTATTATTAGATCCCGAATATTGTTTTGCCCAACTATTGGTTGAATTCATATTATACTATTGTTAGAAAAAATATACTAGGTTTATTGCTCGGCACCTAACATTTTAAGAATATCATTCTTTTTCAATTTTGAGGCGTCAACAACTAATCCCTTTTCAATGACAATATCTCTTAATTTATTTATTGATAGTTTTTTGTAATCGGTCTTTTCCTTATTAGACTCAGTCATATCAGCATAATCATTTGTTAGTTTAATTCCAATATCAATATCATTAATGTTCTCTAAAGATTTGCTTGTAATTTCAAAAGACGAAATATCCTCGGATAGATTGATTGTCTTCGTCTCGGGAACAATATCTTCTTCTATATTTAGATCAATATCATCTCCTAAATCAATGCTAATATTAATACTTTTAATGTTGTCTTTATCTCCAACCAAGGCTTCTTCCAAGGCTTCTTCCAAGACTTCTATTTCCAAGTCTTCATCTACTTCATCGTCTTCATCCGACTCCTCTTCATCTGACTCTTCTTCATCAGACTCCTCATCAACTGACTCCTCATCAACTGACTCCTCATCATCTGACTCATCATCATCTGACTCATCATCGTCCTCTCCGTCAGAAACCTCAATTAAATTACTTGTAATTCCTCCTAAAAATTGCGGAACAATATGAATTAGATCCGCATCAGGCATTTTATAATTTTCTTGTGTCTTACCACTCAATTTACTTCTAAAGTATTGCATTTCCTCGGCCATTGTTGTAACTAATCCCATCATTGATGAAATTTTGTGATTTTGTGCCGTAAGTCTGTGATTAAAATAAGCAAATAAGCCGCCTATTACAATTATTATAATCGCAATGCTAAATAAAAATGATGTACTGCAAATTTCCGATAGAACCATTATTAAAAATGCTGAATATATTTAATTTATTAAGAGAACGAATTTATTTTCTCCTTTTTGTTTTTTACACCTTTGAATATTTAAATCCGCACGCCTAAGGCGTGCTATTTATATCATTCAAATGAAACGTTGCCGATAAATGAATTAAAACGTATAACCACCTTCTACGAAGTGCGGTGGTTGTGCGGATTTAAATCTTCATCGGTGTAATAGTGCCCTGATGTTTGATCCAATATTTCCTTTGGATACGCCATATCACTCAACACTTTTAAACCCCCCTTAACCTTTGATATTCCCTTTTCCAATTCATATGTATAGCTAAAATTTTCGTTTTTTTTTACCGTCTTCATATTAAAGTTCTCAATTTTCTTATTCTTTGCCAATTTCTTACACAATTTGACGTAATGTGTTGTTAGCATACAAGTCACATTGTCACTCTTTACAATGAAATTCATAAACGCCTGTGCGCTTACAACCGCCTCTTCCGGATTTGTTCCCGAATACAGCTCGTCAAAAATAGCAAAGTGTTTCTCATTGTCCTTCTCCTTCTCTTCAATACAGTCAATGATTTCTTTACAACGCCGCGCCTCCGCCTGAAACAAACTGTCGCGACCAGATGTGTCAGGAATATTCAGATAACAGTGAATGTTTTCAAATGGATCTAATTTACACTTGTCGTAGCAGCCAAACCCAATATGCTGTGATAAAACAATGTTAATTAATACAGTTTTTAGCGTAGTCGTTTTGCCCGACGCATTGGGACCCGTAATCACTATGTTTTTGCTTAAATCACAATCATTTTTAACAATTTTAGCTTCATCAATGAACTTGGGGTAATACATCTTTTTTAGAACCGGCTTAGTCTGCCCCTTAATTAAAGTAACCGAGTTCAACTTGTTAGTTTCTACATTTTCCTTAACACCTTGTAACAGATTCATATATCCATTAAAGCCAAATGAATACAATATTGCGTCGTGGTATTCGGGACTGTTATATAGTTGGTAAAATGACCACATAATGTGACCAATTTGAGAGAATTTCGCAATTGATATTGTAAATGGAGTAACACACTCAATTTCACCCTTAAACTTGGTTAGAACAATAATCTTATTTTTTAGATCATCGTTGAACTTGCTGTATTTTGTTAGTTCCTTTGATAAAGACAAGTGGTAATTCATAGACTCAATTGTATAATCCAAATAGTTGGTAAATTTATGGAGATATTCATGGATCTTCTTCATATTGTTATAGAAGCGAACACAAACCAATATATTTTGATATATTGAAAACAAGTAGAAAGCTGCTGAAACTAACAAATAGATTTTTTGACCTGAGTCCACATCATTGAAATTTGTAAATATTTTTACAATTGCGTGTTTTGATGCTAGTGTTTTTAAGACTTCAATATATTCCTTAATATTTAAATCCATGCCCTTTATTTTGATAATGAAAAACGGCACAATTAAAACGAAAATTGGCAGACATAATGATAATATAGGAGACGCAATATTGTAAATGCTCATTAGCTGTAAGAATTTGGGATTGTTATTGATAAACTCGCCAAATGCCCAGTCAACATATAAATATTTTGATTGGAATGCGGTTTCTCCCTTAATCTCCTCCCAGGCTTTAACCACGTCTTCTAGTTCAGAATCCCTTAATTTTTTACCATAGTTGGTTTTGAAATCAGGGTTTTTGAAATTTTTCACGAGTGTTTGTGTCTCCTTTAAGTATTCAGTGTCGGTTGTATAATACTTTGGCACTTCTTCTAAAACTTTGGATCCGAGTGTGTTAGTTGGTTTGAACACGTAATCGTAAATAGGCTTATCTTCTTTGTCAATTGTCTTTGCTAGTTCTAAATCTGTGATAATGTTCTCATTCAACTTCCTGACTTTTTCATTATACTTGATCGGAAGCGTGAAGACCTCGTGTAACGAATCTAACTTCTTTTTGTTAGTTGGGTTTTGCGATTGCTGATTCGGATCTAGTGCTTTTTTTAAAAACTCAAATTGTTCCATTGGTATTTCTATTTGTAAAATATATTAATTTATAATGTATTTTACGTATTTATCTACCTTTGAAAAGGTAGAGCCAAACGATGGAGCAAAAAGGTTTTGCTACGAAAAGAACCAAACCAAAGCTATTAGTGTTTTTTATTTGTTCTTCTTTTGTTAGGTTTTCTTCGCTTAACTGTTTTTCTTTTGTTAGATTTCTTCTTAGTTTGTCGTCTTTTATATTTCTTGTTTTTTGTCTTTCGTTTTGGCCGACCGCCTACGGATAGATTTTTTGGTGTTTTTATTTCTCTTTCTTCTCTTTCTCCTCTTTCTCTTTTTCTTGCGCTCTTAGCAGCAGCGGCCTTTAATTTTGAATATTCCAACTTATCTGGACCCGTCATCGCCCCCCATTTAGCTATATCTTGCTGCCCCTGCCCCTGCCACTGTTGCTGTTGCTGTTGCTGTTGCTGTTGCTGTTGCTGTAGCTGTTGCTGTTGCTGTAGCTGTTGCTGTTGCTGTAGCTGTTGCTGTTGCGGTGAAGCATTATTATTATTATTATTATTATAGTTATTATTATTATTATTATTATAGTTATTATTATTATTATTATTATTATTATTATTATTATTATTATAGTTATTGTTATTATTATAGTTATTATTATTATTATTATTATTATTATTATTATTATTATTATTATTA
>Ga0209596_1003020_pt1 | contig 13494 bp, 5 predicted proteins | sample M_130807_MF_Meta_FD_187314 | JGI IMG/M metagenome (GOLD analysis project Ga0209596, IMG submission 187314) | Freshwater microbial communities from Lake Montjoie, Canada to study carbon cycling - M_130807_MF_MetaG (SPAdes) (version 2) | ecosystem: Environmental > Aquatic > Freshwater > Lake... | reverse complement strand
TCACAGTTTTAATAGACCAATCATCATTAATTGCAATATTATTAATATTGGATTCTAAAACTATTTTATCTCCATTAGTATTTAGCACATATTCTCCGTCAGTATCTTTATCGTATACTATAACTGTATGGTGTATATTAACTACAGGATTTAACACACTGTTATTATTTAATTTAGTATAATCTTTTTTAAATCTCATAAACTTCCTTCTATGTTATCAAATATATTGATATCTGCTGTTTTAATAAGCCCGCTTGTATGAACTGGACCGTAAAGAGCAATTTTTGCTGAAAAAGCAAGTTCCCACACAACAACACGAGATGGATCATCTTTTAATATGCCTTCGTAGACTTCTGTTGGTGAAATTTGATTAAGAACAATTGGAATATCTAATAATTCGTTTGCGTCACCAAGAATATCAGGTTTAATTGTTATATTAAACTGTGGATTAAAGAATGGTAATATTTGCTCAACTATTTGCAATCCATCATCTACATTCTTTACGTAGATATACAAGGAAAATCCAATATTATAGGGAACTTCACTGTGATGATACTTTATTTTTTGATCATCTTTTGCTGCATACCTTTTACTAATAATATTTCTTTTTCTTTCAGCGTCATATGCTATACTAGTGATAGCAAAAGACATTCTGGGTAATACAATTTGTGTTGCATAATATTTTGGTTCAGAAGCATTTATATTTAAACGGTAAAACATACGATCTTTTGACGCGTATGATAGGGGCACTTTTATTTTTTGTGTTTCTGTACCAGTAGCACTTCTTTCAATATAGATGTTATTAAAAAGAGTTCCAAAGGTTACAACAGATTTTCTTACAAGAGAATGATAAAATGTTCCAAACATTAGTATTTTCCTTCACTAAACGGATCTTTATCTGTAAAATCTAATATTTGAGAAGCATCAAATTGAAGACCAGTGTTATCTGATGTATCCTTTGTGTTTGTTATATATTTACCGTCCACATCAGAGTCTGTTCCAAATTGTGAAACAATGTCATCTTCAACTTTATCAATTTCCGTAATACCTGTATTGATTTCTTCCATAGAGTATTTAAAGAGTTCACAATCAACCTTTGTTGTGTAAACCTTTCCCTGTTGAAAAAACACATGTCTAGCGTCAACGTGTTTAATTTCAAAAAGACCTTTTACTGTTGGCATATAGATAAGATCACCCACAACAGGAGCAACAATGTTTTGTAGGCGTTGTGTGTCTCCTATATCAATCTTAGAGGCCTCAATAAGAAATCGTTTATTGGAAACAACTAATGAAACATTTTCGTGTATTTCAATTCCAAATTTACTAATAATATCGCCTTCGCCTTCAAATCCAGCAAAATTTTCTAGAAACATTTCTATTTTAAAATGATTTGAGAAAAAACTTAATGGATTTTCTCCAAATATTAAATCTTTTTCTTTAAAATGTCTAGGTAGATAGTAAACATCCACACCATACATTTTTATACTTTCAATGTTTAGATCCTCTATAAGATCTTGGGATGGTTTATAGTTTATATTATTTACAAACGGATTTACTGCCATATTATCCTGTTATGAATCCTGGAGGAATTTCATACTTCAGTTGAATTTGTTCTTCGATCTGTTGCATTTCTTGTCTTGATTCTTGTAAAATTGCACTAGCATCAAACGAAACGCCACCAGGCAACGAAACACCAGAAAATTTAGAAAGATTCTGTCCCCATTGAAATTTAATAACAGCAGTACAATATTTCTTTAAAAGAAGATCATTGTAAATTTCTGGATACTTTTGAGGATCAAGAATTTTCCACGCTTCAAACATCATATAATTTCCAAGTGTTGCGTGTCCTGCCCAATCCATACCAATATAGATACGATTAGTTACACGACTAAATTCAACAATCTTTTCTGGTGTAAGCATGTCTTGTAACATGGTCATATTACGTCTAGTAATATCGTATGTAATAAGACTGTCACCGTATGTGTTGGTTCTAAGACCATACATATCGTTTAATGCAATTTGATACTTGGCATCAAACATACCTGTGCCACCAAGAGTGTCATATAGTTGAAATAGTCTAACTACACTAACTATATCTCTACCTGTAGGATCGATGGCAGGTGCTGCTTTTATTCCCATAGCCAACTCATCCGCTGTAGGAACAGTTGGTTGTGTTAAATCAATGTACTTGTTGTCAATATCTTTCTGTGTTATTTGTTTGGGTATATAGACCCGCTCAACACCATCAAAATGGTATTCAGAAAAATATTGCAAAGCATCATCTAGACGATCTTCCATTTGTTGATCGTCTACATTGATTTGAATAACAGGATAACCTAACCTTCTCAGGCAGTAATCCTTTAACTCTTGGCGGCTTGTTGGTCTCATTAACAGACTCCTTTTATATATTTATACAAAAAGAGTTTGCTAAAATTATTGAGCAAACAAGTATTGAACCTTTGTAAGGTCATTTACTGATAATTTAACCGAATCACCCATAGTTTCAAGGCTAATTGGTGTCCATTGAACTTCAACTTCCTCGGCTAAAAGAACGGAAAATTCTTTTAAAAACTCTTCTTTAGAATCTTCCTGAACCGTAGATTCTGATTCTGATTCTTTTGAATACTTCTTAACCAACTTAATGCGTTGTTCTTCAACTGTTTTTAGTTCAGAATTTAATGTGTTAACTAGTTTCATCATTTTAAATGAAACAGAAACAGGAATCTCAGTATCTAACAACTTGCTTAAAACACCAACAGAATTATAAATTTCACCTAACTTCACTTTCATAGCAGTATCTCCTTAAAATTTAGAATGATAAACGAGTAAACTTAACAGCGTACTGTTTTCCAGCACTAATAGTATTTAGCAACAAATTATATCCGCCTGAAACAAAACTTGAAGAAAATGTTAAAGATTTTATTAGATCGTTGTTATTATTTGCAATAGTTGAATATTGTGGTGTTTCCATAACAACACGCATATCACTAGTACCGAATCCAATAACCTTTACACGAACCGACATAGATACGTATATATTAGTAAAATCATTAATATATAATTCGTATATATTAGTTTGTCTTTGTAAACCTGTATTATTAGTGTCAATAATATTTATTACTGTGTTTAAATTTCCCAAAACTTGTTTTGTTATTATATCAGAATACGTATTTAATGAAGATGTATCATTAATTTGAATACCTCTTGCAAATTTCATATTTCCGGATACAGAACTAATTGAAGAATTGTTATCTAATAATATATTAGATTTAAATATAATTGATCTAGATGAGGATTGGGTTACTGTATTCCAACCAGCAGCAAACATTATATCATTTGAAACATTTGAATCTGTGTATATTTGTATCTGACTAGATTGTTTAACAAATCTAAGATTAGAATTATCTGCACCAAAAATGTAATTTATGTTGCCAGAATTTGATTGTATATCTAAAGAATTTTGTGTGTATAATTTAGTTTTAATATTTCCAGTTAATTCAAATACACCACTATTTGAATTAAATACAAAATTACCAATATTATTTGATAATTTATTATTTTGAATTTTTACATAACTTTCTGTGCCATAAGATTCTAAAATTAAATCAGCAAAAGAACTTAGTCCAGCAGATCTTGAAACACTTATAGTAGCATTTGATTCTGCTTTAAATTTAAAACCAAACACATTTGTTGCGCCAGTAATAAATTCAAACATATTATAATTTGAATTTTTAAATATTTTTCCGTTTATATCTAAAATTCCACCAAGTTTTGGTGCTAAATCTTTAAATATACTTATTTCACTAACAGATATGTTTATACCAGCAGTTGTATTATTAATAGTAATTCCACTAGAACCAATTAATTTTAATACACCATTTGGTATATTAAACGTAACAGGAAATTGTGCAACAACAGCATCATTAATTACATTTGTAATATTTACCGTTGATATTGAATTAATATTAACCAACGACCGAAGATCTGTTACAGTAAGACCAACAACTTCTCCTGTAATCTTTCTTCCTAAAACAGTATTAGGATTAAGAATTAAATTCTTTGCACTAAATCCTGAAGTATTTGTAACCGCAACAGAACTAGCAACTTTTACTGAATTTGCAGGCATCGGTGAAAGATCAAATTTAGCCGTGTAATCACCATTAGTATTAAATGATGGATATACGCTTATATTTGTATATAATTGACTGTTAAATGAATCTGCAATTTTAATACTATCAAATATTAATTTTGTTGCTATTTTTGAACTAGATTCTGATACAGTTTGTATAGATTTTAATCCATTACTTGCTGCTGCACCAGCACTAATTATAATATTATTATTATTGTCTTTTGTTAAAGTAACATTTGTTCCTGCAACAAACTTAATTGTCTCTAAAACATTAGTACTATTAATTGTTGTAGTAGTTCCATCAGTAATACTAATTTGTTTAAAATAATTACTAGAAGATAATCCTAATATTGCTTTAATACTAGTTGCACTAAGACCCGTAATATTACCGTCAGCAAGTCTTCCTAATAATGTATTTTCACCAACAAGCACATCACTTGGATTTTCATCAGTACTATCATTATTTGCCTTTACTGTATAGGCATCCATTGGTGCTAGATGATTATTTGTGATAGAATTTGATTTTACATTAAAGGAAATAGTTGCGTTATCTGTTGTACCGAAAGATGGACTAATTGTTTGCGTTTCGTTGAATTCTAAAATAGAATTACTTGTAACAGAAGTATAATATGAATTATTATCTAATTTTATTTTATTAAAACCTTTTACTAGTGGCGCAATATAATGTGCCAAATCAACACTAATTTTTATTTCATTTTGATTATTAGTAGATCCGTCTAAACCGGATATAATGATTCCATTGCCTGCTACAAAACTTAATATATCATCATTACTATTTGCTTGTATAAGTGTTGTTCCGTCTGTATTATCAGAAGAAATTTCAATATATTTAAATGTTGGTTGTAGTGGTTGAATCCATCCAGTATCTGCTATACCCAAAAGCATTCTAAGATCACTACGATTTAAACTTTTAATATTACTTGTAGTTCCGGTTTCATCTGTAATTCTACCTACAACATAACCAGCAATAGCAGATGGAACACCGTCTCCACCTGGACCAGGACCAGGAACTAATACACTATTAATGTAAAAGTTATAACTTCCGTCTATAGAAAATGCGGGAATAGATTGGAATTGTACATCGATAGGATTTCCTGATGAATCAGATGCCTTGATTGCGTATGCAGGCATTTGAGCAAGAATACTATTGGTTACGCTATCAACAGCAGGAACAGATGTTCCTGTTGCTGTTATAACAAAACCATTATTAGTATTTGCTGTTATAGAGATACCAGTTCCTGCAAAGATTTCTAAAGTATCGTTTGAATCAACTGAATTTATAGTGAACTCTTCATCGTCTGTTGAATTAGCAACAATTTGAACTACACCAAAACTATTTGGAATACTTAATTCAACTTCAATTTCAGCTCCTGCTGTACTGTTAACCTCAACTCCTAATCCATTCATTCCTGTAAGTATAATATTACTATTAATACCTGTAGCAGGTACACTATTAACACGACTAAATGTGTTTTGTGTTCCAGCACCACCCGAAGCAGAAATTAAGATAGCATCATCGGTTGTGTGAGTTAGGGTAATACCTGCACCGCCACGGAAACTTAATGTATCATTTATAGTTTCTGGAGTAAAAACAAAGTGTTCATTGATTAATGAATTTGTTACGGAAATATTATTAAATATAGCATTTTGGGATAGACTAGAATTTAATAAAATTCCGGTATTATAACCAGTTCCAATAATAACTTGTTTAACGTTATTATCTGGTTTTATTGTAGTTAATGTATTTCCGTCTGTATTTGAATTTGATAAATAATATGCTATACCACCCTCAATAACCGCATATGCTAATCCACTAAAAGTAAATTCACCAATAGTTACAACATAACATTTATTATCTGTTATTTTTTCTACTATACCTATATAATTACTATTACTTTCTGTATCACAATCAGCCTTAACTAAACGATTATAATTTAAAGCAGAATCTCCATTATCATCAATGGTTCCATTAATTCTAACCATATCACCCATTCTAATATTAATATCAAAATCTTCAGTAACATAACGATTTGACCACCTAAAGTCTAAAATTCCATTAGAATTAGTAAAAGGAATAATTCCTTCAGTATAATTTTGATCATAACTAGTTTTTGGTTTATTACTAAACTGTGTTGATCCTGCAATATTACCAATAAAAAACTTATCAGTAACTCTAAATTCTGCGCTTTCATCAGCAGGATTTATTCTTCCAGTAAATATTGGTTTATTAACATAATCTGATGGTGGATGGTATAATAATATTCGATCGCCATCAGTATCTAAAACATAATCACCATCAGTATTAGTTTCATATATATCGTTTTCTGTTGTAACAGGAGCATAGTCTCCATTAAAGCCAAATGATACCATATTTTCATCAGAATATAGTTGTATCTTAAAAAACTTATTAGAATCTTGTGTATCTGTTTGGATTTTAATACTAGGATTCGTTTGTGAATTTAAAAGACCAATTCTAAATTCTGGTTGTTCTGTATTAACAAAACTCTTTCCCTTAACTCCTATATTTCCAGAAGAAATCCAAGAATCATTATAACCAATATATTCAAACTTAACTACTTCGGATTGTGAATTTAATACTAATCCACCAAAAATGTCAATTCTTTTTGGTAATATTTCTCTTTTTTCGTTTAAATGAATATAGGGTGATGTAACAGAAAACTTAACAGTATCTAGAGTTACATTGTCAAAATTAAATTCAACAAAAGAATTTATTTCGGTATTTTTAAAAATATGATTACCTTTAACATTAACAGGTAACATTTCTGAAGCAGAAATTCTTTTAATAGGAGTAACAAAATCATTTGAGTAATATTTTTCAAACGAAATATAGTCATTTTCTGAAATAGTATCTGATGGTAGATTAGTAAGACTTATTCTTAAACCATTTGGTGTTGAAATAATTCCACCATTTTGTGATATATTGATTGATGTTATTACTTCACTATCAGAAATAATTGTTGTTGTTATGTCACCATTAGATCCAGTAAGATTCGTTTGATTATTTCCATCTACCTGATCATTTGATGTGCCTATTTGCTCGTTTGTTCTGCTTAACCATTCTGAAACTGTATCACTAGTTTTAATTGGTGTTACATATTTTCTATTTGGTCTTTCCAAATAATCAATACGAGCAGTCCACATGGGAACTTGACCCTCTTCAGATGACAAAGTTCCGTTTACACATTCCCTGCAATCATTGTTTCCGTTTGAACAATTTGAGGCAGCAAAATAAATTCCTAATTTTGGTACAGGAGATCCGTTTGCTCCTGAATGATTAGCAATATTTAATGCATCATTTTCTGCTAAATCTTGTCCTTGAGCAATTGTTGAAAAATCTTGAAACCACGGGCCAGTATAATCGTGAAGATCATTAAATTCTGCTGCATTTGCAGCAGCAGCACCTGCATTTGATTGATCAAATGGACCAACAAGACCAGGATTATCTAAATCTACTGTTTTTAAGTATAATTTACCCAAATCATAATCAGTAATTTGAAAATATCCAGTTTCTGATATTGGTATTTCAGTATCAACACCACTAACACGTCGTACAATAGAAAATTTTGGTTGTCTAGTACATCTACATCCCGATAGTGTAAGTTTACAGAATATATCTGCACATGTAATATGAGCGGAATCTACACCAGCAGTTGTTACTTTTACTGCATAAGGTTTAGATGCACTTGGAGCTTCTGCAGGCATAAGAGTTATTATTTTTGTTGTATTTTTTGGATCAAGGTTACACGGAATACTATCACTTGTTATAATTAAGTTTGCTGGTCTAGAGGCCTTTAAACAAGTAGATTTTACAATAGATGCAGAACTTGAAGAACTAGAACTAGAACTAGAGGAGTTACAAGAATTTGGTTGATATAGAGCTATTGAGTGTCTTTCACCTGCACCAATAACAGAATATTTTCCAGCCGTTGAATTCTTTTTCCAATACTTTGTTTTATTGTTGTAAATATAACTAGTATTAATATTATTATTGTAAACAGTTTCTACCCCACCACTAATATAAAATCCAGATTGTGGATAAGTACCTGCTGTTGTAGAACCACCACAACAAAAGAATGAATTGTGACCCCACGCTATTACACTTCCATCACTTCTTAATGCTACGGAATGATTCATTCCAGCTGCTATTTTTGTATAGGTTAATCCTGCTGGTAATGTTGGAACGTTGCATTGACCTGACGTATTTAATCCCCATGCCATTACTCTGCCATCTGACAATATTCCAAGAAAATGACAAGCTCCAGCTGCTATAGAAGTATAAAATCCGTCTGTTTGGGGTTGAAATGCAACTACACGAGGGTAGTTACCTTCATAATTTGGTTGATTGCCCCAAACTACTACTGTTCCGTTAGATCGTAACCCAATACTTCCATGCGCAGAAGCGTCTATTTGTGTAAAAGGAAGATTTTGATATGGCCCAAATTTTGGAACAACGCATTGACTATAATCGTTACGACCCCATGCTTCAATAACACCATCTTCTGTTAATGCTAAAATGTGTCCACCGCCCCATGTTGATCCTGTTGCTACTTGTACATATTTTATATTATTATTTGGAACATTAAGTTGTCCATAGTCGTTATTTCCCCAAACAGTAACTAATTGACTTCCTTTTAAAATTGCCACACCATTAAACCGCCCAATATCAAAATCAATACAAGAATCTGGCTGGGTTAGTGGAATAGGAATATCTTTTCCCATAATACCGTAATCCATATCATCACCAAAACCCCACTTTTCAATAGATCCATTAGTAGTAAGACCAAAACTAAAATCTCTAGTTCCTAATACCTTTGTATAGTTAGTACTTGGGGAATTTATAATCCAATCACCACCCGTCATTGATGTAACAGTATCAACAAGTACTTCGTGTAAACCCCAAACTTTAACCTGTATAGGACAGCCACTACTAGAACTAGAAGATGATGAACTACTAGAATTTGACGATGAACTAGTACTGCTTGAAGAACAGAATGTATCACAAGATCGCAACCCATCAAAAGGTGGGTTTGAACTATCAGATCCTATTTTCCATTCGTCTATCATTTATCAATACTCCTGTGTTTTTAAATGTCTACAATAGCAAGTGAATGTGTAGAGCCTGCTGATATGTATTTAGCTCTTTTTCCTGAAGCAAACTGTGTAATCCAATAAGCCCCATTTATACTAGTAGTATCAATAACAGTTGGTGTTTTGGTAACATATGGAATATCTGTTCGTATTTGCATAGATGATCCAATTTGTCTAAAAGTATTATCTCCCCACCCAAATACCCATCCAGTATCTTTTTCTATAGCAAGAATATGATTTCCACCAACAGAAACGTCTGTAAATTTAATAGGAATTCCGTCTTTATCCTTTTTAATCCAAAGTTTTTGTGCTAATTGGGTTTCACTTTCAGTAGAAGAAACATGATATCCGTTATAATTTGCTGGTATAATTGCTCCAGTCGTCGCGACAATCTTAGTTCCATTTGCATACGGCTTAGTACTTCCTAATTGTCCATATGTGTTATTCCCCCAACAATACATATAACCTTCAACAGTTAAGGCAACTCCTATATTTGATGAAAGAAAGTTCCCCATCATAATTTTTGTAAACAAATGTTTGTTTGGATTTTCAATTCCACTAACATATCCTAGTTCAGGATAAAGGCTTCGTCTACTAAAAGCACTAGGTTCACTATCTGTTATTCCACTAAGATTTTGATATCCAGAATATTGATTTAAATTATTTTTTCTTGGCCAAATAGTATTATAAAATGTTTCACCATCTAAACCAGGATTTTGCCAACCATAGACTTGTCCTGAAGTTTTTAATCCTAAATTAAAATTTGTTCCAGAAGAAACTGTTTTCATATTTGTGTTAAATATTATAGGTAGATTTAATTTTGAGCATATTTTCGGCCACGCTGTTGGACACTGTGTACCAGTATTAGAAGTATATTCTAAAATTTTGTTATCCGAACCTATAACAGTTATCTTATCGTATGCTACAGAAACATATTTACATCCAGTAGATAATTCAGGTAATGTATAATATATAAAACCATTTGTATCTTCGTTTTGTACAATACCTGGCATTGTAACACCAGGACCCCAACACCAAACACTACCATCAGATCTTAATACTGCTGTTATATCGTATGATGATACAACTTGGATACATGATCCAGCAGAAGTCAATGATTGAGGAATTTTTTCTCCATAATTACTATCTACAACACCAAAAACTGCTAATGAACCATTAGATTTAATAATATAGGAATCTAAATCTCCAGTAGCAACCATTAGTGGATTATTTCCAATAGTACCTGGTATCATAGATTGACCATATTCGCGATTAGATCCAGAATTACCAGTTCCAGCACCCCACGCAATTACCTGTGTGGTTGCTGATGACGAACTTGAAGATACGGAAGAACTGCTTGAAGAACTACTAGAAGAACTGCTTGAAGAACTAGAAAAATTTGGGTTAATACATTTATAAACCATGTTTGGTAAATTATTGTTTCCACCAATAGTATTGGTGCTATAAACAAAATTACTAGAATCAATTAGTTGTACTAAACCAACACTATAAACAATTTCTGTCCAATAATTTTTTGTAATAGAACCATTACTGTTTATATCAACAGGATCTCCAACACTACCTGTATTTTGATATACTAGTAAATGTGTTTTATTTCCATCCGAGTTAAATTCAGAAGATTCAACAATCATATCAGGATACTGTATCTCATTCCACGCAAAAACATAAAAACCACTAGCCGGTATAAGTTCGTCAACAAGTGAAATTACATTTTCAATAAATCCATGAGAATCTAATACAATATATGAATATTCAGAAAGATTTGTTCCAGGTATACCTGCTAATTCTGCATAACCATCATTAAGATATGAATATTGTGGAATACGAATACGCACAATTTCTAAATGATTTGGTATATAAGCACAAGAAGACGATGAAGAGGGCTCATTATAGGTAAATGTTGTTGTAGCCGATCCTCCTGGCGTATTAACGTAAACTGTTTTAGCCCCTGCTGTATTTGGTAATGCCGTTCCTGTAATTTGAGAATCTGTAATAACAGGATTTTGTATAAGTTTAGTTCCAATTTTTAAATCACTAGCAAGTGTCATTAATAAACCACTGCCTGTTATTGTAATGGGTGTATTGTTTGTGGTAAGACCATTATTGGGTGTAATATTACTAATAGTTGGAGATTGAAGATAAAGATAATTAGTGCTTACAGATCCGCCAATACTAGTAATTGTTACTAACACATTGCCATAGTATATTGATGCAGGTGCGTAGAAATGAATTTCGCCATTATTACGTGGTGTACTATAACTAGTTACTAAAACATCATCAACAGTTATAGTATCAATATTACTAGCATAATATAAATCACTTCCAGTTACTGTAATAAGTGTTGTACCGTCTTGATGACCTTGATTTGGTGTTAATGTATTGATAAACGGAGCAGAAATATATTTAATTTGCGTGGGTGATGTGACAGATCCACCAAGAGTTGTTACAATTAAATTCTTTAATCCATCTGTTATTATTTCTGGACTTGTTCCTGTAATTTGCGAAGAAGAACTAGTTACATTAAGTAAAGAAACACCACCAATAGTTGCTGATGCTGATGTTAAATTAGATCCGTTGATAGTGATAACTGCACCACCGACTCGTGGACTAGCAGGTGTTGTACTATTTGCTACAAAATTAGAAGTATAACTAGAAATTGTTGGAGGTGTAATATATGTAAATGAAGCTGGTGACGAGTTTACACCCGATACGGTAACTATAGTATTTTTAACGCCTGCTATTCCTGCTGGTGTTATGCATGTAATAGTAGTTGAAGTTGGAGTTCCTACAATTGTTGCAAAATTTCCATCAATTTTTACTGTTGCGCCACTAGTAAAATTGCTTCCTGTAATAATAACAGTTGTTCCTCCAGTTGTTGGTCCAGAGGTAACATTTAAGGAAATTGCACCTAATGTTGGAGTTGTATAGGTAAATGCACTAGATGCTGTAATACTTCCGGCTAGAGTAGTTATAGCTATATTTGAAGGACCAATTGATCCTGCTGGTGTAATTGCAGTAATTGTTGTGTTGTTTATAACACTAATGCTTTTTGCATTATTTCCTCCAACAGTAACGTTTGTTGTTCCTGTTAAATTTGTTCCTGTAATTGTAATTGATGTACCACCCAAAGCAGTACCCGTAGATGGGGAAACATTACTATAAGTTGCTACTGCATAATAAGAAAATGATCCCGCATCGCTTTCACCGCAATTAGTTGCATATACACTATCTCGTATTATTAAATTATATGTTCCTGCAGTTTTTGATGGTGTAGTGCAAGTAATAGTTGTATTATTAACTTTATTAAAATTAGTAGCTAGTGTTCCGCCAATAAGAACTTCAGAAGCATCATTAAAATCTGTTCCTGTAATTGTAATTGAAGTTGTTACATTTTGTGCAGACGTTGCTGGGTTAATTAAAGTGATAATTGGTTTTGCTGGAGCCTTTGGAACTGCACCCATAAATTTTTCAGTTCCAGAATTTCCAAATATTTTTAAAAATTCTGTGTTTCCGTTTACAGTTTTTTTCCAATATTCACCTAATAGACTATCAAATACTTCTGCACTTCCATTTGATGAGGATAGTGTATTATTTGAATCATATTGTTCGCTATACACACCACATTGTCCACTGTTGTTTCTGCCACGCACAATTACAGTATTATCATTAAATAATATTGCAGTAAAGTCAGTACCACAAACAATATTTTGTATTGTGTTGGTACTTTGTGTTACCCAATAAGCATTAGTAAGACTATTTGTGGTTGTACTAGACCCACCAACACGAGTAAACCCACATTGACCGTATCTGTTATCACCCCAGCCCCAAATACTGTTATCTGATCTAACTGCTACACAAAAAAATCTACCGGCTGCAATTAAACTACAAGCACCAATAGAACTAGGTACATTTAAAGTTCCGTAGTCAACTCCACTTACATTTCCCCAAACCTTTACAGCAAATCCTGATGTTAAACCTATAGTATGATATCCGCCAAATGCAATATTATTAAATGCAATATTTAATGGTGCATTTAGAGTGTTTTCTGATTTTCCCCATAATTTTATATAATTAGTAGTAGGAAGAATAACAGCAGATACATATGCTCCAGTAATAATTTTATTTGCTGTTCCAATATTTTTTTTCCAATAATTACCTAATAGACTATTATTACAAGGATCACTTGCTGCACAACCACTACAAGTAGAGGTAAA
>Ga0209596_1003018_pt1 | contig 13497 bp, 10 predicted proteins | sample M_130807_MF_Meta_FD_187314 | JGI IMG/M metagenome (GOLD analysis project Ga0209596, IMG submission 187314) | Freshwater microbial communities from Lake Montjoie, Canada to study carbon cycling - M_130807_MF_MetaG (SPAdes) (version 2) | ecosystem: Environmental > Aquatic > Freshwater > Lake... | reverse complement strand
GGACTTTTTTTTATTTCTTTTTGTAGGAATTATCTTCTTTGATAGATAGTTCCCATTTGTTATTTATCCAAGCAAGGTATTTAAAGTTACCAGAGGGCACTAATGTTTCCTGGTTCTTTAAATCATTTTCGGTGCTGGCTAATTCAGAAAGGATTATTCTGTTTTGTAATTTTTCGTATTTTATAATCGCATTACTGCCTTTTTTAAAGCTATATACAAAACGATCAACAGTTCCTATTGGGTAGGTAGGGTCAGGGGTGAATTTGAAAAAATCACCCCCTAAAATGGGCTCCTCGTTTTCAAAACGAAGTATTTCAATTATTTTTTTAGATACACTGGTATTATTTTCATCAAACCCTAATAAGGTATAAATAGTTTTGCCATTGTATTCCATAGGGATAATATCATAGTAAATCGCACCAATCCATTTTTTTCGATCATACACACCCAATGTGATATTTTGAATAAAATCAGAATTGTCAAAGAAGGGTAACAATTTAAGTTGCCCTTCATTAGTGGGTAATTGCATGGCACCACGTTGGCGATAAGTGCCGTCGCCTAAGTCCACCTGCCAACTAAAAAATTTAAACCGTCCATCAGGGGAAATGATATGTTTAATCGCAGTTAATGAATCAAAGTTGTATTTAAAGGAGTAGGGGCTTTTTAATGTTTGAACTAAAGCTCTTGTGAAAATGCTATCTGCGTTTAAACGATAACTTAATAGGGTGTCTTCCTGAATACGGCTAGCCAATTTTTGTAATTGAGTACCTGTAGAATCGTAATTCAATATAGACTGCCCATTAATACTGCTATTAATTGAAATAAATAATGCACCAATTAAAATAATTTGTTTCATTTTACTAATGCTTATTTGGATAATGCATTTGCAAATTCAAGTAGGTTGTTAAATCTGAAATCAATGCTTGGATCAGGGAACGGAGTATCGGGATGGGTGGTGGCTAAAAATACAGTATGAAGTCCTGCATTACGGCCAAATGCCATATCACTGGGTCTGTTACCGACCATAATAGCATTCGTATAATCAATCGACGGAAACATTTCTTTTGCTTGTATGGCCATTCCCGGTTGCGGCTTGCGATTGATAGAGTCGTTTTCAACATCGGTACAATAAAATACATGATCTATTCTGCCTCCAATAGTTTCAATGGTTCGCAACATATTTTCATGAATTTGATTCAAATCAGATTCGGTCATAATACCACGACCAACACCTTTTTGATTGGTGGCAATGACGATGGTTTTAAATAAGTTGGCTAAAATGGGTAAGGCTTCAATGCTTTCATTGTAAAACTCAAATTCATTCCAGGTTTTAATATAGTCATTGTCCTTTTCAACATTTATTACACCATCTCTATCTAAGAATAGCGTCCAATTGGGGTTTATATCTGAAAAGTTAAATGACAAAATGCGGTTGTTTTTTATTAATTGACTTTTTTGTAAAAGTATAAAACGGTTATCCAAAAATATTACTTTCCACTAATTCGCAAATAATATGACCTACTAAAATATGGGACTCTTGAATTCTTGGGGTATCATTAGAGGGAACATTGATTAAATAGTCTGAAATTTCTTTCATTTTACCGCCCTTATCTCCCGTAAATCCAATAGTTACCACTTGTTTTGTTTTAGCCATTTCAAAAGCTTTTACAATGTTTCCTGAATTTCCTGAAGTGCTAATACCCACTAATACATCACCGGGTTTTGCAATGCCTTCAATTAATCTTGCATATATGACTTCGTAGCTATAATCATTTGCGACCGCAGTTAAATAGGAAGTATTACAATGTAAAGCTTCCGAGGGCAATGCTTTTCGGTCTTTATAAAAACGACCTGAAAATTCTGCAGCCAAATGTTGTGCATCAGCTGCACTTCCACCATTGCCAGCAAAATAAACGCTATTGCCATTTTGAAAGGCAGTAGTAATTACTTTTACAATTATATCAATTTGTGCAATTAAGTGAACATCCGCCATAAGTGCTTGTTTAACACTTATAGATTCGTGAATGATGGATGAAATTTTTTGATGATGCATATAAATGGGTGCTTTCTTTAAAATTCGTTATTATAATTGTTGGTACAAAGCTAAAAATTTTTCTGTCATTTGTGACCAGCTATACTTTTTCTTTTCTTCGATAATATTGAGAATAAAGTGATTTTCACCCATTTCGTATAAGGTTTTGATCCCTTTAGCTATTGCTTCTGAAGTAGGTTCAACCACAATCCCTGTTTTTAAATTCGGTACCGTGTCTGCTAATCCACCCACATTGGTCACCAACATTGGTTTTTCAAAATGATAAGCTAGGGGAGTAACCCCGCTTTGGGTTGCATTTTTATAGGGTTGTATAATAAAATCAGCGCTACAAACATAATTTTTCACTTCTCCGTCCGGAATATAGTTGGAATAAAATTTTATTTGATCTTGTAAACCAAGGACGTTAACTAAATCATGGTAGCCACTTGCATCCTCGTAAAATTCACCCACAACCATTAATTGAATACCTAATTTTTTAATCGTTTCATCTGCCATTGCTTGAATTAACAAATCAAGGCCTTTGTATTTACGGATATACCCAAAAAATAAAATTATCTTTTCATCTTGTGGTAATCCTAATTTAACCCTTGCCTCCGTTTTAGTAATTGGATCTCCAAAATGATTAAAAATAGGATGCGGTGAAATTGATACAGGCTTGTGTGAAAATGTTTTTATATCGGTTTTAACTTTTTCACTCATGGCTATAAATCCATCTACTGTTTTTACGAAGTATTTTGTTAATAATTGATCTCCCATTCTTTTTTCATGTGGAATCATATTATCTACAATCGATATGACTTTAGTATGCTTATTTTTTTTAGCAATTTTTAATATCGTACCCAAACAAGGGGCTAGAAATGGTATCCAAAATCGAACAATAATTAAATCAGGTTTTTCACGATATAGTTTTAGTCCTATTTTAATCCAATTGAAAGGATTGATTGAATTTATACAAACGTTAATGTTTACATTATTTGGTTTGGGATCGGTGGTATATTGACTTTTACCTGGAAATAAAATGGAAGGGTATTGTAAGGAGAAAGTATCGATGCGTGTTTGAATACCTTTTTCTGTAAACTGGGTAGCTAATTTTTCATCAAAAGCAGAAAGGCCACCGCGTAAAGGCCAAGCTGGGCCAATTATGACCAATTTGTTTACCATCCTTGTTTGTCTTCGATTAAATAGGCATTCCTTTCAGATGCATTACGATTTACCAATTCTCCAATAAAACCTGCTAAAAATAATTGCATACCAATCATCATGGAGGTTAATGCAATATAAAAACTAGGTTTATTTGTTAATGTATAATTAGGATCTAATATTTTCCCTGTAACAATGAATCCAAAGGATATTAATCCAATCATAAAAAATATGGTGCCAATGAGCCCAAAAAATTGCATGGGCTTTTTGCCGAACTTGGATAAAAATTGAATGGTCATTAAATCTAAAAAGCCATTGACAAAACGCTCCCAGCCAAATTTAGTAGTTCCGTATTTACGGGCCTGATGCACCACCACTTTTTCGCCAATCTTTTTAAATCCTGCCCATTTGGCCAAAATAGGGATGTATCTGTGCATTTCGCCAAAAACTTCAATACTTTTCACCACTTTTAATTGATAAGCTTTAATACCACAGTTAAAATCATGTAGTTGAATGCCTGAACTTTTACGTGCTACTGCGTTATAAATTTTTGAAGGAATATTTTTAGTAAAAGTGTTGTCATATCTTTTCTTTTTCCAACCACTGACCAAATGATACCCTTGTTTGTTAATCATTTCCACAAATTCTGGAATTTCTTCAGGGGAGTCCTGTAAATCAGCATCCATAGTAATAACGATATCACCCTGTGCAGCTTTGAAACCTTCATTTAATGCTGCAGATTTACCATAATTTCTTTGAAATTTAATACCCTTTAAATTAGGGAATTCATTTCTCAAATTTGAAATAGTTTCCCAGCTATTGTCATCACTTCCGTCGTCAACCATAATCACCTCATAACTTAAGTTGTTGGATTGCATCACACGATGAATCCAAGCCATTAATTCAGGTAATGAATCGGCTTCGTTAAAAAGTGGTATGACAACGCTTACTTGCATATATAATTTTAAGATGTAGGTTCTGCAAATGGATCCACTGGATTTTTCTTAGCAATACCAGCACCAATTAATGAAGCAATTACACCCATAAATGCGGTACCAATAATGGCACCACCGATGGCGAATGGTAATAAAAATTTCTTAGTCATGCCCAATCCTTGTTCAATCATTTCGTCAGTCATTTGCGGATTTTCGGCCATTTTCTTTCTAGCTATTTCTAAAATTTTATCCGGCATTTCAGGGAATAATACTTTTAAAGATAAAACAACATATACCACAGATATAACAATGATTACAGATGTAGTTTTAAATCCATGTGCAAAAATATTGCCGAATGTTACGTTGTTGTTATTTTCATTTGCATACATGATGCAACTGTAAATTAAACCGCCAATGGTTATGGCATAGTTTACGTAGTTAATCCAACTTACTTCATATAAGTTAAATACAGTAACTATAATACTGATTAAAATTCCAAATGCACTTAATATGGCGCCTTTGACAATATGAGAAGTTACTTTATTTTCCATGATCTTTATTTGTTTGTCTATTTTATTATTAAGCCAAATGCAATTTGCCTTTACTGAATATGCCTTTTATTTTTCCATTTAATTTAATATCCCAAAAAGGAGAGTTGGCCGATTTGCTCTTAGATTCCTTTTGTGATAGTAGCGTAGTTTCTGTTTTGTTATAAAAAGTCAAATCAGCAACGGCGCCCTCTGTAATTCCTGCGTTATCTAGTTTAAAAATGCTTCTTGCATTTAGTGAGAATAATTCTGAAATTCTATTGTCAGATAATTTAGGAAATAAATGTTGAATAGTAGCAAAGCTGGTTTCAATACTTGCAATACCTGTTTTCGCATTTTCGAATTCAATTGTTTTGGCATCCCAATCCTGCGGCATATGATGCGAGCTGATGCAATCAATCGTGCCATCTTCAATCCCTTTAACTAAAGCTGCTTGATCTAGTTTAGTTCTAAGTGGCGGGAATACTTTTAATAATGTATTATAATCTTTTAAATCTTCCTCGGTAAAGAATAAATGGTAAGGAGTTACACTACAAGAAATTTTCAAACCTTCTTTTTTAGCATTACGTATCAGTGCAATTCCTTTTGCAGTACTTATACCGGTAATATGTAATTGTGAATTGGTATATTTTAATAACTCAATATCTCTGGAGATAATTAATTCTTCAGCAATTGCAGGAATTCCTGGTAAGCCTAACTTAGTTGATAATATTCCTTCATTCATTAAACCCAAACTTCCCAAACTTTTATCAATCGGCATTTGTATAACCACACCATCAAAAGCTTTTACATATTGTAATGCTTTCAAAAATAATAATGTTGATTGAACAGGGTATAGTCCATCACTAAAAGCAATTGCGCCATTTGAATTCATATCAATCATTTCTGCTAAATCCTTTCCTTCAATTTTTTTAGAGAGTGCGCCAATGGGTAAAATATCAATCGGTAACTCTTGGCTATGCTGCTTAACATAGGTCACTTGTGATTTATTATCAATAACAGGTGTTGTGTTAGGGACTACAAAAACTGTGGTAAAACCACCTTGAATTGCTGCATTGGAACCTGTAGCTAATGTTTCTCTATGTTCCATACCTGGATCACAGAAGTGTACAAATGGGTCTATGAATCCTGGACTAACGAATGAATTTTTTAAATCGATGTTTTGATCAGCCGCTCCTTTATATTGATCTGTAATGGAAACAATTTGTTGGTCTTTTATTAAAATATCCTTAACCAACCCATTAAAAGGTGACCTCGTATCTGCAATTTTAACTTGACTTAGAAGAATTGTCATCGGGTCTGTAAAATTTTAATGCAATATACCTTGATTTTTCTATTTAGGGTTATATTTACACCCGATTTCCTGATATTTTAGGTTCAAAATCAGTCAAATAGGCCATTTTTAGGTGTATTTAGATTGATGTCTAATACTAAAGGGAGTTGCATTCAACAATCGGGTGGTAGCGCAGTCCGGTAGCGTACACGTCTGGGGGGCGTGTGGTCGCAGGTTCAAATCCTGTTCACCCGACCAAAAAAGGTATATCAGCCACAACGAAGTTGTGGCTGAGTTGTTTAGGGAGTGAGAATTGGGAGCTTGCTCACAAATTCGAACAAGCTAAACAACTCATAGCCCAGAGCGAAGCGAATGGGCTGATATATTATGCTTTTGCAAAAAGGTGATTTCAGGATCACCGAACGAAGTGAGGTAATCCTGCTTTTGCAAAAAGGGGAAGTCAGGATGCCGGAGTGAAACGACGGCAATCCTATTTACAATACTGCGCTAAATAACTATCTACCCCTTGGTATCCCTTAAGCTTTGCTGTATTTAATGGGGCACATACTTTCTCTTTTTTCCCTAAAGCTATATAACTCATCGCCATAAAAAATTCCGACTTCCCTGTATTTGCATTTGAGAATTGAACAGCTTTTTCAAAATTAGGAATGGCTTTTATAAAATCGCCTCCAGAATAATAACTAATACCTGCGTTTTCATAATGCGTATAGTTCGCAGGATCTAATTGTGCCGCTTGTAAGTAAAACTGTGCGGCTTTAACATATTTCCGATTAATAAAAGCAGTCTTCCCGCTGTTTAATAGATTAGTAACTACATCTGTGCTTTGAACACCTGATTTATTACTGGAAAATATGCTATTCACTCTTGCTAAGATGGCACTATCCTTAGGAAATCTCGCATTGGTTGAATCAAGTAAAGTTATCATATTTTTATCAGCAGCACCCTTCACTTCATACATGGCAAGTAGGTATTGGGCATTTGCTTCAGCGCCAGGGCGATATTTATTATACTCCTTATACGCTTTTTTAACTTCGTTAGAATCTTTGTTTTTTGCAGAACTAAACATTATATTTTTATAATAGCTAGTTGCTCTTGGCCAATTATAAAAAGCTTTTTTTGCAAAAATGGCAACACTATCAAATTTCTGTTTGTCAGCGTAAATTGCAGTTCTTATAAAATCATTGTAATGCAAATATGGATTGTCGTTTTCGCTTTCTTTTAATAAACTTAATGCCTCGTCATAATGTTTGTCTCTAAATTCATATCGTGCAATTAAACCTTTTATTGGCAGGGTAGAGGTTGATAAATTAGGAATTGCAGGAAAGGAAGATTTGACCTCATCCAATGCCAATTTAGGATCTGCATCAATTTCGCCCATCACATACTTTTGAATTTTTAAAGAATCATACGTTTGTTTCGCGACATAAATAGATGGTATAATTAATATAAGAGAAATTAAAAAAAATAGGACCGGAACTAAATTTTTACTACTGCCATTCGGTGTTTTTGTTTTACTCATATGGCTGATGGGTAAAAAAACCAATGCTGCAGAAACAGCCAACATGGTTTGCATGGCTGTACGTTCGGCTGGAAAGTTTAAAAATGCATCCACTGCATAACAAGTAACTGCCATAAAAGAAATAGTAGCAGTTAGCTGATATGGCTTGAATTCTTTTTTACGCCAAACATTAATGGTAAAAATTGGGACTAATAAAAACATGAATCCAAATGCAATACCACCTATAATGCCCAAATCTGCAAACATTTCAATAAAATCATTGTGACAGTGATAGGGTACAAATAAATCATTCGTAAACTCTTTTTCGTAAGGGATGGAAGCTAGTTTCCAATTGCCAAATCCAGCACCTACAAAAGGATGCTTTGTTGCATAATCAATGGCACCTTTCCACAAATGGATACGACTACCTTGTTCACTTTGAATAGTAATATCACCTGCTCTTTTTGTAACGGTACCATAACCTCCTTGATAGCCTTGCAGTTCAACAGCATTCGCTAAAAGTAAATTGGCAACAAAAAACCCAACAATGATTGGACCTAAAAAATAGGCTACTTGTATGGTAGCTTTTGTTTTGTTTGTAAGACCAACAAAAAGGGCTGTGGAAATTGAATAAATTAAAAATATAATCCCTAAGCCTACATAGGTGGATCTTGTATTCATAATAAATAAGGCAACCACACCAAAAAACAAAACGCCGATATTTAATATTTTAATAAATGATTTGTGATTGATGATTAACCACAAAACAAATGGGAATTTGATCAATAAACTTGCTGCCATGACATTCTTGTTGCCATGATTACCTGAAAGGCTTAGAATGTTTGCATCCAAGTCCATGGTTTCTATATTTTTAGAAAATCCTTTTAAAATATAAAAAAAATCCCAAAGCAATAAAAATGCAACTGCGAAAGAAACAATATTGAATATATATTTTATGTCTTTTTTAAAGAACAAAATAGAAACCTGAATGAATATCAAATACGTTGAAATTAATCTTGCAAGTGTAACTAAGGTTTCGGTGGGATTAATTGCATAAAAATAGGAACCCATCGCCCACAAAACCAATAATGAAAATAGGAGGGTGAATTTATATTTAAATATTTCAGTTATTGCTTCTTGGTAGGTATTTCTGTTTATAAAAATATATACTAAAACTGCAAGATCAAGGGTGCTTGTATATAACCATTGAGCGCCCATAACATCTGCGCCACCAAAATCAGAAACAAAATGTACCATTAAATAGAGTACCGTGATGAGAGCACTCATTAAACCTTGATTGTCTTTTTTACGCATGCTTACTTTTATGAGGACAAAGTTAATTAATCCATTAAAATTTCCACTTTTTTTGAATTAATCTTATAACTAGGCATTGGGGTATTGTTTTTTTCCAATATCTCCTTCAGGGTTATAATTAATTGTTTCGTTTTTGCAGGTTGTAGTAATGATAAATCAAAGTGTTCACCAATATCATTTGATAAATTATATAATTCTTTATGGCCGTTTCTTAAATCATAAATCAATTTCCAACTTCCTTGCCTGATGGCTGATTTATAGTTAATCGCAGGCCCATCACCATCTATCCATTTATTTGGATAATGCCAAACCAAAACACGATTCGTATCTAACAATTTATTATTCTTTATTAATGGAACAAAACTTTTCCCATCCACATTTTGAATCGTTTTTATAGAAGCGACTCCTGCCATTTCAAGGATGGAAGGGAAAAAGTCTTCTGCAATAATATATTGCTTGATCGATGTATTTGCTTTTGCGATTGCAGGCCATTTTACAATCATGGGTACTCGAATCCCACCTTCATACATTGATCCCTTGCCAGCCCGTAATGGTAAATTTTGAACATGCGCTATATTACCTCTTGCGCCGCTTAAGCTTAAGCCACCATTGTCACTCATGAATATGATAATGGTATTATTTGCAATATTTTTTACAGAAAGATATTTCATGATATCCCCCAAGCTTTTATCCATGGAAGCAACCATACTTGCATATTTTGCATTCGCCGTATCTAAACCTTCATCCAAATAGGATTGATAAAATCGAACATCTGGTTGTATTGGAACATGCACAGCATAATGCGCCATGTTTAAATAAAAGGGCATTTTTAATCGAATAGGTTCTTCCAAACTTTTAATGGCTTCAAGTGTAAGTGCTTCAGTTAAATTAGTATCAGTTCCATGGTAATTCATTAAATCAGGCACAGACTGATAGGTTGATTTCCCAGGAATATTTCCATAATTATCTTTCCCATAGTAGCTTTGGGGATGCCCTGCTGCATGCCCTGCAATATTTACCATAAATCCCAAATTCAAAGGGTTGGACATCTCTGTTCCTGCTGGGCCCCAATGCGCTTTTCCCACATGTATCGTATAATATCCTGCTTGTTTTAAAATTTGTGGATAGGTAGTAATTGTATTTATAGCAACCCCATTTAGTTTCCAGGGTGCAGGGTTAAATTGATCATCCTTTGCATCGGTGGAATTATTTTTTACCGGAGAAGTCCAATTGGTCACACCATGATGAGTTACATTCATTCCTGTCAATATACTTGTTCGGGTGGGGGTGCAAACTGAATTTGCATATGCATTTGTGAACTTAACCCCTTGTTTCGCTAATAATTCAAGATTCGGTGTTTTGAATTGTTTATTTAATAATCCAACACTATCCCCAAAAGGAACTGAACTATCCATCCATCCCATATCATCAATCAAGAATAAAATGATATTCGGTCTTTTTGTATGCTGGGCATTTACATACAGCATATTAAAAAGTAGTAGAAAAAGGAGGATAATTTTTTTAAGCATATTGGTTTTAAATAAGTTTAAACATGATTCAATCAATAATTTTTACTTGGTTACTTTTTTGTAATCGTATTGGTACTTAATAAAACATTTCTCGGATCTACTTCAATATTTTCTGGTAATCCCTTTACGCTAAATGATTGACTAACTTGTTTTTTATTCAAATTCATTTTTAATAATTGGGGTGATTTACTTTCTTTTGTATAGTAGCCAATCTCGATAGGTAAATCAAAATTAAAATCAGTTAATTGTGTTTGCGTTATATTAACATTGATTTTATGATTGACAGCGTCGTAACTCCAAATTGCATCAATGCTAGGATTTACGGGTTGATATAACCATTGCTTAAAAAATATTTTTAAATCCTTTCCAGAAGCCTTCTCCATTTCAATTCTAAAATCATCTGTGGTCGCATTCGCATTATAAAACTTTTTATAGTAAGCTTGAATCCCATTTTTAAAATTTTGTTCTCCCACCTTATCTCTTAACATATGTAAAATCCATGCACCTTTTTGGTAAGTGAGTCCTGTAGTTACAGGATCCTTCTCCGCTGTTCTAGGAGCCACAATACTGAAATCGGGCATTTTCACCGTCATGTCAATGACTGATTTTTTTGCCTTTACGATTCCTTTATTATATTCCGCTTGCCCATATTCATTCTCGATAAATAATAAAGTAAAAAAAGTAGCAAACCCTTCACTTAACCAGGCATCATCCCAAGTGGTCTCAGTGACTGCATTGCCAAACCATTGATGGGCAATTTCATGAATCACCACATTCCTAGTACGTTCGTCTCTTTTGCCGTTGACTAAATTTTCCGCATAAAAAATAGCTGAAGATGTTTCCATACCACCACTCACACTAGCAGATTGTATATTAGCAAGTTTTTCATACGCATAAGGGCCCACATATTTACTATAAAATGCTAGCACTTTTTTGGTAGGTTCTTTAAAATCATAAAATCCAGCTTCTCTGTTTTTTGAATACACCCAGGTTTGAATTGATTTACCTTCAAAATCATCCACATATTGTACTGCAAAATCAGCAACACCTAAAACAAATAGCCAGCTAGAAACTGGAATGGATTGCTTCCAATGTGTTAAAGTGGTATTGTTGCCTACATTAGATTCTTCCAATAATAATCCATTGGATATTACTTTGTAATGTGATGGCGCTTTTACTATAAATTCTGAAGTTGCTTTGTCATAGGGATGATCAATCGTAGGAAGCCAATGTCTTGCTCTATTAGGCCAACTTTCATTAAAAAAACTACGATCTCCGAATTTGGTTGCGCCAATTCTTAATCCATCAAAAGGGATCCCATGATATTGAATTGAAAATTCTAATTCAGCTGATAGGACACTTGGTTGTGGTAGCTGAATGATGAGTTCATCATTTTGATGCGTGAATTTTAAAATTTGATTGCCTAACAGTATTGCATCAACAACCATCCCTTTGCCCTTTTTTTCATTGGTCTTATTAACTAGATCTAATCGGAAATTATTAACGCCAGCTTGCTTAAAAAATAGCTTAATGGTGGCATTCCCAGTTATTTCATTGGAGCTATCTGATAAATTAATTTGAAAAGAATAGTGTTTGATGTCAATACTTTTATTAATTGGGTATTGGTCAGCCCAAGCAATGAAGGGGAGGGTATATAAGAGAAGATTGAAAAAATATTTTGGTAGCTTATTCATTATTGTAGTGTTATTTTTTTCAAGTAATTACCTTTTGCATCCACCTGAGGAGGGGTTGCGCTATTTACTATGATTCCCTCACTTGGGATAATAGTTCTAGTAGTTTTGCCATTCGCCAAAATGTCATAGGGTAAATCCATAAAGTGATTATTGACTTTTATTTGGAATTTTTGGAATCCCACTTCCTTAACGGTGATATCTAATACTTTGGTTGTTCTCAAATAAAAATCAAAAAATGGCTTTAAATTTTCATTGGAAGCTGTACTAAATAATTGTTCAACATCAGTAGTCGTTACAAAATTATCATAAGTATATTTTGTATCCGTAGCTAATTTTTTCAATGTTGGGAAAAACAGTTCGTCTCCAATGACATAGCGTAAACTATGCATGAAAAAGGAGCCCTTGCCATAGATGTCTCCGCCAGAATATACTTGCTCCTCAGTTGCTTCGTCCACTGCTGGGACAATGGGCATTCTGTTTCTTGAATTTTTGCGATGTCCGGCAATGATTTCATCATAAGCCGCTTCGCCACCAATTTCAAGCATGGCTAATGCTTCCGCATAGGTTCCAATGCCTTCCTGTATCCACATATGCCCCCAGTCCTTGTTGGTTACTTTATTCGCCCACCACTCATGTGCATATTCATGAAACAAATTTGCGGAGTATTCTTGCCCACCAATCGTTTTATAACTAAACTTATTATCAAAAGTAATCATGGTTTGATGTTCCATTCCTGAATTAGGTACTTCTGCAATGCCAATTTTTTCTTTTGCCCAAGGATATTCTCCAAAATATTTTTCCAATATTTTGCTATCTCTTTTTTTAGTTTCAATTACTTTTTTTGCATGCATTGTATCTACTTCTAAAACATAATATTCAATGGGTACTATATTGCCTAAAACAGTAGTGTATTCATCTTTAATCACTTTGTATTTACCTATGTTGAATAAAATGCAATAATTACTAATCGTGTAATTGGTTTTCCAATGGTAGGTTGCTTTGTTCTTTTTTGTTGTGACCCCCATCAATAAGCCAGGACCTGCCACCATTAAATTTGATGGAATGGTAATTTTCAAATCAGCACCTTCGTTAGGCTCATCACTCGGATGATCTTTACATGGATAATACATTTTTCCACCTTCTCCTTGTATATTAATGGACATCCAATCATTGCCATTTTTATCTTTAGCCCAGGTAAAACCACCATCCCAAGGCGGTTTAATCGCTACTGGCGGAATCCCATTATATTCAACTAAAACTTTTTGATTACCTATTTCAAATCCAGTAGTGTTGGTAATAAATATTTTATCATCGTGTTGATAAAAGGAAGCGGGCTTATTATTCACTTTAACTTTTGTAACTGCATACAAATGAATTAAGTCAAGTAATAGGGTATCTGTTTTTTTTGATAAGTTTAAACTAACTTCTGTGGAACCATTGATTGACTTTTTTACCATATCCACTTCTAAAGCAATGCTATAATGCCTGATAT
>Ga0209596_1003015_pt1 | contig 13513 bp, 9 predicted proteins | sample M_130807_MF_Meta_FD_187314 | JGI IMG/M metagenome (GOLD analysis project Ga0209596, IMG submission 187314) | Freshwater microbial communities from Lake Montjoie, Canada to study carbon cycling - M_130807_MF_MetaG (SPAdes) (version 2) | ecosystem: Environmental > Aquatic > Freshwater > Lake... | reverse complement strand
TCATGCAAGGTTTGATGGCTTTAAAATTGATCTTGACAAAAATGAATATTCGGTTGATTCAGCATATATGACTTATGAACCTTTTTTAAAACAAGAATTAAAAGGACAATTTCAAGATAAACTTTTAGCTAACAATACTCCTGAAAACAGCAGCTACCCAAGATTTATTTCTTACAATCATGATATTCTCATCGATAATATTGCTGATAATGCGGCTTTACGAGGAGCTATTTCAATTCAAGGCAGCAAACTCAGTTGTAGTGGCGGTAAAGATTTCAGAGCAATGCTTGAATTAAAACGATATGACAATGCAATTGGCATAAGAGCATTTTCAAACACATTTGTTATTAAAAAGTTTGAAGATATTTATGCTCCACAGGCTGAAGTTAAAATTTACATTGGAAAAGATTCAATTTATCATACAGGAGCTACACTTAAGTATCGAGTAAGTACTAAACAATTAATATTAGAACGAGGTAAAGATGGGATATCCCGTTCTCCTTTTTTTGATTCCTTTCATCAGAATGAAATTTATGTTGATGCAATTTACTGGCGGCTTGATGAACTAATTGTAAAGTTTAGTGAGATTTCAGGTTCAGCTGCGGGTGAATCAAATTTCGAATCAGTAAACTACTTTGAAAAAGGCCGATTGGATAAGTATCAGAATGTTTCTGATTATAATATTATCAATATGATAAAAAAGTATACCGAGAAAAACCAAACCAAAGAAATTTATACAGATGAGTTGGCAAAATTTATTTCTCCAACTTATAATGCAGAGACAATCAGAAGAACCTTATACAAATTAGTTGAAGATGGATTTATTTATTATGATGAATCTAAAGAACTTGTTACTGTTCGCCAAAAAACAATAAACTATGTTTTAGCTGATCAAAAGCGTATGGATTATGATAACATAAAAATGACTTCGACCCCGAAGGGTTCTACAAATGCGCAGTTAGACTTAAGCACCTATAGCATGAATGTAAAAGGAATAAAAAGTGTGCTTATAAGTGATTCAAACTTTGTTGTCATATTTCCAAGGAGTGATAGTTTAATTGAAAAGAAAAATCGTGATATTGATTTTGATGGAAAAATTTTTGCAGGAAGAATTGATATGTACGGTTCAGGTTTTGGTTTACAGTATGATGACTGGAAAATGAAACTGACAAGTGTTGACAGCATGCTTATTAATTTACCAAATGGTCAATACGATAAAACAGGTGGACTTGTGCTTGTACCAATTCATAGTTTCATAGAAAGACTAACCGGCGAATTACAAATTGACAGTAAGTTTAACAAAAGCGGCAAAGTGAGAACATGGTCAATGCCCGCATTAAAATCTACTGATAATTCCTATGTTTTTTATGAGCGCCCTTCTGCTCAAAAAAGTGTTTATGATAAAAATAAATTTTTCTATCAGTTAGATCCATTTGAATTTGACAGTTTAAATTCTTTCAACGCATCAAGAGTTGAATTTAAAGGCAAGTTGATTTCAGCAGGGATTTTTCCGGATATTATTCAACCAATTGGTATTCAAAAAGATTTATCACTTGGCTTCGTTACAAAAAGAACTGCATTGCCTATGTATGGCGGCAAAGGAAATTATACAAATACAATTTCACTTGATAATCGTGGTTTGCTTGGAAAGGGAACTATTAATTATTTACCTTCTGTAACACAAAGCGAAAACATTATTTTCTTTCCTGACTCCACAAAAGCAGTTGCAAATTTATTTGATATGAAGGCTACAACTTACGGAGGTGTCGATTATCCAACTGTTGAAGGTCATGATGTAAATGTTTTGTGGAAACCATATGCAGATAGTATGATGGTAAAAGTTGATTCAATTCCATTTAAAATGTTTGGAAAAGAAACAGATATGCGTGGAACACTTGTTCTAACACCAAGTGGATTAAAAGGAAGCGGAACTGTGGATTGGGTTGATGCAACATTGAAATCGGGAGACATAAGTTTTGGTAAAAACAAAATGTCGGCCGACACATCAGATTTTGTAATCAAATCCATTGATCCAAAGAAATTTGCTTTGAGTACAAAAAATGTAAATTCCAATATTGATTTTGACAAACAGGTAGGTGATTTTAAATCCAATACCGATGATATAGCTACTGAATTACCATACAATCAATATCGTACTTCAATGAATGAGTTTAAGTGGGATATGGCTAAAAAGAATTTAAAATTTATTGCCCCTGAAGGAACAGAAGCGCTTTTTACAAGTATGCATCCCAATCAGGATTCTTTATCCTTTACGGGAAGTACTGCTAATTATTCTTTAACAGATTTTATATTAAAAGTCAGTGATGTTCCATTTATAAGCGTTGTTGATGCTAAAATCTTCCCCGATAGCGGAAAAGTTATTGTGGAACCAGATGCGGTTATGCGTACACTTTATAAAGCAAAACTCAGTACCGATACCATAAATGAATTTCATAATTTTTTTAATGTAACCGCTAATGTTTTCGGAAAACAGAGTTTCAAGGGAAGTGGCGATTATAATTTTGTTGGAAAAAAAGGAACCAAGCAAAAAATAAACTTTACCGATATCGGAGTTTATAAAGACAGCACAAAACATTTGCGCACTTATGCTAAAACTGTAATTGATACTTCACAAAAATTTCAGTTGATTCCAAAAATCTATTATCGTGGTTTAGTAAATATAAAATCCACCGAAGAGCAACTCAATTTTGAAGGTTATGCAAAATTGCAATTAAGTAACCCGAATGTTAAAGCCGAATGGTTCAGTATAAATAACAACTTCACATCAGATTCAACATTGATTTACTATAAAGATCCTGAAGATCTCAATCACAAACCTGCAACTGTAGGTATTGTTTTTGGCGCCGATTCTTCTGATTTATATACTTCATTCTTTCAGGCAAAAAAAACAAGTAAAGACCGAAATCTGTTTTTAGCTAACGGTATTGTTTATTACGATGAAACAAGCAAAGAATTTATTGCAGGTAATGCTGAGAAGATACTGAATGAAGCTACCAGAGGAAATATGATTAAGTATAACGATGCCACTGCAAAAGTTTATGCCGAGGGAAAAATGGATATGGGTTTAAATTTCGGTTTGGTGGATGTTCAGGCCGGTGGATACATTAATACCGATTTAATAAAAAACGAATACAAGTTCACCTTGCTTGCCGGAATTCAGTTTGATATAAAAGATAATTTGCTCGAAATGATGGGCAAAACTGTTTTGGCAAATAATTTCAGTCAGGAAGATGTTGATTATTTCAGCGATGATTTTACGAAGAACATTCCTGAATTTATTAATCCGAAAAACGATAAGAAATTCAGTGAGGCAATGAATAAAGACGGTACTTTTAAAAAACCCGAAGATTTTAAGTACACCATCTTTTTTACTGATCTTCACCTGGTGTGGGATAAAGAAACCCGTTCGTTTTATTCAAAAGGTCCTATTGGCATTGCCTATATTGGCCCTACTGCAATAAACAGAATGGTGCAGGGCGCATATCTTGAAATCGGTTATAAAAAGAGTGGCGATTACATGAACCTTTATATTCCGGGCGACGACGATAAATACTACTACTTCTTTTACCAGAATAACAACATGCAGATTTTAAGTGGCGACCGAACATGGATGACCGAACTCAATGCCATTGATCCCGAAAAGCGCCGCACCAAAACCGATGACGGCAAAATATATCAGTACACTGTAGCCAGCGAAAACAAAAAGAACACTTTTATTGCCCGCATGCAGTTTATTGAAACCGGCAAGAAAGATTTCAACCCCAATAAACAATAAGAGTTTCTTCAGGATTTTAAGGTGAAGTAGTTGATACCTTTTTTGGGTTTGATAAGTTAAGTGCAATGTTAAGCCCAATAGAAAATTTAAATATCGGACCAAATAAAAACCCGTTTGCATTATTTGCACTGAAATAAGCATCGGAATTGTAGGCCGGAATCGTAAGCCCTGTTTGAATAAACCCTTTTAACTTTTTGCCGCCGGCCCTGAGTGTTAATGTTGGTTCAATATTTATAAAGCTGAAAGTTGTATCGTTATAAAAAGCATCAGATGATCTAATATTAAAAATGCTTACATAATTGCTGCGCAAATCGAATGCAACTTCTGCGGTTTCCGCGGCATAAGCAATTCCGGGTTGAATAAAATAATTATTGTATGCAGCAGTTGACCGGGCATGGTTCTCGTCAGTATGCGAGTAGTAATCATTTGTATAACCAAAACCGCCGCCACCAAAACATTGCAACACCCCATTTTTTTGCGAACCAAAAGCAGTAAAGTAGCCTGCACCGGCTTCGCCAAAATACTGATTGTGTTTTCCAATAATCACCGAATCAGTTGTTGAATGTTTGTAGTGATACATGCCATTTAACATTAAACCCAAATGATTGGTTAAACCATATGCGCTCTGAATATTTAATAATCCGGTTCCGGATACACCCAAGCCAACTGTACCTTTAAAATCGCCTTGTTGTTTAAGCAATGGAGTGTTTAATATGTTTGGTTTATATAAAGTAACACAACCCGTTTGGGTTAAAAGCAACAAAACAAAAAGACCTTTTATTCCAAGTGGTTTCATACACAAACAACTAATTAGTTTATGCAACATTATACTGAGAATATTGATTGAATAATGATTCCAATCATATCAATTTTTATTGTTTAATTTTTCCACTTCAGCCATTTCTGGCTGTTGCGCATGTTTTCGGTAAAGGTGATATTGAACCCGAGCGAAAACTTTACGAGCGACTGAATTTGCTTGCTGGCATCGGTATTTAATGCATAGTAATTTTCGGTATCCATTAACGGCAAAGTATAACCCGTTTGCATAAAAACCCTGAACCCCTTGCTGCCTACCCTGAGTGTAACAGTGGGTTCGGCATTTAAAAAATAAAATGATTTTTGATTGTAGAACGAAGAGGTGGCATGAATGCCAAACATATTGAGGTAAGTAGCGCGTAAATCAAAGGAGGCATCGTAATATTTATTGGTATAATAAATTCCGGGTTGCACATATAAATTATGGTAAGTGCATTGCAGTTTAATGTGGCGCGAATCGGGTTGCGAAAAATAATTATCGGAATAGCCAAGGCCTGCACCGCCATATGCCTGAATATAAAACCATTTCATGCGGTCAATGCATTTAAAGTACCCAGCACCTGCTTCGGCAAAATACTGGTTGTGGCGGCCTAACCCCAAACTGCTTGGTGCCTGGTATTCCGAATTTTTTGAATGAACCATTACACTGCCAGTTACTCCAACTTTCCGGTTTACTGAATAGGCTCCATGCAAATTCAAAACTCCGCAACCCGCTAAACCCAGTCCGCCCGAACCCCTGAACTGATGGCGCGCATATAAATTGGGTGTGTTAATTGAGTTTGGTTTATAAACTGTAACGCAACCTGTTTGCAGAAAAAGCATACTAATAAACAGTAAAACAGTTATAAATCTCATTCAGGAACTTATTGCGCGGCTTATATAATTTAATGTAAAAATAGGCTTCAAAATTATTTATGTAGAATTGAAATGAGTTAAGATTATTTTTCGAACTTTAATTTAACAACCCACAAATAATTTAATTGAGTTTCTCTGTCATTTTTGCTTTTGAAATTGCTTACCTGGTTGGAGCAATTCCGTTTTCGGTGTTAATCGGAAAATTAATTTATGGTAAAGATGTACGCAAATTCGGAAGCGGCAATGCCGGTGCAACCAACACATTCAGGGTTTTAGGCAATCGTGCAGGTACTATTGTATTACTGATGGATATTGCAAAGGGAATGTTTGCGGTTTCGCTTTCGTACTACTTCGGCAATATTTCAATGTCGGATGAAAAATTTATTCTTTACCAGCTTTCGCTCGGGTTAACTGCGGCACTCGGGCATATCTATCCGATTTATTTGTGGTTTAAAGGCGGCAAAGGAGTGGCAACGCTTTTCGGAGTGGTGATTGCTGTTTTTCCAATGACTGCCTTGGTTTGTATGGCTGTTTTTTTTGGTGTGTTTTTTTTCACCCGATATGTTTCGCTCTCATCAATTGCAGCAAGTATCGCTTTCGCAATACGCGTATTATTTGTACTAAAATATTATTCTATAATGATTAATGTTTTTTCGCTGCTGATTCCGGTATTAATAATTTATACTCATCGCGAAAACATTCGTCGGTTATTAAAAGGAGAGGAAAACAAATTTTCCTTTAAGAAAAAAGCAGAATAGAAACTTCTTTAATTGGCTTGACCTATTCGTATCTTAAAGCTTCAATAGGATCTAATTTAGAAGCTTTAATTGCAGGATATAAACCGGAAACCAATCCAACTATAAAACAAAAAACAATTCCTGCAATAATCCAAACCCATGGAATTATAAAATCGCCGCCAATCAATAATGAAACGCCATTGCCGGCAAGTATTCCGAAAATAATTCCTAACAACCCTCCTATCTGGCAAATCACAATTGCTTCAACTAAAAATTGAGTTCGCACTGCTTTACGGGTTGCGCCTAAGGCCTTGCTCACACCAATTTCTCTTGTTCGCTCAGTAACTGATACCAGCATGATATTCATTAAACCTATTGCCGCGCCGAATAAGGTGATAACACCAATAACTGTAGCAGCTATAGTTACATAACTAATCTGATCAACAACAGTATTGGCAATAGCATCGCTCTTGCTCATTTCAAAATTATTCGCTTCGCTTAGTTTCAATCCCCTTATACTCCTGAACAATCCTATTCCTTCATCAATTGCATAATTTAACTGATCAATATTATCAACTGTAACCGAAACTCCAACTGATGCATTTGGTCCTTTATAATATCTAATAGCATTTAATATAGGTATATACACTGTGTTATCGCCGCTTCGAACCATACTGCTTCCCTTGGTTTTCATTACACCAATAACCCTGTATCGCATATTTCTGATAGATACAAATTGATTAATGGGGTCCGATTTGCTTTTAAATAATTTCACCAATACATCATTGCCAATCACCACTTCATTTGTTCCTTCCTTTATTTCGTTGGAAGTAAAAAATCGGCCTTGTGCTATTTCATATCCGCTGGCTTCCAGATAATTTTCATCTATCCCCCAAACACCAATATTCGGGTTTGTTTTTTCTGAATTATATTTCACAGTGGCAATCATAGTAGCCATTGTTGAAACCGATACTTTTGAAGGAAAGGTATATCTGTCCTTAAACAATTTTGCCTGGTCGTAAACAATTGGTGGACTCACTTTTTCATCACTTCCGCCTCCTCTCCTTCTCATACTTTGTCCGCTTTGTCTAATGCTGAAAGTATTTGAACCCAATGTGCTGAAATTAGAATATATAGAAGCCTTTAAAGAATCAACTGCGGTTAGTATTCCAACCAATGCCATTATACCAAACGCAATTATCAAACAGGTTAGAATGGTACGAGTGAGATTCGCCCTAATAGCGCGAAGTGCCTGACGAATATTTTCTAAGAGATTCATTCTGCTGTAAGATTACGGAAAAATTGGAATGAAATTCCGCTATTAAAATTAACAGTCAATTATTAAGCATCTTCCCTATCTCATGCGCCACAATCTCTGCATTGGGCAGCATGGCCTTTTCCAAACCAATATTTAATGCAACAGCGGGCAATGATTTTGCGCCGATAGTTTTCACCGGAGCATCGAGTGATTGAAAACAAAGTTCAGATATTTTTCCAGCGAGTGATTGTGCGAATGAATTCTGCACAGGTTCTTCAGTGAGCACAATACATTTTCCATTCTTGCGAACAGAAGCGAGCACCATGTCTTCATCCAAAGGATTGAGCGTGCGCAAATCAACAATCTCTACCGAGCCGGGGAAATTTTTACTTGCATTTTTCGCCCAGTAAACTCCCATTCCATAAGTGATAATTGAAAGAGTATTTCCGTTTGCTAATTCTTTATCGCTTGCTTGCTGAACAATATTTGCTTTACCAAGTGGAAGAATATAATCTTCTGCGGGCTCAATGGTTTTTGCATCATCGGTGCCGGGAACTTTACTCCAGTACAAACCTTTGTGCTCAAACATTACCACCGGATTAGGATCGAGGAAGGCAGCTTTCAATAATCCCTTCATGTCAGCAGCATTGCTCGGATAACAAACTTTTATTCCGCGCACTGCCAGTATACTCGACTCGATGCAACCGCTGTGATATGGTCCACCACCACCATACGCGCCAATCGGAATTCTGATAACTGCATTCACCGGAAATTTTCCCATGGTGAGGTAACAACTTTTTGAAAGTTCAGTCACGAGTTGATTCACTCCCGTCCAGATGTAATCTGCAAACTGAATTTCAACCATTGCCTTCACTCCCACTGCACTCAATCCTGCTGTGCTGCCAACAATGTATGCTTCCTGAATGGCAGTGTTGAACACTCTGTCGTCCCCATATTTTTCGGCGAGTGTTGCCGCTTCACGAAACACACCACCCAATCTTCGTCCAACATCTTGCCCGAAAAAAATTGCATCAGCATTCGCTTTTAATATTTCATCCACTGCGTGCAGAGCTGAATCCACCATTACCACTTTTTCTCTTCCCTCGGGTGAGCGGTCACCGGTTTCTTCTTTCACTGGTGTCTCTGCAAACTCATGCAACATCACACTTTCAGGTTCAGGGTCGGGTGATGCAACTGCGCGTTCAAAATCTTTATAAACTTTTTCTTTCGCTTGAACTTCTGTTTCGTTCAGCCATTTTTCTTCCACACCCATCTTCAATAAAAAACTCCACAACTTTGGAAATGGATCGTCGCGATAGTGCTTTTTCAAATCTTCTTCGGTACGATACCATTCTTTTCTAACTCCTGAAGTATGATGACCAAGCAGCGGAACTTTAGCATGCACCAAAATCGGTTTGCGTTGTATGCGCACATATTCAATCGCATCCTTCATGCAGTTGTGTGCAAGATGATATTCACTTCCATCCACCCGCACTCTTTTCAATCCTTTGAAACCAGCAGCATAATCATAGGCATCCATCACTCGCGTTTCATCTGCCGATGCACTGATTCCCCATTCATTATCCTGCACTAAATAAATTATCGGCAACTGCTTAAGCACTGCAAACTGAAATGCTTCGCTCACTTCACCTTCTGTTACACTTCCATCGCCAAACGAACACAACACCACAGGCGGCTCATCACTCTTCAATAAATTTCTTTTCTCTAAATACTGAACTCCTTGTGCCATGCCCGTTGCAGGAATTGCCTGCATTCCTGTTGCACTGCTTTGATGCGGAATAACAGGCCGGTCTTTTCTGCGCGATGATGGATGAGAGTAATAACTTCTTCCTCCTGAAAACGGATCATCTTTTTTCGCCAGCAACTGTAACATTAATTCGTATGGCTCCCAACCCATGCCAAGCAACATGCTTTCATCACGATAGTAAGGTGCTGCATAATCACACGGATTCAATTGAAATGCGGTTGCAAGTTGAATGGCTTCGTGTCCGCGAGAAGTGCTGTGAACATATTTTGTTATGGCGCGATTTTCTTCATACACTATTGCCATGTACTTCGCACAACACATCAACTCAAATGCTTTGAGGTAGTGCGAATCAATACTGATTCCTGATTTTGAATTTTTGGTTGAAAGTTCCATTCAATGTTTTACTTTATTTCAAACTCCAGCAAACTATCGTTCTCAATAAATGCTTCGATCTTATCACCAATTTGCACTTGCCCAACTCCAACCGGAGTTCCTGTGAAAAGTAAATCTCCTTTTTGCAGTGTAAAGAATTGCGAAATATAACTAATCACTTTTTCAAAAGGGAAAATCAAATCTTTTGTGTTGCCGTTTTGTTTCATCACTTTATTCTGATACATGCAGAAATGAATATTTTTCAAATCTTTAAATTCCTTAACCGGCATCCATTTACCAATAACTGCTGAGTGATCGAATGCTTTTGAAATTTCCCATGGCAATCCTTTTGCTTTTTGTTTTGATTGTAAATCGCGCGCAGTAAAATCAATTCCGACTGTAACACTATCAATATAAACTCCTGCAAATTTCTCAGACACATTTTTTCCGTTCTTACCAATCTTTAAAACAATTTCGGTTTCGTAGTGAAGGTCTTTTGTGAAATCAGGAAAATAAAATGGTTTGTTGTTTTGCAGTAAAGCAGTTTGTGGCTTCATAAAAATCACAGGCGCATCAGGCACTTCGTTGTTCAGTTCTTTTGCGTGCTCAGCATAATTTCGTCCGATACAAAAAATTTTCATTCGCGCCTAAATTTTAAAGAGCTAAAAATAACCAAGTAAGTAATGTCACAAAAAATCAGAAAATTATTTCTGTGTATTGTAAATATTCATGGAGCGTTCAAGCCCGATACTGATTATACTTTTTATTGCATCGGCTGATTCTTTAATTCGCTCTGCAAGATTTTTTTTCTCCTCTGCATTCCATTCCCCCAAAACATAATTTACCTGCGAACCTTTACGGAATTCGTTTCCGATTCCGAATCGAAGACGAGGATATATTGTGGTGTTTAAATTTTGCTGAATACTTGTTAAACCATTGTGTCCGCCATCGCTTCCCTTGCTACGCAATCTTATTTGTCCGAATGGAATGGCTAAATCATCAAGCACTACAATTATGCGCTCAACAGGAATATTCAGTTCATTCATCCAATAACGAATTGCCTTTCCACTTTCATTCATGTAGGTTGTTGGCTTAATCAAATGAATGTTTTTTCCTTTCCATTTATACGATGCATGAAAAGCTAATCGTTCCAAAACAAAAGAAGCACCTGCTTCCTCAGCAAGTGCTTCTGTAATTTTAAATCCGATATTGTGCCTGGTGTTGGTGTATTCTTCACCAATATTTCCGAGACCTGCTATCAGGTAATTCACTTAATTATTTCTTTTTGTCAGCAGCAGGTTTTGCAGCAGCTGCAGCAGGCGCGGCAGCAGCGGCAGGAGCAGCAGTTGCAGCGGCAGCAGGAGTTTCTTCTTTAATTGCACGGGGAATTAACACTGAAACAACTGGAAAATGAGGAGGATTTAGTATCTCCATTCCGTCTAATTTCAAATCACTAACACGAATTGATTTACCTAATTCAATATCTGCAATATTAATTTGAATTCTTTCAACTAATTTTTCAGGAGTAGTTATAACCTTTAGTTTTTTTATACGCTGAGTTATTTTACCTCCATCTTTAGCACCCTTTGGCGTTCCATTTAATTGTAATGGAATTTCAACAGTTAATTTTTTTCCTGGAACTAGTTCAAGAAAATCAATGTGAACAAGTTCATCAGAAACAGGATTAAATTGAAGTTCCTGAATAACACAATTAACTTCTTTATCCCCTAACTTAATAGTAGCGGTTTTAAAGTCTGGTGTATAAACCAAATGCTTGAATGATTTAACCGGAGCAGAAAAACAAAAATTTTCAGTGCCGTTGATATTGCAGGGAACTTCTTCGTTCTTCCTCAAATCATTTGATAATTTTTTTCCTGAACCTGAGCGAAGTGTTCCTTCGATAACTATTGCTTTCATTGTTTATTAAATTTACTTAGTTGATGAATAATGAACTTATTGATTTGTGCTCGTGCATGTTGCGAATTGCTGAAGCAAATAACGGTGCCACAGATAGTACTTTTATTTTTGGAGAAAACTTACGAAGCGGAATAGTATTGCAAACCACCAACTCGGTTAGTTTAGAATTATCAATTTTTTCTATTGCATTTCCTGAAAGAACAGCGTGAGTGCACATTGCCCGAACACTTAAAGCACCCTTATCTATTAAAAGAGAGGCAGCATTGCAAAGGGTTGTTGCGGTATCAATGATATCATCAACCAAAATCACATTTCTTCCTTTTACATCACCAATCAATGTCATACCGGCAATTTCACCCGGACGCTTGCGATGTTTATCAACTATCACCATTTCTTTTTCAAAGTGCTGAGCCAATATTCTAGCACGATTTGTACTTCCCACATCAGGTGAGGCAAAAGTCATATCATGTAAATTCAACTCCTTAAGATATGGAATAAATATCGTGTTGCTTTCCAAATGATCAACCGGAATATCAAAAAATCCTTGTATTTGAGGAGCATGTAAATCCATTGTCATTACTCTATCAGCTCCGGCAGCAGTTAATAAATTAGCTACCATCTTACTGGCAATAGAAACACGGGGTTTGTCCTTTCTATCTTGACGCGCATAGCCAAAGTAAGGAATAACTGCAGTTATGTATTCAGCAGATGCTCTTCGAGCTGAATCTATCATTAGTAATAATTCCATTAAATTATCGGCAGGAGCAAAAGTGCTTTGCACAATAAAAAAATAATCGCCTCTTATACTTTCGTTTATTACTGGCTGCATTTCACCGTCATTGAAACGATACAATTTTGCCATACCTAAATCAACACCATACTCCATTGCAATTTCTTTTGCAAGGTATTCGGATGCTGTTCCGGCGAAAATTTTAACTTTTGATTCGATTTCAGATGACATGTGCCAAAAAATTGGGGTGGCAAATATAGCAGAAGTTGGTGCTTTAGCAACTTCCCAAAAAAAATAAAGCCCCAGAAGAAATCAGGGGCTAAATTGTTGACCGACTAGGTTTCGAACCTAGACTCTTCTGAACCAAAATCAGACGTGTTGCCAGTTACACCATCGGTCAATAAGGGCGCAAATGTATAAACTCATTTTCTTTATGCAATAGTTAACTATTATTCCATTAATTTAATTTAATCCTATTTTATTTCTGCTTTCTTTGGCAAGGCTTTTGAAAAGCACATCATTCAAACAATTCTTGATTATGAAAACTCTGAAAACTATTGCACTATTAGTACTTTGTACTCCCTTTATTTCCTGTGCGCAAATAAAAATCGGCAAAAAAACATACACTGTTCCTAAGGTAAATACCGGAGGGAGTAATAGCTCAGGAAAACCCTCTAACGATGAAATGATCGGAGGTTTAAAAGAAGCCTTAAATATCGGCGTATCAAAAGGAGCCGATAATGTTTCAAAAACTGATGGCTACTTTAAGAATGCTGTTATAAAAGTTTTAATGCCGCCTGAAGCAAAAGAAGTAGAAACCAAACTCCGGTCCTTAGGTATGGGGAATTTGGTTGACGATGCAATTTTAAGAATGAATCGTGCAGCAGAACAAGCAGGACCAAAAGCAAAACCAATTTTTGTTGATGCAATAAAGTCTATGAGTATAGTTGATGCAGTTAATATAATTAAAGGACCTCAAGATGGCGCCACACAATATTTAAAGAAATCCACCTCGGTACAATTGACTTCTGCTTTTAAACCAATCATTCAACAAGAGCTTGACAAAACTGAAGCAACAAAATACTGGAAGCAGGTTTTTGATACCTACAATAAAATTCCATTCGTAACAAAAGTAAATTCTGATTTACCTTCCTATGTAACTCAAAAGGCTTTGGATGGATTATTTTATATGGTTGCTCAAGAAGAAGCAAAAATCAGAAAAGACCCTGTTGGTACCGCAAGTGCTTTGATACAAAAGATTTTT
>Ga0209596_1003013_pt1 | contig 13515 bp, 13 predicted proteins | sample M_130807_MF_Meta_FD_187314 | JGI IMG/M metagenome (GOLD analysis project Ga0209596, IMG submission 187314) | Freshwater microbial communities from Lake Montjoie, Canada to study carbon cycling - M_130807_MF_MetaG (SPAdes) (version 2) | ecosystem: Environmental > Aquatic > Freshwater > Lake... | reverse complement strand
AAGATGCATTATTAAATCGTATATTTGTTGAACCTGGATCTGACATTGCGGTGGTTGTACTGTATGCATATTCAACAGTTACACCGCCAAAGTTACCTTCTTTACCTTGTGTACCTTGAATACCACCAGTGCCTTGAGCACCAAGAGTTCCTTGGACTCCCTGAGCACCAAGGGTGCCTTGAGTTCCCTGAGATCCAACAGTTCCTTGTACGCCTTGAGAACCTAAAGTTCCCTGAGTTCCTTGTGAACCAACACTTCCTTGAACGCCTTGAGTACCATCAGTACCTTGAGTACCTTGGGCTCCTACAGTTCCTTGAGAACCTACAGCACCCTGTGTACCAAGAGTTCCTTGGCTACCAACGGTTCCTTGAGAACCAACAGTTCCCTGTGAACCAACGGTTCCTTGAGTTCCTTGAGATCCAACAGTTCCCTGCGATCCTAAAGTTCCTTGAGTTCCTAAAGTTCCTTGAGTACCAGTAGTTCCTTGAATGGCTGAACCTTGTGTGCCTTGAGTTCCTTGTACAGTTGGAACAGATACATCAATTGTCTGCGCCCCAGAATTGTATGTAAAAGAAATGTTCTGAAGTGAACCGCTATTAAGGGCGGTTGCTACACGATCATTTGTAAAGTACTTGTTTACAAGACCTTCACCAAGATCGTCAGTAGAATCTAAGGCTGCTCCAGATATAGCAGTACTTAAATCGTCGGCTGAAACTCCTGCATCTTGCCACAGTGTGCCGTCATATACACGAATTTTGTCAGAAGTTGTATTGTAATAGGTGTCTCCAGCAGAATAGCCCGTAGGATCGCTGTCTAGGTACAAAAGACCTAGCGGTACGACATATCTACGGGCCATCTAAAAACTCCTCACTTAGTTCTTAAAATACACTATAGGAAGTGAGTCTTAAGCCTTTACTACGACCCTGTATGACTTGGTTGTAATTGGTGCTACTGCAAATCCAATTGTTACTGTTGTGTTAGTCACATAAGCCACATCTGTAACAACTTCCATTTTAGTAGCGGTATCCCATACGGTAACCATGATGTCTGTAGTTCCTAGACTGTGTGTGACTGTGAACGCTGTAGTTCCAGTTACTCCACCGTCAGTAGAATCTCCAGTGATGGTTGTTGCGTAGGTTCCAAGTTGACCAGAGGTACCTTGAGTACCTAAAGTACCCTGGACTCCCTGTGTACCTAAGGTTCCCTGTACACCCTGTGCACCAGTTGTACCTTGTACACCAGTAGCACCATCAAGGTTGATTGACCATGCAGCATATGTTCCTGAACCTCTAACGTCATTAACGTTTACAACAAGTGTGTTAGTTCCTGATGTGTAACTTACTACAGTGGCAGACATGTTGTTGTTTACATCGTAAGCAACTACTACATCCTGACCAACTGAGTACGAAAGATCTGGATCAGCCAATACAAAACTTACGTTGTTTGCAACTGTAATTGAGCGAGAAGTTGTAGAGGTTGTCGCATAGCGGTCTGAATGTCCTTCAGTACCTTGAGTACCTAAAGTTCCCTGAACACCTTGAGTACCAGTTGTACCTTGTGTGCCTTGTTGGCCTTCAGTGCCTTGAGTTCCTTGGGCTCCAAGAGTTCCTTGGACTCCTTGAGTGCCTTCGGTTCCTTGAACTCCTTGAGAGCCTAAAGTTCCCTGTACGCCTTGGGCTCCTAAAGTTCCTTGAGTACCTTGTGCTCCTAAAGTTCCTTGTACACCCTGTTGTCCTTCAGTGCCCTGAACTCCTTGTTGTCCTTCAGTACCTTGGGTTCCTTGAGAACCTTCAGTGCCTTGAGTTCCTTGAGAACCTAGAGTTCCCTGGACTCCCTGTGTACCTTCAGAGCCTTGGACTCCTTGAGTACCTACAGATCCTTGGACTCCCTGGGCACCTAGTGTGCCTTGAACACCTTGAACACCTTGAGTTCCTTGGGCTCCGAGTGTTCCCTGAACGCCTTGAGAACCAACTGTACCTTGAACTCCTTGAGCGCCTAAAGTACCTTGAGTTCCTTGAGCACCAACGTCACCTGTACGAGCAAAGGTGAACAGGAGTTCTTCTCCGTCAGTAAACGCTCCTTGACCAGATACATAAGCAACTTCTACGTTAAACCAATTTGGTGATTCATCTGTAACACCAGAGATTGTGTAGAGGTAAAAAGTAGCAGTATCAAATTTTCTAGATACTTTTACGTGACCCTTAATTGTTGAAGTAGAGTCATCGATAGTGGTTAGGAAACTAGAGACGTCGTAGTTACCATCAGCAGGATTGTCATCTAATGCAATGTGTGTAACTAAAGTTGGGTTAGCATTATTTAAACGAGCATTGTTGTCGCTTGGGTCTGACATTGTAACGGTGTCATCATAGTTGTAAACAACTGTAATACCACCAAAATTACCTTCTGCTCCTTGAGTACCCTGTGATCCTTCTAGACCTTGTACACCTTGAGAACCTACAGTTCCTTGTGCACCTTCGGTGCCTTGTGTTCCTTGAGTTCCTTCAGAACCTTGAACTCCCTGTGTACCTTCAGTACCTTGCACACCCTGTGAACCTAAAGTGCCTTGTACACCTTGAGAACCTACAGTTCCCTGTGTGCCTTGAGTTCCTAAAGTTCCTTGAGTACCCTGTTGACCTTCAGTGCCTTGAGTTCCTTGAGAACCTTCTAAACCTTGAGCACCTTCAGTACCTTGAGTTCCTTGTGCACCTTCTAAACCTTGAACACCCTGTGTACCTTGAATACCTTGTGCACCTTCGGTTCCTTGAGTTCCCTGTGCTCCTACAGTACCTTGAACTCCCTGTGTACCTTCAGTTCCCTGTGTGCCTTGTGCACCGATGTCACCAGTACGAGCAAATGTAACAAGTACATCGCTACCGTCTGGAATATTTCCACTACCTACAAGTGGGGTTACATCTAAGTTGTACCAACCAGTGTTGTCAACCATTGAGTTAATTGCCCATAAACCAAATACGGTGTTGTCGCCTTTAACAGAAATTTTAAGGTGACCCTTAATTGTTGAAGTAGAGTCATCAATTGTTTGTAGATAAGCAGCCATGCTAAATGCATTTATATCTTCTACGTCAATTGCAATGTGTGTAGAGTTTGAAGTATCTGCAGTATTAAAACGAATGGTTCCTGAACCAGGGTCACCCATTGTTGTGCTTGCATTTGTTTCGTATTCAACAGTTACTCCACCAAATGAACCGTCAGCACCTACTGTACCTTGAGAACCTTCAAGACCTTGTGTGCCTTCGGTGCCCTGTGTGCCTTGGGCGCCTTCTGTTCCTTGTGTTCCTTGTGATCCTACTGTTCCTTGGACTCCCTGTTGACCTTCAGTGCCTTGTACACCTTGAGAACCTACAGTTCCTTGTGCACCTTCTGTTCCCTGTGAACCTAAAGTTCCTTGAGTTCCTTGTGTACCTAAAGTTCCCTGTGTACCTTGTGCACCTAAAGTTCCCTGTGTTCCTTGTGCACCTACAGTTCCTTGAGTTCCTTGCGATCCATTAGAGCCATCTAATCCTTGAGTACCTAAAGTTCCTTGTGAACCTACTGTTCCCTGTACACCTTGTGTACCTTGGCTTGCGTTAATCCACGCACTGCCGTTCCATGTCTTTACAACGTGATCGTCAGTGTCATAGTAAATCTGACCTTCGACTGGGGTGGCTGGCTTCTGTGCTGTTGAAAGGTTTTGAATACGAGCATTCTGTAATTCAAGTTTACCTAAATCAATCGGTGTTAAAAATTTACGTGCCATTCGGGTATCTCCTTAAGATAGGTATGCTTGGCCTGAAAATGCTGCGGAAAAAGTTACGACTAAGGAGTCCGAATTAGTGTAGGCGATTTCGCCTTCAACTATGTTACCAGCAGAATCTTGAACTGTAACGTTAGGATAGAAATGTAAATTATGAGTTATATTCCAGGTGGCGGAAGCCGCTCCCTTAGTGTAAATGTACGACACCCTTGCAGTGGTGAAGTACTTGTTTGTTAGCCCTTCTGATACGTCATCTGTGCTCTCAATTGCAGCCCCGCCAATTCCCTCAGTTCCTTGTACACCGATTACTCCTTGGGTTCCCTGAATTCCTTGGGTTCCCTGAGTTCCAGTTGCTGCGCCTCCGCTACAAGCCCCACAACCACAGCCAGAGGCGTGGTTAGTTCCTTCTGGAGTTGTTATTAAGACAACGTCATTTACCGCAATAGTTACTGGTGTTCCTGGGCGCTGGTATTGTGGACTCATTGACTTACCTCTGCCGTCTTAAATATTTTTCCAGATACATATGTCCTTGTAACATCATCTTCGTTTGTCAATTGTACGTCATAGTAAGAGGTTCCAGGCAGTAGACGAGTTTGCTCACCTGTAAGAGATAGTATTAATGTACGAAGATTATCTCCGTCTTCTACAATATCTGGTTTTGTTACTGTAAAGGTTGTAATTAATTGAGCCGCCCCTGGAAGTGCTCTAATTTCTGCCAATGGAGTCATAGTGTCTACTTCAATACCTAGTTGAATAGTGAACTCATAGGCATCGCCTTCATAGACGTTAAGATCTTGAGTTACTGTGGTCACTGGAGGATCAGTATCGCCGTAAGTTGGAATAGGAATATGAACACGATTAGGTGATGACATGTCATCTATCTCCATAGGACGATAGATTGGAACGTAACGGTTAGTGGTCTTAGAGACTCTGCGAAAACTAAATACATCAATCTTGTAAAGTCCAATACCAAGTTGAGAACAGAGTTCTTTATATTGGCTCTTTCTTACGTCAATCATCTGCATTAATTGCTGGTAACGCTCTGAACGTGGAATGGTAACACCGTCTGGGGCGAATACGTTGATGTCAAATGCAGCATCATTTGCTAGTGCATAAAGGGCCAGAGTGGCTGCATAAATTACTACTGGATACTCTTCTAAAGATGGAAGGGTAGATATACTGACGTTTCTTCCGTATGCATCTGTGTGGAAGGCAGAGTGCTGTAAAAAAGCATCACTTACAAATTGGCAGGTTTCACTAGTTGTAAAGTAGCGGTAGTAATTACCTGCAACAATTACTGAGTCATCCGCTTCTGGGGTGGTATCAAATACTATGTATCCTGTTGCCTCTTCCACCTCTACAAGAGTAGACACGTCATTCCCGTTTAAGTTAACAACAAGGTTTGCACCATCAAGGGGAGAGTAAGGTATTAAAAAACGATTGGTAGTACCATCAGCAGTAAATGAATGGACGAAGGATTTGCCTATATCGCCAAGTTCAGATCGTAATCGATCTGCAAGGCTTGTAATAGCGGCCACGTAACCTCCATAAAATTCTTGAGACGATTATCTCGTACTTCTTTTAAAGAAAAAGGTCCAACCCCCAACTGGGAGGAGGGCGGGAACCAGTTGAGAGTCGGACTACTGTTGACGGTTTAGTTTGGCCGCCAAATATATCCAAGTTGTTCTAGATAATTAGCAAGACCGACTGGAACTCTGTACTTAACACCTGCTTTAAAGGTGTAAGCATTACCGACTCCATATGTCATTTCGTCAATGTCAGTAATAGTGCGGATAACAACCATGTCACCTGCAGTAGATACTCCGACATTTTCAATCTCATCTAGTACTAATGGTGCATCTGGTTTCTTTGGGTCGAATACGTCCCGTTCCAGACTCTCTGCCTCAAGTTGGTTAGCGATAGAAATTTCGTTCTGGCGCTTCTTTAATGCTTCCGCATTACTCTTTGTTGCTTGTTCCGCTGCACGACCTGTTGCGTCAAGCGGACTAGTTGCTTTATTTGCCACGATGTTTATTCTCCTAAGATAGTTTGATTAGTAATGGCTGTGGGCCCAAGAAGGGGTAGGGCCCACAGACATCGGGTAATACTAGTTTGTGTAAACCTTCACAATTGCTTGATCAGTGATTACGCCAAGACCCCAGATTGCATACCAAGCAAGAGCGTGCTCACGACCGAAGTCAAGAACGCCACCATCACGAAGTTCAACTGGAAGAGAGATTGCGTGACCAAATGCATTGTCACCAATCATAATTGATTCGTAAACATCTGCAGAGTTTCCTGTTGCTGATGTTAGATAACCTGCTTCTGCTGTGTAATCAGCAGACTCTGGGTTTCCACCTGATCCTGGGGCTGTGTTAGCCTTAACAGGAACTTCAATCTGTGATGAAGGAGCACCAACAGATGTTGATGTGGTGTATGAACCTGATGCAGCCAACTTCTTAACCTGTGTGGTTTCGATGAATACTACGTCGTATAGACGACCAATTTCACCTAGCATGAAGTTACCTGGAGCAGCGTACTTTGTAACTTCGATGAACTCTGGGTTCGAACGAATATCACGTGACTGCTTTGGGTGTACGAATTGTACGTATGTCTCGCCTAAACGAGGGATGTTCTTACCAGCAAGGGTAAGAGCAGCATCCTTTACGGCGCCTGTTGACAACTTGTAGTCACCATCAAGGTCACCAATTGCTGTTGCTACAGCGCCTTCGTTGTACCAATCGTTAACACCTTGTAGTGCTGAACGGTCGTATCCGAAGACTGCTGAAGTTGCAGCGGAAAGTGTGTTGCGTGCTTGTACGTCTAGGTATTGCGCCATGTGGCGACCTAGTAGACGTGAAGCAGAAGCCATAACGTCATCGAATGATGCGTTAAGAAGTAGTTCAGAAACTGCTACTGCGTAGCCGTGTTCTGCAACTGTAATTGCGATTTGTTCCGCTGTTAGAGCGTTTGTTGTCATACGTACACCTTCTGTAAGAGGTGTAGCATCAACAGCAAAGTTCTTGTAACGTAGGAAGTTAACACGAAGACCAGGAGCAACTCCTAGTTCAGTCTTCTTAACTGCAAACTGTTCAAAGCGAAGAATTGGCATTGCCTGGAATAAGATTTCCTTAGACCAGATTGTTTGAATTGCTTGGTTCAGGCTTGAGTTCGAGCCTGAGTAAGCGGTTGGTGAACCAGCGAGTTGGCCAGTTCCTGTAATTGCAGACGCCATTTAGGGCAGTCCTTTCTGTAGTTGGTTGAGGGTATTAACCGAAAAGACCCTGGCCTCTATTTGATGCTGCGTTGCCAAGTAATTTGGCTCGTTGTTTCGCATAGTCCGCCAATGACATATCCCTGATTGAATCAGGAGTGTACAATTTTTGATCCGAGTCGTTATCGAGGGGTCCTGCGGCAGGATTCGTAATACGAGTTCCTGCCATTTGTTGTCTTGCGTTCTGCATTGCTTGTTGTGCAGAACTCAAAATTCGAACAGACTTATCTTTTAACATTGCGATGCTCTGTTCTACTTCATCCGCAGTGCTTCCATCAACTAGGTCGATTAGTTCGGGAACAATATTTTCCCGTTCTTGTTCAACCCTCTGTTGACGATAATTATTAAGTTCTTGGAACTTACGTTCCTGATCTAGCAGAGCAAATGCACGTTCTCTTTCAAGACGCTCAGTCTCTAGCATTGACTGAAATTCTTGCTCCTTCTTTTTGAGAAGGTCTTTAGCAGATAGTTCTTCTTCTGCCTTAGCGTTTTCTTGTGCTACACGATCTGCTTCTTTCTGTGTTTCGAATTGTGCTCTGCGTGATTCTTCATCTTCACGAGCCTTCTTCAATGCAGAAAGTTCTTCTTTCATTTTTTCCATCTGAGGATATAACTTTGCTTTTTCTTGCTCACGAGCCTTAGCAACGTCATCTGCAGTAAACACTGATACCTCACTTGGAGCATCTTGTACTTGCGCTACTGCCGCCAGAATTTCTGGTGACAATAGGTCTGACTGTTCTACTGTGTTTTCCATAGTAATCACTTATCTTTCTTGGGTTGTTGTCCGAATGCCTTTTGGCGTGCCACTTGGTTATTACGAGACAATTCCATTACATAAATGGCTTCTTGTCTCGTTATATCTGATATTTTATATCAGAATTCTAATTAATCCTTGTCTACTGCTCTTCTTTGTGGAAGTTTAGTTCCATAGGCATCAGTGACAAGTTTGTTTCGAATCTCAGCCTCAGCCTGTTGCTCCATGCCTTCCATGGCTTGGGTCTCTGGATCCTTTACGTTGTCAGGAGTTGGTGCTCCCTCAATTCCATCTCCCATAATGTCTCCATCACCCAACTGGTTTGGTTGCATAGGGATGGCTGAATTGCCGTCAGGACCAGGCATCATGCCCGTCATATCCATAATGGCCTTTTGAATTTGAATCTTTACTAGTTGTAGGGCGCCATCAGCCTCAGCATCGGAGATCAACTCTGCACGAATTTCCTCTAATTTCTCCTCTGGGAATTCTTCACCAAGAGTACGTAGAGCACCCTCTTTAGACTCAAGACCCATACCAAGTTTTGTTTGGATTTCATTTAAAGCAATTAACTTATCTAAAGGTAATGGAGGTGGGAACTGAACGTAATTCTGATAAGCAATAGGATCATTAGGATCTAGTTGTGGGTACTGGCCTTCTTTAATTGGGCCGTCTACATCTGGGTTGTAAATCATTGTCTCTGGTTCTTTTAAGAACAAAGTACGAAGAGCAAGTTCGTTTACTCTTTCAAGTCCTTTGCCATATTGAGCAACCTTTTGTGAGTAGCGGTTCATCAATGGCTGATATTGAATAGAGAGAGCAACACCTGATGTGTTAGAGATTGCTTGAACTTGACCCAGTGCGGTTTCTGGGATGTTCATTAATTCATGCATTGATCTCTTTAAGAGTTCTAGGTATTTTAAAGCACCTTCAATGCCAGAAGCGCCACCTTCAAGGTTGAAAACTTGAGCATCTTTTGGAAGACCGCCCCAAACTTTCTTAGCGCCTTTTTCTAAATTAGAGGCTTTAGCACCCACGATTACCGTTACAGGTGATGCGTGGTAGTTAATGATGTCTGCAACATCAGTGCTAATTTCGTTATATGCACGGTTGATAGTGATGATGTCGTGAGCGTCTGCGAGACCCCATGGCGATCCTGAAACAGGAACATTAGGTATATGTACCACTGGAATAAGTCCTAGTGGATTTGGACGAGAGTCAATCATTTCATCGTTGACGTACTCTTCAATTACATCATCAGTCAAAATTTCAGTGTAAGTGAATACTTGTCGAGTACCTTCTAGAGATGTTCCCCAGAAACGGTACTTCTGTTTAAATCTAAGAAGACGAGTTCTATCGTGTGGGTGAAATTCAGGAAAACAAAAAGAGGAGTTCATAGGAAGAATACGAACTTTTCCTGGGTGTAAATGATTTGCAGAGTCTGTCCATGGCTCTTCGTATGCGACCTTTATAAATACATCGCCTGTAATTCCGCCTTGCTGTCCAACCTCAAGAAGCACACGCATCTTGTCGTTGTCTATCTCCCAAATACGCTCTAACCTGTCAGGTATAATCGCTTCAGTTGCTTTTGGAGACCGAAAATGAACGCCATTACCAAAAGTAAAACGGGAAAGATAATCATTAAATGCACGGTAGTAGTTGACGGCGATTTGCATTTCGCCTTGTTCACGACGATACCCCCAATGGTGTCCAAGATACATTGCCCAGTTAAGTGAGTAACGGTTTAGTCTCGGACCATGTACTTCAAATTCTTCATCAGCAAGTTCTACAAGTCCTAATGGAGAAATAGATATTGTTAAGTCGCTGGACGCAGCCCTATAGGACGGAGGACTAAAATCAAGAAAGGACATTACTTCTTCTTATCTTTTTTAGGATCTTTTTTCTCTGATCTTTTTTCCGCTTGTTCTCTTTCGGATTTTTTCTTAGCCATACCAGCACGACGAGTTGCTTCAGTGGTCTCTATGAATTGTCCGCCACTTTGAATATACTTTTTATGAACCCACGCACTAGCGCCAGGGTTTGGATATGAAGAATACTTAGCCCGTGCCATAGCAACAACAGTTGCATACAGTTTTGGGTTAGCAGGTTTTTTCATATCTCCTCCAAGAATAGACGGATCTCCGCCCATACACTACTGCATAGGCGGAGTTCCGTGTTAATTATTAGTCTGTTACGACTGTTGGTGACATACGTTCTGTACGTCCACCTGAACGAACTGCAGTCTCAATTTGAGCGCCTGAGTAATCGTTCATGGTTCCATGAGCAAACTCACCTAAGAAAGTAGGTGCTTCTGTCCATGCAGCAGACCCAACGTGTGCACGCTCTGAAAGAGTTTCAGCGGCAGATTTGGTGTGTACTGGTGCATTACGGTTTGGACGACCTGGAGCAACGGCTGAACCTTGTTGCATACCTAGTTGAAAATCGTTTGGTACATCTGTATCAGTTGCAATTCCTTCTTCAAAGCGAAGTGGACCACGACGTACTGCATTGTCTGCGCCTTTGCGCTCGTAAACTTGTGGTGCACGCTCTGGGAAGCGAGGTGCTGGTGAGATTGTCATTTATGACTCCTTAAGGATTGATTTGGGAAAGGCCTTTTCCTTAACACATAGTTTCCACCCTTTTGCCTTAATTTTGTTGTTTAACTAAAAAAAGGATTACTAGAGGCTACTACTTCTGGCATGATTAAATCTTGGGTTAAAGAGCAGGCAATTCCTAAACTATCCACAAAATCGTCGTGTGCGTAGGATTCATCTGGAGCAGCCACTAAAAAGTTAGGACCTTTGTACTGCACTTCTGCATCAACCATTTGCTGGTAAAACCTTTTCCAGGTACGCAACCTACGGGTTTTTGCATGAGAAGGCCAAGAGACCATCTTTCTTTGAATTAACGCTTGAAGGTGTTTCCATCTCTTTGACTGTTCAGAAGGGCTAGAAGTTACAGACATAACTTCGGCTCTAGGCATTAACAGTTTTAAACGCTGTGCTACAGCATCGCCTACACCGTTAGCGTCAACACCAACTGCAAGTACGTCATAGTTACTTAAGAAGTTTACAATTTGGAAATACTGTTCTTCCCAATCGTCTCCTTGCATCTCTAACCAATTAAGTACACGATGATCAAAGTAACCAAACTCGTCAGGACGATCCCAATCAACCCAAACCACAGTAACGACTGTAGAGTCAGTTTTACGAGCAGGGTCAATGCCAACGACGACTGGGGTCTTGTGCCAGACTTTAACCAATTCTTGAGAAGTGTCGCCCAAGTCATCCATAATCCCCGAAGTAACAAACATGCCCCTCTCCAAGAGCCACTTACAGTTGTACGACATTTGGAATTCATCTGAATCCTCTCCGATACGTAGCATTTCTTTTCTAATAAACTTTTCGTAATTTGCGTTGAACTTTGCTACATCTCTCCAGTCCCATTGAAAATGGTTCTGTCGATTACCACGATTAGTCTGTCTACGTCTATTCATTTGAATTGCACGATAAAAGTTGTTCTTACTAGTTGTTGGTGTACCTGTCTTGACCATTGTTCCTGCGTAGTACGCCAACATAGGTGAAATAGATTTAGATACAACAAAATCGTCTGCTTCTTGACACTCGTCAATTACAATTAAATGGAAAGACTTAGATTCAATTTTTGCACGTGGGTTAGCAGTCATCATTGTAATAGTAGATCCAGAGTTTTTAAGTTTGATCTGTCGAGTTACTCCACCTACACGTACTGCAGAGTCGTCAATCTCAACGTCTCCCATAATGTCTAATGCTCTCTCAGATGTAAGGCGAGTTACAGCACGTCCAAAGAGTGTTTCTGCCTGTGATTCAGTAGGAGCAAACAACCCTACCCATAGACCATCTTTAAACTTACCAAGTAAGTCTGGGTATAACTTTGCAAGACGTGGAAGCAGAACCATAAGTGTGGCTACTGTGTCAGCAACAGTTTCAGATTTTCCTGATTGACGAGAAGCAAGTGCTGTTATTTCTTCACCATCGTTAATAATTACTGACTCTATAATTCTTCGTGCTAAAGGTTTTTGGTATGGGTGTAAATCATGACCTACAAGGACCTTTAAGAAGTCCATAATTTTATCAATTAATTTATCTACAAATTGTTGAGAGAGTTCATCTAGTTGTTCTTCAAGTGGCTCGTCAGTAGTCTCTTCGTTGTTTTGATAGAACTCGGGATTAATCTCTTCAAATTTTTCGTCATGTGTTATTTCCATAGTGTCCTTATTAAACAGCGAAACCCATCACTAGGGATGGGTTAACGCCTGACCTGTAAGAGAGTAAGACAATTAATCATAGCACACTCTTAGATCGTCGTTTTAATTCTCTAGCAATTGCATAGAAAACTTCTGAACCCATTAGTACTTCGTCAAGATCCGCTTCGCTCTGGTTGCGTTGCCAAGTCGTAATATGTCGACCAATTGTGAACATCGACTGCTCCATCCATGTTATTAAATCTGGAGTGGAGACCATTGCTACTCGCTTCTCGATCCGAGTCTGGGGCTGGTGTCCAGCCTGCTTCTTCCGTAAAATCATCGTAAGTTAAATCCCGCCTTCCTAATGCGCCATTTAGTGCTTCTTCTTCAGACTTCATTCCTGTCCACTTTCCAAAGACTAGTGCTTTATAGAAAGGCAATCGTACTATAAGGGGAGTAGCAGTCCTAAACGGCTCTTCAATCTCTTGAGTCCAGCCACGAACGGCTATCTTCTTGCCCCATTTATAAGGGAAGTTAGTAAGTTGTACGAATGCTGGTCCGATGTTGTGCGCCTTTGGCATTTACTTCCTCTTTTGTGTGCTGTATTGCTTTCCACTACTACTGGTTTGAGAGAGACGAGCATAACCATAGAAGGCTTTACGTACCCCTGCTGGAATAGAGCGAACATTAGCAGGTCCACGAGGTTTAAAGTCTAAGTACTTGTATATATATTGACCTTTTGAAACTCTTTTTTTAAAATCTTGCCATTCTGCTTGGCTCACTTCATAGTAGTTGTAGAAGGTTCCATCACGGAATACAACTGTAATAACACTGCGAACCCTGTCGTAACCCGCAGCAACAGTCCTAGGACGTTCTGGGTTACTACTTGATGTTGGTACAAGAGTTAAGGGTGCTGCGGCTGTGGCCTCATCTTGTTGCGGACCTTTATAGCCAGGTACTACAAGTTCATTGGTGTCTACATCTGTGTCATATGATTGACGATAAGAGGAACGGTCTACGTAGTTGCCGTCATTATCAATGTAGTAATAATCAGAACTTTCATTTGGTGCTAGTGCTTGACCAGCCTGATTGCGCTTATTTGCATCAGCGTATGATTGTGGTTTATAAAATTGAAATGTGCTAATGATGTCGTAATCGTTAAACTCACCAACAGATGCTGAAGTTGGCATACCAGTGGCAATACTCGAATTGTTTACTTTATTTAATAACTCTTGAGCAGAAGGTAGAGCCGCCCGTTGCACACGAGCGGCTCCGCCTTTTCCTGCTACACGAGCCATATTAATTACCTAACTAATTAGGATGCTGCTGCCCAAGGTGTAATTGTTACTGCTGCACCTGCTGAGATGGTGTTTGCACCTGCTGCAAGTGACTGAGTCTTAATTGTTCCTGCTGCACCTGCAATAGTTTTTGTTCCGCTGATACTAGTGGTATTGGCTACTGTAAATCCAGAACCACCGATTGTAATTTGATTTCCAGATTCTGCACCTGTAACT
>Ga0209596_1003008_pt1 | contig 13523 bp, 9 predicted proteins | sample M_130807_MF_Meta_FD_187314 | JGI IMG/M metagenome (GOLD analysis project Ga0209596, IMG submission 187314) | Freshwater microbial communities from Lake Montjoie, Canada to study carbon cycling - M_130807_MF_MetaG (SPAdes) (version 2) | ecosystem: Environmental > Aquatic > Freshwater > Lake... | reverse complement strand
TCTCGCCCGGCTTGAGCGGAGCCGCCGTTGCGGAGCCACCGCCGGTGCGGCGCAGTTCGATCTCCGAGACGATAAATCCGAAGCCGGCCCAGCCGCCACTCGCCACGGATCGTTCGAAATACTGCCGTGCGTGCACGGTGTCGCCCTTCACGAGATAGTAGTTCCCAATCCCGAAGCTCAGGGTGGCGACTTGCACGTCGGCGGTATCGGCAGCGGTGAAGACGCGTTCAGGGTCGACGAGTCCGCGGTACATGCGGAGTCGTGCCGCGTAGGCGTTGTCGATCTTCAGCGAATCGGGATGGCGGTCGAGCATGGCTTTCGCGTCGGCGTGCTTTCCCGCGCGCGAGAGCGACATCCAGAGCCAGTCGGTGGAGCCGGCCAGTTCGCCGGCGTCGGGCGCTTTCGGGAGCGCGTGGGTGAAGGCGTCGGCCGCACCGGCGAAGTCGCCTTGGGCGAAGCGGACAACTCCTAGGTGGTACCAGAGCCCGTAAATCGTGGTGTCGAGCGCAATGCCGCGTGTGAGATCCGTTTTCGCTTTGTCGAACTCGCGGACCGAGAGGTATCGATGCCCGCGCCAGCGGAGCAGCAACGCGTTGTTTGGCAGTGTAGCGAGCCCCTTGGTGAAGGTCTCGACCGCTTCGCGCATCTGCCGAACTCCGGCCTGCGCGGTGCCGAGCGCAACGATACGGTCGACGCTGCGAGGATCTGCCGCGAGTGCTTTGGCGGCAGCAACAACCGTACCGGCGGGGTCGGCGTACGAGCGATACTCGACGCCGGCGGGGGAGCGATACTGCGCGGTGATCTGCGGAGTGGTTGGCGGAGTGCTTTGCGCCACGAGCGCAGCAAGGGGTGCGACGAACGCGAGGGCGGCAATCAGCGCCGCGGAGCGATGACGGGACATGGCGGGAGCCGGAAAAGAGGAGTGGAACCCGCCTCTAAGCTACCGCTTCTCTGGCGGCTCCGCTTCTGGGTTCGTGCCGGTCGGTTGGGGTGAATCCACGCCCTTCGGTGCGTCCGTCACGTCGGTCTTTACCGCGTGCGTGAGCTTGACGCGGTTCTGGGCGATCTCCATTGCTGTGCGCAGTTGGGCCACGTGCTCTCGAAGCGCACGGATTTTTGTCGTATCGCCCCCCCCGCGTCCAACCGCAAGAATCATCGAGGTGACGATGTCTGAGATCATGCCGAACTGTCCCTTCAGCAGCCCTTGCAGCGGCACCGCTAACCGTTTCACCTGCTGCGGCGCCATCGCAATGGGGCGCTGATTCTTGACGTCGTTCGCCATCCGCTCGACGAGCGCATGAATCCCTGCGAGCGCTATCAGGCCTTCTTCGAGGGTTTGCAGCTTCTGCGTGCCGGCCCCGTCGAGCTTCACCGCGGGCACCGCTATTTCCCCCCAATCATGGTGACCGGGTTCAGCGCACTGTCCAGCGCCTCGCGCGTCATCCATTGCTTTTCGAGCACGAGCTCGTAGACGCCTCGGCCGGTAGCCAGCGCCTCCTTGGCGATCTCGGTACACCGCTCGTAACCAATCACCGGCACGAGTGCGGTAACAATCCCGATACTCTGCTCGACAAAGTGTCGCATCCGGTCAGGATTCGCCGTGATGCCCTCGATGCATTTCTCGCGCAACACGACGCAGGCGTTCCGCATGGTCTTGATGCTGGACAGCAAGCGGTAGGCAATGACGGGTTCGAACACATTCAGCTGCAACTGCCCGGCCTCAGCGGCCATCGTGACCGTCATGTCGCCGCCAATCACATCGAAGCAGACCTGATTCACCACCTCGGGAATCACGGGGTTCACTTTCCCAGGCATGATGCTCGAGCCGGGTTGCATTGGCGGCAGGTTGATCTCCCCGAATCCCGTGCGTGGACCGCTGGAGAGCAGACGCAGGTCATTGCAGATCTTGCTCAACTTCACCGCACAGCGCTTCAACACGCCTGAGAGTTGCACAAAGGATCCCGTGTCCGATGTGGCCTCCACTAGATCTGGCGCCGTGATCAGCGTCAAGCCGGTGACTTCGGAGAGACGCTGGCGGACGAGTTCCGCGTAACCGTTCGGCGCGGTGATTCCAGTCCCGATAGCAGTTGCCCCCATGTTCATCTCGCGGATCAGCGCCTGCGCCTCCGAGAGCCGGTCGATGTCTTCCTGCATCGTGTGCGCGAACGCGGCGAACTCTTGGCCGAGCGTCATGGGGACCGCATCCTGCAACTGCGTGCGCCCCATCTTGAGGTATGGGGCGAACTCCTCGCCTTTCGCGAGGAAGGCGCCGACCAGATCGGCCATCGCCGCTTTCAGTCCGATGATCGCGTGGTGCATCGCGAGTTTGATTGACGTCGGGTACACGTCGTTCGTGCTCTGCGAGTGATTCACATGATTGTTGGGGTGCACGGTGTCGTACGACCCGCGCGGCAGTCCCAGGAGTTCGAGGGCGCGATTCGCAATCACCTCGTTGGCGTTCATGTTGGTGCTCGTGCCCGCGCCGCCCTGAATCATGTCGACGAGGAAGTGCTCGTGATGGCGCCCGTCGGCGATTTCGTGACACGCGCGAACAATCGCATCGCAGACCTCGGGGCTAATGAGCCCGAGCTCCGCGTTGGCGTTCGCTGCGGCTTCCTTCACCTGTGCGAGCGCCACGATCAACTCGGGGAACTCGCGGAGCGGGACTCCCGTGATCGGAAAGTTCTCGATTGCACGGAGTGTCTGCACGCCGTACAGCGCGGCGTCTGGGATTTCTCGTTCGCCGAGCAGGTCGTGTTCGAGGCGGCGGGCGCCGCCGCGGAAGCGCATGCCGCGGCCCCGACCGCTCAGCGTGGCGTCGACACTCTTCAGGCGTTCGGCAATCGCTTGCGCCGCCTTGGTGACGAGCGCTGCGTACAGGCTGGGTTGATCCCGAAGCACGGGAGCGAGCGTGGCCTTGGGAAAAAGGAGCATCGTTGTGGTCGTCACGGCGCGTGCGGACGTGCCATGCGTGCCGTCCTCGAGGAGGACCCCTTCGCCGATAATCTCGCCGGCGCCGAGGGACGCGAGCCGTTCATGGCCGACCCCGTGCTCGATCACCAGCGTCCCCGTCAGGATCACGCCGAAGAATCGCCGTTCGGAACCTTCCTCGAACAAGCGCTCGTCCGGCGCGAGGGTCCGGGCTTCGGCGAGTGTGCTGAGGTTCCGGAGTTCGGATTCGGGCAGGCCGTGAAAGAAGGCCACGTTGTGCAGCAGGTCGCGGTTGTGAGCGCTGGTCATAGAGGAAAAAGCTACCGCGCGTCTCACCGTGCGGGTAGCGAAAGGCCCCCCGGAGCGAGTAGCCTTCGGTATGCAGCTATGCGAGCCCCGCGCGTGACCGGAAGGCCGATCTCCGTCGCCCAGCGTATTTATCTCTCCGATGCGGCGTTGCAGGACTCCACGGTCGATGTATCGCGGATGGCGCTGGCACCGATTTTACGTCCCACGGCCCGCCTCTCGGTGTTGGATGTCACCGAGTTCTACGGTGATACGACGGGGGGTATTCGCACCTACCTGCGCCAGAAATCGGAGTACGTGGAGGCGCGCCCGCACCTGCGACAGGTGTTGGTGCTGCCGTCGCCGCGCGACCACATCGCGCAGAGTGACGGGGTCCGGAGTTACCGCCTCCAGGGCCCAAAGGTCCCGAAGCAGGCGCCCTACCGCTTTATGTTGGCCACGAGCAGCAACCGCCGGATCATGCTCCACGAGCGTCCCGATGTTGTAGAAGTTGGGAGCCCAGGGTTCGTGCCGTGGATCACGAAGCTCGCCACGCGCGGTCTGGATATTCCGCTGGTGGCCTTCTGGCACAGCAACTTCCCGCGCGTCCTCGCCCCCTTCCCGGACAGGGCGAACGCCTTCCGGCGGGCGCTCTGGGACCTGGGATGGCGGTATGCGCGGCAGATCGACAAGCAGGTGGCGATGTCGATCGTCTGCTCACGCTTCGTGGCCGACGACCTCCGCGCTGCCGGGATCGACCGCGTGGCGCACATCCCACTGGGTGTGGACCTCGCGCACTTTCATCCGGGGCGTCGCGTTCGTCGCGATGCGGTGCGGGCTCGGCTTGGACTGCCGACCGGCCCGGACAGCCCGGTCGCCGGCTTCATCGGCCGTTTCGCGCCGGAGAAAGAGATTGATCTCGCGATTCGCGCGTGGCCTGAGGTCTATCGGCGCACGGGTGCAGTGCTCGCGCTGATTGGTGCTGGTCCGATGCAGGAGAAGCTTCAAGCGCTGGCTGACGGTGCCGAATGGGTGCGGTTTCTCCCCTACCAGAGCGACCGCGAGGAGCTTGCCGATCTTTTTGCTGCGCTCGACCTGTTTGTGGCGCCGAGTTCGAACGAGACCTTTGGGCTAGCGCCACTTGAGGCGCAGGCGTCGGGGACCGCGGTGATTGCCGCGAACCGCGGGGGCATTGGTGAGCAGATCGAGGCCGGTGGGGCGGGGGGGATTTTCGAGGCCGGGAGCGTTGCCAGTTTCCAGGAGGTCGCCGTGCGCCTCTTACAGTCCGACTTGGCGGTTCTTGGCGGCAACGGGCGCGCGTACGCAGAAGCGGATCACTCGTGGGACACGGTGTTTGATCGCATTTTCACTGTGTACGAACAGGTGAAGCGTGACCATCGGTAAGGGCTGAGGGCACTGTGACGATCGGGAATCAGCAGCTGCTCATCACGATTCATGATGTGACGCCCGCGCTTCAGGAGCGGGTGGAGCATTTGTGGCGTCTCTGTCGTGCCCGTGGGGTCGTGCCCGGTTTGCTCGTGGTTCCCGACTGGCACGGTGGCTCACCGATTGAGGGGGATCCCACGTTTGGGGCGTGGCTTCGCGCACGCGCTGGTGAGGGAGCGGAGATCTTTCTCCACGGCGAACGGCACGACGAGGTAGGGTCGCCTCGCACATGGCGCGATGAGCGCCGCGCGTTCGGCCGCACGAATAAGGAGGGGGAGTTTCTCACGCTGGATTTCGATGCGGCATTGGCGAAGATCACAAGGGGAATCGCGCGACTCCGGGCGATGGGGCTGGAGCCCATCGGGTTCGTGCCGCCAGCGTGGCTCGCCAAGACAGACACGCACGTCGCCTGCCGGAAGGCCGGGCTCGCAGTGAGCGAGGACGACGGCACCGTGTTCGTGCATCGGACCAACACCGCGCTCGCGTCACCTGTCGTGCGCTGGAGCGCGCGCGGTGCATTCCGCTCGTACGGATCGGTGGTGCAGGAGCGACTCCGGTGGCAGCTGCAGCGCAGCGCCCCAGTCATGCGACTGGCGCTTCATCCCGCAGACCTCGACCATCCGGCGGTAGAACGGAGTATCGATCGCGCATTGGGGGACTGGCTCGGGGTTCGCGTGCAGACGTTCTACGGCGATTTATAGTCCCTGAGGGATCCCGTGTTGGGCTCCTCACCTGTCCGGGCCGCTGATTACTCGCTACAATAGCGGAGTACCCACACCCGCCCCGGAGCTCAGCCGTGCCCAACTCCCGCCGCGAATTCCTCGAGAAATCGGCTGCTCTGGCCGCCCTTGGCTTCCTCCCCCGCGAGATTAGCGCCACTGAGTGGCTCGACGAGCGCGAGCGCGCACGACGCGCGGTTCCGACGTCGAACTTTCGCGCCCGCCCGGTGATCGTTGGCTCGGCCAACGGATTCCACACGGATCGTCCGGCTGGCGTGAAGATCGCCTACGACAAGATCATGGCGGGGGGCGATCCGCTCGACGCCGTGATTGCCGGAGTGAATACCCAGGAACTTGACCCCACCGACCAATCGGTCGGACTTGGCGGGTTGCCGAACGAGGAAGGGGTGGTGCAGCTCGATTCCAGTTGCATGCACGGGCCCACCAAGCGCGCCGGTTCGGTGGCAGGGCTCGAGGGGATTGCGACGCCGAGTCTCGTGGCGAAAGCGGTGATGGATTACACCGATCACCTGATGCTCGTTGGGGCCGATGCCAAGCGCTTCGCCCTCGCGATGGGGTTTAAGGAGCAGGAGCTGCTGACGGAGAAGTCCAAGCAGGATTGGTTGCGCTGGAAGGCGAGCAAGCCGACGGGCGGGTGGACCAACGCGGACAAGCGCGCCGCGTGGCTCAAGTGGAACGCCGATCGCGGGAACCTCAAGAGCCAGCCTGAGCAGGGCGGCTTTGACGAGAACGCCGAGGTGAACTGGACGCACGGCACGATCAACATGGACGCCGTGACGGCGAGCGGTGATATCGCCAGCGTCACGACCACGAGCGGGATGGCGTGGAAGATTCCCGGTCGCATCGGCGACTCGCCGATCATTGGGGCCGGGCAGTATTGCGATAACACCGTTGGCGCGGCCGGAAGCACCGGACGCGGCGAGAGCAACATCATGGTGTGCGGCGCGTTCTTAGCGGTGGAGTTCATGCGGCAGGGAAAGACGCCCGAAGAGGCGCTGATGCTCGTGATGAAGCGCGTGATCGCCATGAGCGAGAAGCGTCTGCTTGACGACAACGGGCGCCCGTACTTCGATCTCGATTTCTATGCGGTGACCAAGGACGGTCGTGTGGCCGGTGCCTGTGCGTACGAGGGGAGTTCGTTCGCGACGTGCGACGAAAAGGGGCCGCGGCTAATTAAGTCGGCGTACCTCTTCAAGGCGTCCGAGCGCCCCAAGCCGCGGAGCTGACATGAGCCATAGCGAGCACGAATTCGAGGAGCTCAAGCGCCGCGTCTTCACAGCGGGGCTGGCGCTGGTGTCCGTGTTCGCGGTCGCGGTGGTGGGCTACCGGATTATCGGTGGCGACCAGCACGGATGGCTCGACGCGCTATACATGTCGGTCATCATGCTCACGACCACCGGGTTGAAGGAGGTCGTGCCCACCGATTCAGTTGGCGCCCAGTTTTTCACGATGGCGATTTTGCTCTTTGGGGCGACCGCCGCGGTATACACGCTCTCGATGATCACAGCCTTCATCGTCGAGGGCAACTTGACCCAGGGATTCCGGAGACGTCGCATGCAGAAACGGATCGATGCCATGACGGGGCACTTTATCGTGTGCGGCGCCGGACAGACCGGCACCAGTGTGCTTCGTGAACTTGTACGAACACAACGCGAGTGTGTGACGATCGAGCAGCACCACGCGAACATCGTCTCACTCGAGACGGAGTTGCCCGACGTTCCGGCGCTCCACGGCGACTGCTCGGACGACGACACGTTGATTCGCGCCGGCATCCAGCGTGCCGCGGGACTCGTGGTGTGCACCGATGACGACAAAAATGCGCTGGTCACCACGGTGCTCGCACGACAGCTGAATCCGAACATCCGCGTGATTGCCCGCGTCTCCACCGACAAAGCCTCGGCGCGATTGAAGCAGGCGGGAGCCGATGGCGTGGTGTCGCCCGCGCAGATTGGCGGCATGCGCCTCGTGAGTGAACTGATCCGTCCGACGGTCGTGACGTTCCTCGACACGATGCTGCGCGACACGAACCGGAACTTGCGCATCGAAGAGGTCCCGGTGAGCGACGGAAGCGCCCTCGCGGACCAGCCCATTGCCGCGCTGCACCTCCACGACGCGGGCGCGAGCATGCTCCTGCTGGCGATGCGGACGGCCACCGGCGAGTATCTCTTCAATCCCGCCGATAACACTATAGTTCGTGCGGGGTGTCAGCTGATCCTGATGGGCGACCCCGCTGGAGTCGCCACGCTCAGGGAGAAGGCGACTCCGGCTTCGTGACCACCACGCGGCGCGGCGAACGATCCATCTGATCAAGCCAGCGCAGCGAGACGCGAATCAGCGAATCAAGGCGCACACCGGTGATCGTCGTCGGCAACGTGATTGCCGTGGACCGCTCCACGAACCCACTGGTCGCGCTCAGGTCGCGCAGCGTCATCGTCCAGAGCACGCTGTCGCCTGGAGCCACCGTCGGCCGCACTGACACGATCATGTCCGCGTTGAGCGACTCCGCGACGCTCCACGGATTGCGCGTTTTTGCCAACACGGTTTTCGTAGAGTCGGCGGCAATCACCCCAAAGCGACCGCGGGCGTTGGTCAGCGCTCTGCGCATACGGTTCATGATGACCGCGCCGGAATCGGCGAGCGCGGGGCTCCGCGGATCAGGCGCAGGATCCGCCACCACGACACGGCGCGCTGGACCCATAGCTGCCGCTCGTGCCGCCCACTGAGCGCCCGTTACCTGCTGCATGGCGAGCACCGACCGATCGGTGAAGGCGGTCGCCATCGCGGCGCGCGCGGCGGAATCGCCCGCCGTGCTCCCCCCGCGCCCAGCTCCACCGTTGCGGCTCCGCGAATCCTGACGGTCAATACCACCTCGCGTCCCACGGGTGTTCGCGCGCAGTGAGTCGAGCACGGCCTTTTGAATCTCCGCGCGCAGCGAGTCGGCGAGCCTGGCCATGACCTTCGCGTCCGGAATCGCGCGTGCCTGTGGGGTCATCATTGCCGATGCGCGCTCTGAAAATTTCGCTTCGATCGCAGCCGTGATGGCGAGTGAGTCGGCGCGGGTCAGCGCCGTGACTGCTGCACTCTCTGCAAGAACCTGCGAGCTGTCTGCCGCGACAGGCGTCGCGAGAGTCGTCGCGGCACTGCTCCGCCCACGCGCCATGACGAACAGCGCCACGGCACCCGCTGTGAGTGCGACAACCGCAGCCAGTGCCAAGACACCGCGGCTCGTGCGGCCCTGCTCCAGGGAGTAGTCCCCCGTCGGGAGTGTCATGTCGGCGAGTTCCGCGAGTACCTCGGTGGCCTGTTGCGGGCGCGCGTCGGGATCCTTGGCTAAGCAGCGCATAATGAGGGCGCGCAATACGGGCGGCACGTCAGTCCGAACCTGCTCAATGGGCGGCGGTGCCTTGGTGAGCTGAGCAGCCATCGTCTCCGCGGGCGAAGGACCGTCGAACGGCGCCGCCCCCGTCAGGAGCTCGTACGCGAGCAGCCCAACCGCGTAAATGTCTACTCGCTGGTCCGCCGCGGGGTCACCGGCGAGCTGTTCCGGTGCCATGTAGGCCGGCGTGCCAATCGCCATCCCACTCGCGGTCATGCCGACGGCGGGCATAGACGCGGAAATAGCTTTTGCCACGCCGAAGTCGGTCACCACCGCATGTGAGCCGCTCCGGAGCACGTTGCCGGGTTTGATATCCCGATGCACCACGCCGCGCGCGTGCGCGTAGGCCAGCGCATCGACGACATCGTGCAGAATCCGCACGACCTCACGCGGCGTGAATCGCAGCGGACGCTCCCCGTGCAGCGCGTGCTTCAGCGACTCCCCCTCGATGAAGGGCATCGTGTAGTACAGCAACTCGCCAAACTCCCCCGCCGCATACAGCGGGACGATATGCGGATGCTGCAGCTGGGCCGCGAGCTGGATCTCGCGCCGGAATCGCTCGCGATTGACCCCCGCGGCGAGTTCAGGCGGGAGGACCTTGATCACCACCTGCCGGTTCAGCGCTCGCTCGGTGGCCAGAAACACTCGGCTCATACCGCCGCCCGTCAGCTCGCGCTCCAGTGCGTACTGGGCGCCGAAAGCCTCGAGAATCTGGCGGTCGAACTCGTTGGTCTGGGCCATCGGCGGCGACGGGGTTGAACTGGCAAGGTAATCGCGGGCCGACTTAGAAGGGTCGGAGTGCGCGGTCGACGGGCTACACCAGTAAGACCGCTGACGCACGGGCAACGTTCCGTCCGCCGCCTAGGCCACCGGTGCAGGGGAGCGGAGCAACGGGCTAGATTTCTCTTCAGGGATCCCCGCCGCTCACCGCCCAACGACCATGACTGACCACCCCGCGACTCCGGACGTCCAGCGCGACGAACCGGTCGGTTACGACCCCGCTGTCGTCGAACGCACGTGGCGTGACCGCTGGCAGCAGCGCGGCACCAACCGGGCGAAGATCGCTGACGCCACGAAGCCGTACTATGCGCTGCTGATGTTTCCCTATCCGTCGGCCGAGGGGCTCCATGTGGGCAACCTCTTCGCCTTCACGGGAAACGACATCTACGCGCGCTTCCAACGGTTGCAGGGGTTTGACGTGTTCGAGCCGTTCGGGTTCGACGCCTTCGGGATTCACTCGGAGAACTACGCGCTGAAAGTCGGCGTGCATCCCACCGAAATGATTCCGCGCAACGTCGCGAACTTCACCCGTCAGGTACAGCGCGCCGGGATCATGGTGGACTGGGACCGCACGGTCGACACCACGGATCCGTCGTACTACAAGTGGACGCAGTGGGTCTTCCTGCAACTCTACAAGCAGGGGCTCGCCTTCAAGAAGAAGGCGGCGGTCAACTGGTGCCCCAACGACAAGACGGTGCTCGCCAACGAGCAAGTCGAAGGCGGCAAGTGCGAGCGCTGCGGCGCCGAAGTGGAACAGCGATTCCTCGAGCAGTGGTTCTTCCGGATCACCGACTACGCCGAGCGCCTGCTCAATAACATCGAAGGGCTCGACTGGTCGAACACCACGCGCACGGCGCAGCGCACCTGGATTGGCAAATCCGAAGGGGCGGAGCTGAAGTTCCGCGTGGTAAACCCGTTCGAAGGAGCGGGGAGCGCTGCCGTGCACGAGACGTCAGAAACGATGGCCGTGCAGGACATCACCGTCTTCACCACCCGCGCCGACACCATCTTCGGCGCCACGTACCTCGTGCTCTCGCCGGAACATCCGCTGCTCGGGGATATCACGAGCGGGGACCAGCGCGACGCGGTGGCGACCTACCGTCAGCAGGCGTCGAAGCAGGATTTGATAACGCGCAAGACGACCAAGACCAAGACCGGTGTGTTTACCGGCGCGTATGCTGCGAACCCAGCCACTGGGGCGCTCATCCCAATCTGGACCGCCGATTACGTGCTGATGGAGTACGGCACCGGCGCCATCATGGCCGTCCCGGGGCACGACGAGCGTGATTTTGAGTTCGCGCAGGTCTTCGATCTCCCCATCGTGCGCGTGGTCGCGGGCAAGGGACAAGACGGCCGCACGCCGCTCGCCGAAGCCTACACGGACGACGCCGACGCACGCCTCGTGAACAGCCAGCAGTTCAACGACCGACCTGTGGACGAAGCTAAGCGGCACGTCACCGCGTGGCTGGAATCGAAGTTCGCCGGCAAACCGGTTGTCAACTATCGCTTGCACGATTGGTGCATCTCGCGCCAACGCTATTGGGGGCCACCGATCCCAATTATTTACTGCGACGACTGCGGAACCGTGCCAGTCCCCGAGTCGCAGTTGCCCGTGCTGCTCCCCAACATCCCCGACTTCAAGCCGGACGACTCAGGGATATCGCCGCTCGCGCGCCACGCCGAGTGGTTCCACGTGCCGTGCCCAACGTGCGGCAAGCAGGCGCGGCGCGAAACCGATGTCTCCGACACGTTTCTCGATAGCGGCTGGTACTTCCTCCGCTATCCGAGCGTTGGCCGTGACGATGTGCCGTTCGACCGCGAGACCACCAAGAAGTGGCTCCCCGTCAATTCGTACATTGGCGGCAACGAGCACGCGGTGTTGCACCTCCTCTACTCGCGCTTCCTGACAATGGTCATGAAGGACGCGGGGCATCTGGACTTCGAGGAACCGTTCACGAAGTTCCGTGCCCATGGAATGATCATTCGTGATGGCGCCAAGATGTCCAAGTCGAAGGGGAATATCGTGAACCCCGACGACTACATCGACGCGTGGGGCGCGGATACGTTCCGTACGTATCTGATGTTCCTCGGACCGTTCGAGGAGGGGGGCGATTTCCGCGACGCTGGGATCAGTGGCGTGAAGCGCTTCCTCGATCGCCTCTGGAAGTCGGTGCACGCGGCCGCTACCGAGGGCGCGCCCGATGTCGAGGTCATGCGCGCGCTCAATGCGACCATCAAGAAGGTTGGCGAGGATGTTGCCAAGCTCTCGTACAACACGGCAGTTGCCGCGATGATGGAGTACATGAACGTGCTGCGGCGTGGTGAGCGCCACCCGCATCGTGACGAAGTGCTCCCCGTGGTGCAGCTCGTGGCGCCCTTTGCGCCGCATATCGCGGAAGAACTGTGGTCGGTGCTCGGACACGAGCTGAGTGTGTTCGACTCCGGCTGGCCGACCTTCGATCCATCGCTGCTCGGCGGCGAAACGATCACGATTGCCGTGCAGATTGGCGGCAAGACGCGTGGGACGGTGGCGGTGGCTAAGTCCGCCACGCAGGACGACGTCTATGCCGCCGCGATCGCGGATGCGTCGATTGTTAAGTTCGTGACGGGAACGCCAAAGAAAATCGTGTTCGTGCCTGGGCGTCTGCTGAGCATCGTACTGTAGTACGCGTCTGGATTCCTACAGCGCCTTCGAAATCCATTCCCCGACGTAGTACCCAATCGCGGCGACACCGAGGCCCACGACGAACATGTCCATGCCAGAGCGAATCACGCCACGTCCGGTGAACACGCTCCGCATAGCGCCTACGAGGAAGTGACTTCCCATGGCAAGGGCAAAGCTCAGCCAGATGGCTGACGCGCCATCGAGGAAAATGAATGGAGCCACCGGAATAAACGAACCAATGGCGGTGGCCACGCCGGTGATCCAGGCTTCGCGCATCGGTGAGCCTGGGTCGCCGCTGATTTTCAGTTCTTCCTGAACCTGTTCAACGAGCATGCGTTCCGGATCCGCCATCACCTCGGTCGCGAGGGCGTAGGCCTGCTCCTTCTGCATCCCCTTCATCTCGTAAATCAGGGCGAGTTCGTCGCGCTCAACTTCCGGCATCAACGCGATCTCGTCCCTCTCCATGGCGATCTCGTTGAGATACACCTCGTGCTGAGACTTCGCCGCTAAGTAGCCGCTGGACCCCATCGATAGCGAGTTCGCGACAATGCCGGCGACGCCAGCCACAATGACGGCGTGATGCTGCGCCGCGACCGTCGCGCCAATCACGCCCGCAGCGAGGCCGAAGTTCGCGGTCAGGCCGTCGTTGAAGCCGTAGACGACGTTCCGGAGCAGGCCGCCGGATTCCGTCTGGTGCCACGGTTCTGCGTGCTTGCCGGCCAGCTGCGCAATTTCTGCGGCATGCTCTTTGGATTCGCGAGCGAGTAACAGCGCTTCGTCGCCACCGGCCGCGCCCTTCGGCGTCGAGCGATGCATGTCGAGGTATGCTTTGACTTCGCGTCCTTCCTCGCTCAACAGCATTGGGAGCAGGAATCCAGGACCGAAGCGGCGCCCAAGAAAGGCGAGCAGTCGCGTTCGTCCGGTGGGGTGGAACGCGCGCACCGTGCCGCCGTTCTGGACAATCAGATCAGCCCAAATCGTGACGTGGCGGTCCTCCACGTCGGCGAGACGGCGGAAGACGTCAGCCTTCGACGCGTCCGGCTCTAACGTCGCGAGCAGTCGGTACAAGAAGGCGGCATCCGCCTCGTCCTGCCAGTGATGCTCGAAGGCGTGCAGGTCCGCCGATTTCAGAGAGGCACTCATACAGAGAATATGGCGCACCGGCCGATCCGGTGGCGGCTACGCGTGGAGGAAAACGCCGAGCTCGCGCTGACGTCGCTAGAACTCAATCTGTGTCCCAAGCTCCACGACGCGGTTCGCCGGTAACTTGAAAAACTCTGCGGCACTCCGCGCATTCTTG
>Ga0209596_1003007_pt1 | contig 13524 bp, 9 predicted proteins | sample M_130807_MF_Meta_FD_187314 | JGI IMG/M metagenome (GOLD analysis project Ga0209596, IMG submission 187314) | Freshwater microbial communities from Lake Montjoie, Canada to study carbon cycling - M_130807_MF_MetaG (SPAdes) (version 2) | ecosystem: Environmental > Aquatic > Freshwater > Lake... | reverse complement strand
TCGCCACGTGATTGGTTGCATCCCACGACTCGCATGTTCCTGTCCAGAATGCCTGCTTGCGAATGTCATACCAGATAATGCAATACTTGTAGGTAGACGCATCCGCGTTGATTGCACGGTAGACACGCAGGAACATTGGGGATGCGTTACTGGATACCACGGACATGGCCGTCGCAGAACCCACGGTGGAGGACTGGCTCAGGGTATATGCGCCAGTCAACTGGCTTGTGGGAGCCACGGTAATGACCGAGTTGCTGGTCACTCCCGATCCGACAACGGTCTGTCCTACCGCAAGTGCTCCTGCGGATACTGCCGAGACAGTCATGGCAGTTCCGGAAATCGTGGCCGTAAATGAAATTGGGCTACCCGGAATCCAGTTATCCACCGAATCCCACAGCGTCCATCCAAGCCCCGTAATGGCCGTATTCATTTTTGTCAGGATATTCGTATACGTAACCTCATTGCTGATGACTACCCGGACACTATTGGTGGTATACGGAATGTTTGTTACTGACATGCATTACGTCCTTGTATACAAAAGAATGACTGCAGCATCGGCTGCGCCATTTGAAGCAGTTACGTCTATTGTAACATAGTCACTTGAAGTAAAGGCAACGTTGACTGCGGTGACACTTGAGGTATAGGAGCCTGCGGAAAGACTTGCAGTTGCTATTGTCGCGCCATTTTTTTCTACCGCAATTGAAAACGGTCCCGAAGTTGGCGCAGTAGAAGCATTGATATAGACACTCGTCACCGTGATTGATTGATCGGGATACCAACGCAATGTTCCGTTCTGTACACTAATCGGGCCGACAAAGTTGCATGTCTTTGTATACGTGGAACTTCCACCTCCACCACCGCTTGATCCGTTTGCCGCTCCGGTGATTCTTCCCTGCGCATCAATCGTGATATTTGCGCTTGTGTAATATCCGGCAGTGACGGCAGTGTTTGCCAAGGCGATGGTTACTGCTGAAGAGCCATTGAAGCTTGTTCCCGACAGTCCTGTACCTATGGTGAGCGCGTTGGTGGTGGTGCCTCCACCGCCACTGCCGCTTGAGGCTGCAGTAATCCTTCCTTGTTGGTCTACGGTAATGCTTGCATTGGTGTATGATGCAGGAGTAACCGCAGTATTCGCCAATGCAATCGTGACTGCTGAAGAGCCATTGAAACTGCTGCCCGAAAGACCTGTTCCTATTGTAAGCGAATTTGTTGTCGTCCCTCCACCACCACCAAAGGCAGTTTCCGCTCCAGATGCTCCATTCCTGTAATAGAATGATCCTGCGCGAGAATAAAAAATGGAAAGACCAGCTCCCGGTGCAGAAGGAGTTGATCCAAGATCACTTAACTTGAGAGAACCACTGGAAACGGTAACGTCTCCAGTGGCAACCATCAGTCCGCTTGTTACTTCCGTGGTTTGACCAATGGCCAACCCACCAGTAATGACTTGGCTTCCAACAACATCCATGCTGTTGGAAGCTGTGAAACTAGGCATTTAGTTTGATCCTGACTCCGTTGTCTCAACTGAGGCTGTCCAGTTGATTGTGGTAGATGTCAACCCGGTAACCTTCAGTTCAATAGCGTCATTTGCAGTGTCTGCGGCAATCGAAACGGAACATGTTGCCAATCCGGATTCTGCCGAAGCAAGAACCATTGGATCACCAACGAGGACAGTTCCTCCTGCACTCTTGTTCTTCCTGAATATTCCGACAATTTGCCAAGCTGCTCCAATATTATTCGTGCAATCATAGGCAGATATCTTTACCGTGACCCACCATGTCGCTCCCTTGGTTGATTGAGGAAGCTTCACAATATTCGATGCTGTCGCTGATCCACCATCTGTGGTCAACGTTGTCTGTGCGTTTCCTGTAGTCTGGACATAAAGCATGTAATATCCAAGACGATGATAATTGGCAGTTGCCGCTGGATACGCGAGCGCACTTGTTTGCGATCCGGCCACAAAGGAAAGTCCTGATGCGTCAGTCAGCAATGTTCCACTCGTCGGCAATGTAACTGATGTTGTTCCACTGGAAACAAACGTGATGGAATTCGCTCCACTGGTGATAAGGGATCCTCCGTTCGCAATGTTGAGCGTTGCAGTTCCGCCTGTTGTAACGGTCAATCCATTGATGGTTTTGTTGGTAAGGGATTCCGTACCAGCCACAGTAGCCAGTGTTCCAGACGTAGGCAATGTGACACTCGTCGCTGCGGTAGATGTCAATGTCGTGCTGTACGCACCAGCCGTTACCAGCGAACCTCCGCTGACAATGGTTAACGTTCCCGTGGTGCTCGTAACTGTCAATCCATTGACGGTTTTGTTGGTAAGGGATTCCGTACCAGCCAGAGTAGCCAGTGTTCCTGATGTCGGAAGCGTGACACTCGTCGCTGCGGTAGATGTCAATGTCGTGCTGTACGCACCAGCCGTTACCAGCGAACCTCCGTTGACAACGGTCAACGTTCCCGTGGTGCTTGTAACTGTCAATCCATTTATGCTTTTATTGGTAAGGGCTTGTGATCCTGTCAGTGTGGCAACAGTGGAGTCAATCGCAAGGGTGTTTCCGGTCTTGGTTAGACCTGTTCCAGCAAGAATTGATCCTGCACCGGAAAACTGTGTGAACGACAAGCCTGTTGTTCCTACAGTAATCGTTCCATTGGTTGTCAGCACCCATCCTGTATCCGCAGAAACGGTTCCTTCTTCAACGAAAGCAAACGCACCCGGCGTCACTTCCTGACTGCTGTCAAAATCCGTTGCGCGAGTCCATGCGCCTCCTGAAACAACAACGTAAATACCGTTGTCTGCAGTGACAGTTTGATCCTTGACAAGAACACGATCTCCAGCAATAACGGCAACACCGTCAATGGTCATTGTTGAATTAAGAGAGGCAATGTTTGCTGTTGTCGTGACGCGGACGGAATCCTTGACATCCAATCCTACTTTTACGGCATCAACATAGGCTTGAGTGGCAAGTGTTCCACTTGTCGGCAAGGTAACACTTGTTGTTCCGGTGGATACAAAAGTGATTGAATTTCCGCCCGAAGTAACAATTGAGCTTCCACTTGCCAGAGTCAATGTTCCATTTGTAGAAGTGATAGTCAATCCATTGACGGTCTTGTTCGTGAGAGCTTCCGTCCCAGCCAAGGTAGCCAGTGTTCCCGATGTAGGAAGCGTGACACTTGTCGCTGCGGTAGAAGTCAATGTAATGCTGTTTGCACCAGCCGTTACCAAGGAACTGCTATTTGCCAGTGTCAGTGTTCCCGTGGTACTCGTAACTGTCAATCCATTGATGGTCTTGTTCGTGAGGGATTCCGTGCCAGCCAGAGTAGCAAGCGTTCCCGATGTTGGAAGCGTGACACTCGTCGCTGCTGTGGATGTCAATGTCGTGCTGTACGCACCAGCCGTTATCAGCGAACCTCCGTTGACAACGGTCAACGTTCCCGTGGTGCTCGTAACTGTCAATCCATTGATGGTCTTGTTCGTGAGGGATTCCGTGCCAGCAAGCGTCGCAAGCGTTCCTGATGTAGGCAGCGTGACACTTGTCGTGTTGGTAGAGGTAAGAGTCAGTGCAAAATTTCCGGAAGTCGTGAATGCATTGGCAGTGCTAACATTTCCACCAACGGTGATTGTGTTCGAACCGTTGTTGATTCCTGTACCACCATAGGTAGCACCAATGACCGTGCCATTCCATGTACCGGCACTGATTGTGCCTAGTGATACGGCCCCAGTGGTATACAGGGCATAATTGTTTGTTGCGCCGGTTGGTGCAGCAAGCACCAATCCATATGCAGCAGCAGGACTGCCTGTTACTGCATATGTCTTTACGGTTGCAACGGCATGACCAGTTCCAGAGAGTGAAGTGCCCCCCTGTCCGTCACGCTTCAGGATCAGTCCATCTTTGTAAGACCCATCAACTGTTGCGTCCATGCCTTCAAGTGGCACGCTGAAAAGAGATTTATTTGTGCCAACAAATGTAACCATTTCTTTCTCCCATTATAGTGTTTGTTTTATTTTACCTTAGCTAGCTTATTTCTGTTGCCTCAATAATTGAAAGCCATTTTATTGCAGTGTTTGTCACACCAAGAACGGTGATGGATACTGCACCCAAGCTAGTGTTTGTGTCAACACTGACGTTTGCATTATCCAATGCAGTATCAGTCAGTTGTTCATACGTCAATGGACCAACAAAGGTGATTGTGCTTGGACCCAACGCGCGACGATAGATGCCTGAAATGATAAATGCTCCAGCAGAAATACCTGCCGCATTTGCAATAATGGTCATTTTTACAAACCATGCAGTATTATTTGTCAAGATTGGCATGTTTGCAGAAGATGCGGTCAATCCATCCATGGTCATTGTGGCAATTTCATTTGAAGTGGTTGAAGTTTGAAGCATGTATGTGGTGAAATCGTACGAAGTTGATGCGGATACTGGAGGTACTGATTGGATGGGATAGGAGGAATATGCTGTAGAACTTGCATTATTGTATGCACCCTTTATGGTTACCACAGCTCCCCATGTTATTGATGTGGACGCAAGACCAATGACTGAAACGACCAATGATCCAAAAGCGGAATTTTCTATGTTGACATAGACTGCTGCACCTGCAAATGCGGAATCAACCGAAACAGTTGTGGCCATTGGAGTGCCAATGAATTGCGTCGAGGCAATGGTATTTCCTTTCTTGAGCAATCCATTGATTGTCCATCTGCCTCCGCTTGTTCCGGATTGCGCATTTGCCACGACATCAACGACGAATGCCCAGACTTGATTGGAAGAAACCACTACATGATTTGTTCCAGACAAGACGCTTGTTGCATATGTTCCTCCGCTTGTCGTAAGATATGTCGTGTTTGTGTTGTCATTTGTTGTGGCAAAAAGAAGATAACTCTGGTCAGTTTGATTTGCGCGAATGATATTCTGAAGAGAAGTTCCATTGATGTTCAATGTACCGGTAAGATTGATTGAAGAACCTGTAAGGTCCATTGTTCCGTCGGAATTCAAATTTATTGATGTTGAGGTATTTGATAATCCGGCATGAGTATGTGTTGCGGGTGTCCATGTACTTGGAGTGCCGTGTATATGATCCGCTCGCGCAAATGCCGTGGTTGATGATCCAGTGCCTGCTGTTGCACCTATGGTGATATTTCCGGGTGTTGCAGACAAAGAAACAATATTCAATCCATGCGCATGATCTCCTCTGGCGACATTATTTGCTGTTCCTGCCACATTTGATGTTGAGGAAACCGAAAGGATAGTTGATCCATACGTTACTGAACCAGCTGTGCTCAAGGCATCATGTGTATGGTCTCCATACGCCGCTGTTGTATGACTTGTACCAAGTTGCAAGTGTATGGTGGTATCAGCAATATGCGTGGAAAGATTTGTAGATACCGTATTGATGTTTGTTTGCAAGGAATTTGTTGCGGTAGTAAGATTTGCTGCAGTGTTTGTCTGCAATGTGTTAATGCTGGTATATATTGTGGCACTAGTGGAAAGAAGCTGGGCATATGTCGCCACTGTTGTGTCAAGTTTTGTAAGGGGAAGTGATCCATCTGCAATACTTGTTCCCGGAACAGTCAAGTTGACTGGCGGCGAAGTGGATCCAGACAATGATGGTAATGCTCCATTGTTGAAAACCGAAGAAATGGAATTGTTTATTTGTGATTGTGTGACATCAGAAAGGGAAACGCCATTAAAATATAGCGTTCCTGATGTGCGTATTCCATATGAATCAAACACGGTCGTCTGGAATGCACTATCCTGATCATTTGATTTTGTCGTAACAGAAAACCCCTTGTTTCCCAGCGACAACGTATTCCCTTGTGAGGTGCCAAAAACTATTTTTCTTTCTCTGTCAAAGGGAATATTCCAAGGATTCGTGACATTGTAGGCATTCTTTGCTTCAAGATCATCGGGGATGTCGAGGCCATCAGCATCAGTGACGAGAAAATACGTCTTGTCTGGAAACACCATTTCGTATTTCCCAGTTGCGGTAAGTCGTTCGTAGACATTGCTGTAATGTCTATCTATCCGTGAGCCAGCTTCATTAAATGTTAATTCATTTAAACCCGGGGAAATGAATCCTACGCAAATTGGTATTGAAGAATTTCCTTCAACAAAACAAAGCATTGCGTATGCATCACGCGTTCCCGTGGGTTTTGCAAGCAAATTATCAGTTACCTGTTTGCTTGGATCAACAAGGGGAAGCCAATTTCTTCCTTCTTTTTGTGAATAGACGGTGTTGAGGACAGGAACATTTTGCCATTGAATACCTTGCTGTGTGCCTTCTCCCACACAGTTTATTGTTGCCGTTTGCGTGTTTATGGAAACAATTCTTGCAATGATGAAATTTGAGATAGGAGGTCTTGCAGTGATGTCAATATTTTGTATTGCAGATTGCCCATAATATGTTTCTAAAACAGACATGTCAGTTATACAATTTCTTCATTATTATTTGCCTTGAATTCATACTCATCAACGACACTATTGTCATATTGAATTTCTGCAACAACGGTGGTTTCTTCTTCTGGGCTTGAGGCTGTTTCGTCTGAAACAGTAGCGGGAGATGTCATGTACAAGTCAGCAAGCAAGGATTCTGCAGATGGAAGTGTAGTGACAAGACTTGTTCCGGCGATGGGAAGCCCTTCCCATGCCATACCCGGATCTGTTGTGATATCCTGAGACAATCCAGTCAAGGCATATGGAATTTTTGATCCTCTTGAAACCTTTACTGAAGTTTGAAAAGCTACTGATGGATGAAAAGTCCATGAATGGGAAACTGTCTCAACGTAATACATTTCATAGTCATCTTTTGTTGAACGCGCTTCGGCATTTTTTCCTGCATCAGGCACAATGAATAATTCTTGACCAATGCGTATGTATGGATTTCCAATCATGGAAATCTCTCCTGCAAAGATGTTATGCTGCTGCGTAAACACATCATACATCCATTGATTTATATTATCAAGTATTCTTGTTATGGTATTTTTTTCGTCAATTTTTTCTGAATCTTTATAGAATCCTTGATTCCAAAATGGAACTGCAACAATCATTGGCTTGAATCCAAATCTTGACATCCCAAGAACATCATAGAGAGGATTAAACGCATCATTTCCATTGTTTAATGAACAATTCAACAAACCGTAATTATCAGGGCCACTGGCATTTGTGAATTGAGGAGAACTACGGCAATCGAATTTTTTGCTTTCAGTTGGAAATTGACTTCCCGAAGATGGATTTTCTTCAACAGCGTAATCCCTCCATTTTGTAAAGAAAAAAGTTCTTGTGTCATTGTCATGACGAACCAGTATTTTTGAGAGTATTTCATTCCTTCCAATGAATGCTCTGTTTCCTGCTTCAACAAATTTTGTCTCATTAAAAAATTTTGCATTGCTAGAATCTAAAGGGATGCTATTTGATGCTTCCACGTTGACATTGTTTTCTGAAAGAGAGTCCGCAATGAATCTTCCTTTTGGTGGATAAATACCCCATTTGTTTCTGAATGGTGCCCATCGTAAATGAAAAAATGTTTTTCCCCTGTATTTTTCCGCAACGGTTGGATCATTCTTGTCGTAGTCAACGACAAGAAACTCAAACATGGGAGCGGGTATGAATGCGGATAACCATGTCCAGAGTGATCCTTGTGCTTGCAGAATGGTATATTGAGAATTTATTATGTATTCTTCTTGTCCGTCACTCATGGGAATGTTTATTTCGTATTGAATATCTCCAGCGGAAATTAATTGATTGATTGCATCAAATCCAAGAAATTTATCTGTCAAAACTTCTTTGAACATTTTACTCATAAACTCTGTATACCCAACAAGCGCTTTGACTGTCCCCTTTGTGTTAGACATTGACACGGGTGTCACAGTGGCATTTTCTGTTGATCGTATGATTGATTGAACACCAACATTTATGAACATTCTTTGTCTTGCCCTTGAAATCTCATTGATAAATTCAACGGGAGGAACAATGTTCTTTTCAGTAAATATTTTTCCAAAATCTCTTCCAGAGATTGTCACGGATCGCACTGGAGATCCTCTTTGAATTGTTTCCGTAACTCTTACGGCATCAACAAGACCTCGCATGATTACGGGAGGATCTTTGATATCATCCCTGATTACGCCTACTCGGATTTCACAAAGGTCATTGATATTGATGTCTCCAAGATTCACTACCGTGCCATTGAGAATCGAAGGACGCAGTTCAATCTCCCATTGCCCTGCAGGATCAGCAACGGATTTTGTCGTTTTGCCTCGAAGAACAAATTCGGAAACATCATATTTGCCAATCGTGATGCGTTGAGATATTGTTCGAACCTTTTTGGAAGAATCAAATGAAGAGACTTCTTCTGTGGGACTCTTTCGAAAAGAAATCATGTGGCTCTCACAATCTGCTTTGATGGATTCAATATTGCATAGTGACTGATTGCGGCCATGAGATCAACCTCAGTGCTTCCAAGAGAATCACCAGAGGAATTGACAAACTCTATGGTCATCTTGTGAGAGATGGATTGCTGTGACTGTCCTCTGTCATTGTTGAGACTATTCAAGAAATCATTGGGAAGTATGCGTCCGTTTCCACCCGGCACATAGACTTCCGGACCTTTCTCTCCAACAATGACAGGAGAGCGGCCAAGGACTTCTCCTCCAGCCGCTTTTTGAGCTAAATCTGAAATGACGTACAGATCATCTTTTGTCACAGAAGTGCCAGTGAAGTCTCTTGGCTTGCCACCTTCAAGCGTATATGCTTCTCGTACTCTGTCAAGCCAATCAAGTGTTGATTCTGGATTCTCATCGCTGAATCCCGGTGTACCCGACTTTGCGTATGATCCATGCCAAAGAAGCAGCGTCTTGTCAATGGCATCGAACGACCGTTGTTTTCCGGAAATCATGCCTTGATTGTAGACAGTTGATCTGATAAGTTGTTCGTTTCCGTTTTCATCATAGGTGACTTTGTCAAACATGTTGATTTTTTCTGCAATCATTTTGCCTGCAATATCGGCACTGAAAACTGGATTATGGAATGGATTCCGATCTTCCTTGGATTTGGAAGGCGCAAGAATTTGAAATAATCCAGTAGCTGATGAGACTGGATTTTCTGCATTGACATCAAAATGACTTTCTTCTTTCATGAGAGCAAACAGCAAGCGAGGGTCAACAGTGCCGGGGCCATATTTCCCTGAAGCGGCTGATGCTTGCATTGCGCGTTCCTTGAAGAACTCTATGCCTTCCGGATGACGATTGACAAAATCCACCTCATTGCTCTGCAATGGAACTTTGCTCATGCTATCCTTGAGATCTTTTGCGCTCACTACATAGGAATCGTATTGAGGAATAAACGGATGTTCCTGATCAAGCGTGGAAGTCATGCCCCAAGAATTATCCTTTGAGACAAGTGCCTCGCCTGTTTGCATGGATGCCCGCATGCCTCGATACACAGGTCCACCAAAAGCACGTGCTTCTATGGGCTGAGCAATCATTGCTGTCCTTGCCTGAGGGATCGCGCCTGTATCGAATGCTCTTGCTCCTCCTGTTATCGCTGCATTTGCAATATCAGTAATCGCTTTTGTAGGTGCGACAATATTTCCTATGACTGCAGATCCAGCATCTGTTATTCCTTTTCCTAAAATAATTGGACCTGTAATTGCAGTATTGACTGCAGCTCCTGCAAGCGAAGCAATAGGTTTGTCAATTGGCTGACCGAGCGAGATTGCTGTATATAATTTTGCAATTGCAGAAGAAAGACTATCTGCTCCAGTTTGAAAAGTGCTTGTAATGCTTGTTATGGCGGATCCAAGCATTTCATTTGCTCTTGTCAATTCTCCGCCTTCAACCATTGGAGACGTAAGCTGGTTTTTCCCTACCCTATCGGAAAAAATCTCTTGATCAGCCCCCGTTCGTTGATTGCCAGATGGATCAATTACTCTGCTTCGAATAAATTCATGAATTTTTCCGGCTTGCGCTTGTCGAATCGTATCTTCGTCTTGTCCCGCTTTCACTCCTGCGGAGCGAACATCTCCGAGTTGTGTGATTAATTCATCCTGAACTTTTTGATTCTTGAATATTCCTTGATTGTTTACCCATCCTGCCAATTCTTCGTCAAACGCTTTGCCTTCATTTGAAGAACTCAATATGGGAATAAGGGATTTCTGAAGCTGCATTCCCTTTTCTCTTTGTTCTTGCGTATTGGTATCGTTACTTTCAAAAACGCGGGTAAATTGATTCGGATTATTATTGAGCGTTCTTTGCCTCGCTCTCTGCGCTTCAGGACTGTTGGTAGCCGCCCTTGCCTTGAGTATCTGCTCTACTCCTGCCGCTCCTGTCTCCACTCCCATCTGTTGGGCAACAATACCGTAAACCATGTCATTTTCAAGACTGTCATCAATGATTCCCTTATCATCCTTGCCTGTAAATGATTTCACCATGGTTGCAATCATTTCATTTCGAAGGTTTGGATCTCCTCCTCGTAATGCACGATTGATTGACATGGGAGAAGTTGGTGCAGAATACGTTTTTTGTTGATCAATAAGTTTGGATTGTCGAGCTTCCAATTCTTCTTTTGCCGCTTGATCTTCTGCGCTGTTACTAAATTTAGTACCTTGCAATTGTTTTTCAACAGATTCCAATTCGCTATTTGTACGCTGAAGTAATCCTTGACGTGCTGAATCATATCCAGCAACCATCATCCCCGGAAGTTGTGTTGACCCTATGGCTCCACGAGACACAAGCGAAGCGTCAAATTTCTGGATTGCTTGTGTGCCAAAACCAATCATTGAGGCATCTCGTTGATTATTAAGCTGACCCATTCCCTGTGAAGCTTGGAATATTGACGTTTGTGTATCGATTGCATTTCCAATGGAAATATTGCGTCCACCTGATGCCACTTGACCAAGCGCACTGCTTGCTGCATTTTGCAGTGCTTGATCGCGAAGGGCACCAAATTGACCTTGGCCAATCGCTGCACCAAAATTCCTGTTGAAGCCTATCTCAGTGGCTCCATATCCCTGCCCTCTGCCAAATGTTCCAACCAAACCTGAACCACGAAGAGCGTCAACAACTTGACCGTATTGGTTCAAGTTCATTCCAGTCATTCGCGCAGAAGCAATGGTGTCTCCTGCGGAAACTTGAGAACGAACAACTCTTGTTGATGCACTTATCGAATCAGTAAATCCTTGCAATTCGCGCATGGAAGAAGTCATGAATCGCGTATGTTCAGCAACACTGGTTCCCAAACCAGTGGATACTTGCTGCACCTTGGTCCTGAAATCAGTCAAGGACATGCCTATATCACGAATTTGCCTGCTGAATTGTCCAAGTTCGTAGTCATTACCCTTTGAGTTAATGACTCCTTCACGAACTTGTCTTTCAAGCCCTTCTGGGGTAAGACCTGCAGTTGTTGCTTGCCATGATCCAAAAACAGAAGCACTGGAGAGCCCAGCTCCCAGCACTCCCTTCATGACCCCTGTACCCAAGCTTCCTAGATACGGTAAAAGACTCGGTCCGCCCATGTTTTTCTAGCCTTCGTCGGTTTTTTCTTCTTCTTCCTTGACCCACTTCCAGAAGTCTTCATCATCAAGACCGAATTCGCTTTCCTCGTTCTTTACCATGCCTCCTTGTGATTTTCGTATTGGTGTCTTGAGATGTGGAGGGATGTTTGGATTTATACTTTCTTCTGGAACAGAAAGTTCCTCTGAATCTTCTTCTTCAAATTCTTCTTGATTTCTTCTCTTTCCACTCTTCAGATCCGAATTGCTTACGGTGTTTGAATCAGTATACTGAAATCCATTCGGAGCAGGAAGAGCGCCTCCAAATTGTTTCAATAATATGAACGATGGCATATTGAATTTTATATCTTTGTTTTTAAAATCACGTAATCCATATTGAATTTCATGATAATATTGTCTTCGGTAAAAATCCCTCATTGCCTCCTCTTCAGAAACTTGGGTAAACCGAGGATCATTTATTGAAAAATTGTATTGAATTCTATACCACTCAAGGATGTCCGAAGATAGAACATCAAGAAGTGCTTGTTTCTTGATGAATTCCTCACTTGCTGGGTCTGGAAACTCGAAAAGATCCCCTCCATGATTCCCACTCACGATAATAATGAGAAAGATCATCAAATTCGTAAATGTTTTCCAAGAACTTGTCAATATTTCCATTACAATACGCAGGAAGATATCCCGGAGCTTGTGTAACCATCTGAAGCATGATAGACATCCATGTCATTTCATAAGTGCGTTGATCAACGGTGGATCCTTGCAACGCCAAAGCAACCGCTTTTCCTGCGGTTCTTTGAAGATTGAGATGTCCCCTGACCACACCAATTGTTCCACATGGGCCGTCAATCTCGTGACACTTTGAAGGATCGTATGACACAGAGTCTTTTGTATACGCAGGCTTCGGAGGTTCTGATGCCTTTGCAATGACAGCCGTAATGCTTTCCTTTTCAACGATGGATGTTGTTTCTTCGCTCAATGTATTTCTCCTTGTGAAATGCATGCTCAGTATAACATAAAAACCACCCGTAAATCCGAGTGGTTTTTATTTGCGTTTGCCACAAGAAAACTTCTATCCTCTGGAATACAAAGAGCTTTCCGCAGAATCCTTGTCTCTTGCATAAAATGTCACATTGTGCATGAGCACACGATTCGCATCAATGTTGAGATCTCCACCAGCAAAGAAACAATCCTTGTACTTGACAATGGTTCTTGGCCATCTGTTGACAGCCGGTGTGGAACCCGCTGCATCGACGTGAGAGACTGTTCCTCCTGCAGCGTTCTTAGTGGCTTCGTTACCAGTGTACAGCTGGGCATCCTTGACCTCTATATCAAAAACCTTGGAATGGATCACTCTCCAGACTTGAGAAAAGTCTTTGGTTGCGTCCGGACCATTGATTACGTTTCTTGCGCTATTATCTGATGTGGGGAGCAAATCAAGATTGTCCGCCGCTGTGTCGGTACTAGATCCATATGGCTGAGCCTGCTTATTGTACATTGCGGCACCCGGATCCATTTCCATGTATCCATCACCCAATGCATCCCTGCCTCCCCCTGACTTCAGCAGGCCAAAGGATCCAGCTCCCGTAGGCTCAAGTCCCAGCTTTGAAAGACTGATGTTGCGCAACACAAGAACAGAAATGGTAATTTCGTGTCGTGCATGCATGGGAACATATTCAATGGTCTGGAGTTGACCAATCACGTTGACGGGTTCAAGTCCATAATCGTCACGGAAACGTGCGGATTGTGCAAAGGCAATGGGAAAACCATCCATGTAGATGACGACCTTTCCTCCTGTCCGTACGCCTGTATTCCAAAGCTTCGCTGTTGTTGTCATGTCATTTTCTTCCTTTTCTTTACAAGATATGTGCGGTGATAAGCAGGTAATTTGCGGGAATTGCCGGACTTATGGAGAAGTCCACATAGATTGCATCACCAACGGTGCGCACATCAAGATCTTTGTACGCCGGATTGAATGCATTTCCCACAATCAGTCCTGCGCTATCTGCATAGATAAGAGTCGTA
>Ga0209596_1003006_pt1 | contig 13525 bp, 13 predicted proteins | sample M_130807_MF_Meta_FD_187314 | JGI IMG/M metagenome (GOLD analysis project Ga0209596, IMG submission 187314) | Freshwater microbial communities from Lake Montjoie, Canada to study carbon cycling - M_130807_MF_MetaG (SPAdes) (version 2) | ecosystem: Environmental > Aquatic > Freshwater > Lake... | reverse complement strand
CGGCAAGCGCAATAATTTTGTGGTAGCGAGCTTTGCTGACATCAAACTCGTCGCCCACTCCACCACCAATAGCCGTGATCAGTGCTTGTATTTCGGTGTTCTTGAGCATCTTGACAAGTGCGGCACGCTCAACGTTAAGAATTTTTCCGCGAATCGGAAGGATCGCTTGTGTTCGTGGATCACGTGCATCAACTGCGGTGCCGCCAGCACTGTCACCCTCAACGATGAAGAGTTCGCCCTCAGAAGGATCTTTGCTGCTGCAGTCTTTGAGTTTGTCTGGCATACCAGCACCAGCGAGTGCAGTTTTGCGACGTACGGCGTTGCGAGCATTTTTTGCGGCAAGTCGGGCTTGCGCTGCAGCAACTGCTTTTTTGATGATTCGGTTCGCTTCTGCAGGGTTTTCTTCGAGCCATTCAGCCAGACACTTGTTGGTGGCTTTTTGCACGAACGAGCGCATTGCCACGTTGCCCAACTTGGCTTTGGTTTGGCCTTCAAACTGGGGCTCACCGAGCCTCACCGAAATAATGGCCGTGATGCCCTCGCGGATGTCTTCGCCTAGAAGATTGTCGTCTTTTTCTTTGAGCGCGCCTCGGTCTTTGGCATATTTATTGATCACCGATGTGAGCGCTGTCTTGAAGCCTTCGACGTGCATTCCGCCTTCAGTGGTGGAAATGCCGTTGGCATAGCCGTGAATGCCCTCGTAATACCCGGTGTTCCACTGCAGGGCGATGTCGAGTTCTTGGTTTTCGGCATCTTCGCGTTCTTCGTAGTGCGCAATTTTGGTGAAAAGTGCCTCTTTAGAAACATTGAGATGGCGCACGAAATCGACGATGCCGCCCTTGTATTGAAAAGTGACGTTTTGTTCTTTGTCGACACGCTCGTCGTTAAAAATGACTTCGATTCCCTTGTTGAGAAACGCCATTGTCTGCAAACGCTCAAGCACTGTGCGTGCCACAAACTCTGTGCCTTCTGCTTCAAAGACGGTGGGGTCCGGCCAGAACTTGACGGTGGTTCCGGTCTTGCGACCACGCGCTGGGGTGTCGCCCGTCATTGCTAGTTTTGCTTTTGGTTTTCCGCCGTCAAGAAATGTTTGGCTATAGCGTTTGCCGCCACGATCAACTTCGATCACAAGTTGCGAAGACAGCGCATTCACCACGCTGACGCCAACGCCGTGCAATCCGCCGGAGACTTTGTAACCCTCGCCACCAAACTTGCCGCCGGCGTGCAGCACAGTGAGAACAACTTCGACAGCGCTCTTGCCTTTATGTGGGCCGCTTGGGTATGGATCGACAGGAACACCGCGACCATTGTCTTCGACCGTGCACCCGCCATCAGCCGACAAAGTCACCACAATTCGCGTACAAAAGCCCGCCATTGCTTCGTCAATTGAGTTATCGACGACTTCCCAAATGAGGTGATGCAACCCCGTGAGCCCGGTCGACCCGATGTACATTCCGGGTCGTTTTCTTACGGGATCGAGACCTTCAAGAACCTGGATATCTGCTGCGTTGTAGTCGGCAGAAGGGGTCTTAGAAGGTGCTTTTTTTGTTGCAGCCATCGGTTGTATATCCTAGCAATTTGAAGTGGTGTTTAGCGGTAGCGGCGCACTCGAATATCAATACTTTCGATGGCATCTCCGAAGTGTTGATGAAGTGTGTGCAGCAGATCTTTTTCGAGGAAACGCAATTGTGTTGCCCATGCCTGATCGGCTACTTCGACCGTGAGTTTTTTTCCTTCGATGCGCACGGGTGTCACATTGTCGGCAATTGACTCACCAACGACTTCGCGCCAACGACCAAAAACTCCGCCGACGATTTCGACATCGGCAGACTTCAGGCGCTTCATCATGGCATTGAGAACATTGCCCAATAATCGCGGATCTTTTGGTGTTGGTTTTTGGCTTGTCATGGTGGTGGTTATTTGGCGATCTTGATTGATGTCACTACTTCGCCGTTTTCTATGGTGATCATGGCATCGGGATGGGCTGCTTCGGGCAGTGCGCTGGCTGTTGTAATAATCACCTGACCCGCTGGCAAATGCCTCAAAAGCGCTGTGCTTCGGCTTGGATCGAGCTCGGACAGGACATCGTCAAGCACCAGCAAGGGCGCCGCCCCAACGTGCTGTGTGATGAGACGGTGGACGCCTAGGCGAATTGCCAGGGTGAGGGTGCGGCACTCGCCCTGTGAGGCGTGAGAGCGCGCTGGCATGCCGTTAATGCCAAGTACCAGGTCGTCGCGGTGCGGACCCACTGTGCTGATGCCACGGCGCACGTCGTCGTTGCGTGCAGCCAGCAGGGCAGGCCCCAGCCCGATGGTTCGCCATTCTGGTTCGTATGCAAGATCAACTCGGGTCGGTTCACCTGCCAGCACCTCATAGGCCTCGCACACATACGGCGTGACTTGGGCTACCAGCCGAGCGCGTGCTTCGCCAAGGCGAGTGCCTACTTCGACAAATTTTTCGTCCCACACGTCAAGCGTGCTTGCAATGTCGGCACTCATGCGCCCGCCTGATTGTTTAAGTAAAACATTTCGTTGACGAACGATTCGGTCGACTTCTAAACGCAACCCATCGTTGTGTGTTGATAGCGCAACTAATGCATCGTCGAGTAATTGGCGTCGTTGTGTTGGTCCTTCGTACACAAGTTGCAGATCGCTCGGCGCAAACACTGTCGTGCGAACAACTCCGAGTAAATCACGCACGCGAGCAAGGCGTTGTTTGTTCACCTGCACTCGATTTCTGCCGCTTCGGTTTATCTCTGCTTCAACTAATACTTCGCGCCCGTCGTCATGCCGAATGTTTGCCCTGATGTATGCCGTGTCGGCGCCAAGACGAACTAGCGCATCGTTGGGCACGCCCCGAAAACTTTCAAGAGTCGCTAGGTAGCTCATCGCTTCGGCCAGGCTTGTTTTGCCTTGCGCGTTGCGTCCGATCACAGCCGTTACGCCTGGCTCGATCTCAATAACGGCGTGTTTATACACCCGAAAATCAATGAGTTCAATACGGTAGATCAGCACCGGGCACCACCCTGGCTCAAACGCGTTGTGGCATCAACAAATACGTGAACGTGTCGTCGCCAACACCACGAATAACTGCGGGTTGATTCGGCTCGTTCATCTCAATTGTTATTTCATCCCCTGTTGTCGCTTCGATGCCTTCACGCACATAGTCGGGGTTGAATCCTGCGGTGAGTTCTGCGCCGACCATCTGGCCTTCAACGTCTTCGGTGCTGGTTCCTTGGTCGTTTGTTTGTACTTCGATGCGCATTCCGTCGGCGCCCATTGTGAGTTTGACTGGTGTGTTTTCGCGCGCCAATACTCGGCTGCGTCGCAATGCTTCAATGAGTGGTTCGCGCGGAGTTGTGAACTTGTTGGCGTACACAGGTTTTATAAACGATTGCACGTTTGGAAAGTTGGCATTGATTAATCGTGTTGTGAGTTGCAACCGCGGTGTTTCAAAAGTTGTGTCTATTTCTCCGAATCGGATTGCGATGTCTTCATTGGCCTCAAGCAATCGCTGTAGTTCGCGCAGCGCTCGGCTCGGAATCAGATATGACTGGCCAAACGTTAAAACATCTACTCCTGGAAGATTCTTGATCGCCATCCGATAACTGTCCGTGGCGGCCATACACAGACCAGTTTCTCCGGCGGACAACTGCACTGCGGTGAGGTGTTGCTTGGCTGGTTCTTTGCTTGCTGCCCCAACAACTTGGGCCAATGCATGACCCAACACGGCTGCTTTCATTGAGACGGGGTTTGCGGATGCTGGCACGTTTCGAGGGAAATCAATTGCGTTCATTACTGGCACGCTGAATTGTGCTTTGACACCTGTGATGTTGGCTGAATCTGCGCCGAGATCAAGAGTGACTTTTCCGCTTGGCAGTGAGCGCACAATGTCATTGATAAGTGTTGCGCCGATGAGTCCGTCGCCGTTTCTTTCGCCGCCAACCGCGATGGTGAATTGCAAAGAGAGATCTAAATCAGTACTTGACAATGTGAGCACGTCGTCTTGCAGTACAAAACGAATTCCGGCGAGTGCCGGCGATGCTGATCCTCGAGATGATGCGATTCGTGCCAAAGCCCCAAGTGCTTCAGAGAGCTCTGCTTGTTCGCTGCGAAATTTCATGGGTCTCTCGGTCTTTGTGGGTTATAAACAGTGGTGGGTGTCTAATGAATAATAACTGTAATAAGGGCTGTGGATTGTGGAAAAGGGGTTTAAAACCCTTGTGATTGATGAAAAACAGGTGTGTATGAAAAACCACAACAAAACACATCTACGACGCGTGTAATTTGCCTCAATGTGTACAACTGTGTGACAACAACCATTCCTCCACAGCAACTCCACAACAACAACCCCACGTTATGCACAGCGGTCTCGCCTAGGCCTTTAGCTTGGCAATAATGTCGGTGACCTGGTCGTACACCTGTTTGCGCTCACGCATGAGGCGTTGTGTTTTGTCAACACCGTGAATGATTGTGGTGTGATCTCGACCACCAAACAATCGGGCAATCGCCGGGTAGCTCAACTCGGTAAGTTCGCGAAAAATGTACATTGCGCTCTGGCGGGCTGACACCAGTGGGCGTTGGCGACTCTTGCCCTTCATGGCCTCAACAGAAAAGCCCATGTACAACGAAATTTCGGTCAGGAGCTCTTCGTCGGTGCGGTGTTTTGGCGCCCGCACGGTGAGTAGGTCGGTGAGCTGGGTTTGGGCCATTGCGACAGTCGCTGGCTCGCGGGTGAGGTGTGCGTAGGCAGCCACTCGAATGAGGGCACCTTCGAGCTCACGAATGTTGGACGTGATGTTGGACGCAATGAACTCCAGCACATCTGCTGGCAACGGGGTGTTGTCGCGCTCGGTCTTGTTGCGCAAAATTGCCAGACGGGTTTCCATGTCGGGCGGCTGGATGTCAGTGATGAGACCCCAGCGAAACCGGCCTCGCAGGCGATCTTCCAGCGTGGGGATGGCGTCAGGCACCCGGTCGGACGAGATGACGATCTGCTTATTTGCTCCGTGGAGGCTGTTGAAGGTGTGGAAAAACTCCTCCTGGAGACCCTCTTTGCCTTCCATAAATTGAATGTCGTCAATCAACAAGACGTCGACGTCGCGGTAGCGGCGCTTGAACGCTGTTGTTGTGTTGGTTCGAATGGCATCAACATATTCATTCAAAAATGTTTCTGTTGAGACATAGCGAACTTCATGATGTGCGTAATGCGCGTGCACATACCAACCGATTGCTTGCAAGAGATGTGTCTTACCAAGACCCGCAGAGCCGTAAATAAAAAGTGGGTTGTATGAGCGACCAGGCGTTTCGGCAACGCGCAAAGCAGCAGCCAATGCGAACTGGTTTGAGGCCCCTTTAACGAACGTGTCAAAGGTGTAGCGCGGGTTGAGGCCAACGGCTAATCCCTTGCCCTGACTGGGTTTTTTGATGGTTTCTGGACTCAACGCCGCACTGTCAACAGCCACCTGTGTGGAGGAATCATTTGTGCTGTCTTGGGATTCGCCAACCTCAACAACAAGGGCGCGATCGCTCTCGCCAATTTCATCAAGTGCATCTAAAACAAGTGGGCGATAGCGAGAGATAATTCGGTCGCGGACATGCGCATTAGGAACCTGCAAACGCAACGATGATTCGTCACTCGCAAGTGCAACAACATCGTTGAATGTTGAGAACCACACGCCCTCAGAAACTTGCGCTTTTAAGAGTTGTTGCGTGGCGCTCCACACTGATTCATGATCACTCATGGCGCCCCCTTCCCGTCCACAGCACTATCCACAGGGTGTGGATGGTCCCCCTACAATCGCTGTAGGACTTACGACCATAACAGGCTGTGGACAACACTAAAAACTGAGAGCAAACTCATTGCCCGCCACGAACAAGATCTTGGGCAACATTGTTTGGCAGGTTGCCGACGGGCATTTGTGTGCCGTAGCCTGACCCGACTGCTTCTCATGTGGGTGACCACTAAAGGCACAAAGAATTTGTCCACCATCGCCCTCCTGGGGGCCCAGTACAAGGATCCGCCATGAAGCGCACCTTTCAACCAAACAACCGCCGCAGATCCCGTAAGCACGGGTTCCGACATCGTATGAGCACCCGCGCAGGTCGTGCCATCCTCAAGTCGCGCCGTGCCAAGGGCCGTCACCGCCTGAGCGCTTGATCGGGCGCATTCAGAGCCGGAGCGCCTTCGTGCGAGTTCGTCACGAAGGAGTCCATATTCGTTCTGGGCCATTGTCTTGCACCATGCTTCTTGATTCATCGTTAGCCCAGCCCCATGTGGGGTATGCCCTTGGCAGACATGTGGGTGTCGCCGTTCGCCGCAATCGACTTCGTCGCCAGTTGAGAGTGTTGCTCAAAGCTCATGAAACCCTTCTGTCCCCTGGGTTTTATGTTTTTGGAGCAAGTCCGCAAGCAACAAAAGCGACTGCTCAGCAGCTAGCCGCAGCAGTTGAAAATATTGCGCAATCGTGTCGCTCGAAAGCGAGTCAGTCGTGACTCCGATGGCGCACCGGCTATCGCGAGCAATTGGCTGGTACCAGCAGGCTCGACAGGGTCGCCCGTCTCCGTGTCGCTTTTATCCGTCGTGTTCGTCGTATGCCCTAGAGGCAATTGACCAACACGGAACCAAGCGTGGCCTGTGGCTCGCAGCGTGTCGATTGCTGCGGTGTCGGCCGTTTGGTAAATCCGGGTACGACCCAGTTCCTTTCGCCCATGAGCACAGCGTTTCGTGTTCAGTTCCAAGCGAGAGTCTCTAAGAAAGGCAAATTATGTTTCAAGCCGCAGCCTGGTTAGTCGCCACTTTTTATTCATGGACAAGTAGTTACGCAGTCTCGATTGCACTCGTTGCACTTGCAATTATGTTGCTCATCACCCCGCTCACACTGAAGAGCACAAAAGGCATGCTCGAGATGCAGCGCCTGCAACCCGAGATGAAAAAACTGCAGAATCAGCACAAGGGTGATCGGCAAAAACTCAACGAAGAAATGATGAAGTTGTACCAAGAGCACAAGGTGAATCCGCTTGCTTCTTGCTTGCCTCTGTTGGCTCAAATGCCCGTTTTTTTGATCATGTTCCGGGTGCTTCGGGGGCTGACAAGGCCTACCAGCAAAGGCTTTGCGCCTAAATACATTTCCAAGACATCAGAGCTATTTACGTCGCTCAACGGCTCATTTCATATGAAGTCTTTTGGTTTGGACTTAGCAGTTTCTCCTGCCAAGGCATTGTCTGACAACTTTGCTCACGGGTTGTGGTACGTGCTGTTGGTAGTGACGATGGCCGGTTTGTTTTTGGTGCAACAAAAAATGATTGCGAGTCGAGCAACGAGCCCGACAATGTCCGATACACAAGCAAAAATCATGCAGTACATGCCAGTGGCATTTGCACTGTTTCAAGTATTTTTGCCGACGAGTTTGGTGATCTATTACATGACACAAGCGATCGTGCGCATTGTTCAGCAGTACTACATCACGCGCCGATTTTATGGCCACGATGGTTCCATCGGCCGACAGGCTCAAGCGGCGAGCAAGACAGCTCGCGAGATGGCTGCCGACACCGATAAAAATGCTTCAAAGAACGATAAATCGACCAAAAAAGATCTCGACGGCCCAACTTCGGCGCCGATTGTGAGCAAGCGGGTGACACCGCCCAAGAACCGACCAACCCCGAGCGGACGGCCGAACCGGCCTACTCCCCCAGGTAAAAATCGCAGCGGCAACGTTCGGCGCGATAAATCTGGCGAATAATAGAACAGGACATAACGATGGAATGGGTAGAAACAACAGGAACATCAGTTGCAGAAGCAAAAAGCGTTGCACTTGATCAGTTAGGTATTGCAGAAGACGACGCTGAATTCGAAGTGGTCGAAGAACCAAAAGCAGGATTATTTGGCCGTACGCGAGGAGAAGCTCGCGTTCGCGCGCGAGTTCGACCAGCAATTATGCGAGGCAAACCAGAGCGCAGACCACGAGCCAGCGCCGATAAGCGCAAAGAGTCGTCAGCCGGACGCACAAACGATGGGCCAAAAAAGGAGCGTTCAAGAAGTGCGTCGCCAAGCCGCACCCGCGAACGCCCAGCCGAACGCGACACAACAGATCGTCCGCCCGTTGACCCTGACAAAGTGGGCGAAGCGGCCGCAATTTTCTTGACCGGCATGATTGAGTCCTTTGGCTATAAGGGTTCCGTGGCTGTTAAGCGACAAGAAGAAGACATCGAAGTCACAGTTGACGGTGACGAGTTGGGCCTCATGGTTGGTCCTCGCGGAGCCACATTGTTGGCTATTCAGGATCTCACACGAGTGGTGAGTCAGCGCCGACTCGGCGACCAGGTCACACGTTTGCGTATTGACATTGCCGGATACCGCGAACGTCGTCGCGAGGCATTGAGTCGCTTTGCGGCAAAAGTTGCCCAAGAGGTGAAGGAATCGGGCGAGGCACGGATGCTTGAGCCGATGATGTCAGCCGATCGCAAGATCGTGCATGATTCGTTGGCCGAGTTTGAGGGTGTCACAACTCGCTCACAGGGCGAAGATGCTCAACGCCGTGTGGTTGTTGAGCCCGCTATAGCCCCCTAAGGACTGATAGTCGTGACACAAGCACGGCGGACCCTTGCTGACGTTCTCGAAGAGGCACAACGTCTCGGAGTTCTTGGTGACCGCCCAATTGTCGAAGTCATCGCCCACGCCCAGCAGTTTGTACCTGCGCTGGTAGGGGTGACAGGCAGAGTTGTCGATATTGGGACAGGGGCGGGGATTCCTGGACTGATTATCGCCCAAGCACGTCCTGACCTTGTCCTGACCTTGGTCGACCGACGCCAGACACGAATCGATGCTTTACAGCGCGGAGTCACTGCGCTGGGGTTGGACAACCATGTCACGGTCTTGTGCACGACTACTCAGGCGATGGCGCGTGAAACTGCGCACAAAGGGTCATACGGTGCCGTGGTGAGTCGGGGCTTTGGAAGTCCCGCTGATACCCTCGAGGCCGCTCGCCCACTATTGGTGACTGGCGGTCTAGTGGTTGTGTCTGAGCCCCCCACACCTCAGCGAGCAAGGTGGTCCCCCGAGGTGCTGAAGCGCCTGGGATTCGCTGAACCCCAGTATTTACCGGGAATCGTTATGTTCCACGTGGAACATTAGGAACTGACAGACGCCCCGAGAACGGATGTTCTACGTGGAACAATCAGTGGAACAACTAGGTGGAATACTCCTGAATATCCCCAAGACCGCAAAATTGCGCCTCTAGAATACTGAAGGTGCGAACGCGGTTCTGACGTGGAGCAAAAGGCAGGAGTATTGAATATGAGCGAAACAGCCATCATCATCGCTGTGGCCAACCAAAAAGGTGGCGTTGGCAAGACTACCACTGTGGTCAATCTTGGTGCCGCACTTGCCGAACGTGGATTTCGAACACTTTTACTGGACTTTGACCCCCAAGGCAATGCCTCCTCGGGTCTCAATGTGGACACGAGCCAGCTGGAATTAACAATGTCTAACGTGCTCCTTGGGACCGACCCGCTGGAGAACTGCATTGAGCCCACCGCCGAAAAGAATCTTTTTATCGCTCCGTCGGACATGGATCTAGCGGATGCGGCGATGTTGGTGGGGTCAAATCAGAAGTATGCGTTCCCCCAGACCCTGTTGCGGAGGTCAATTGACGCGGTTGCTGGTGATTTTGACTACATCTTGATTGACTGCCCGCCCACGCTTGGACTGCTCACCGTCAATGCTTTTGCCGCGGCGTCAACCATTCTGGCCCCTGTGCAATGTGAGTATTACGCCCTTGAAGGGGTGCGGGACTTACTCTCGATCGTTGAGCAGGTGCAGGCCAATATCAATCCATCGCTGGAGGTCGGACACTTCTTGCTCACCATGCAGCAAGCAACCAAACTGTCCAAAGAAGTCGAGGCAGATCTTCGCAACACCTTTGGTAAGAAGGTTTTTACGACCGCAGTCCCCCGCAATGTTCGTCTGGCCGAGGCGCCAGCACATGGTAAATCAATTCTGAAATTTGACACCAATTCCCCCGGGGCTCAGGCCTATCGAAAAATTGCAAAGGAGTTAAGCCATGGTCGCACGCCGCGGATTAGGTAGGGGACTAGGGCATCTCATTCCCCAAGAGCCCAAAAATCAAACAACAGCAGCACAGACGCCCTCGCCTGCGCTGGCTCCTGCGGGCGTACTGCCCGAATCAGCACTTCGAGAGGTGCCTGTTGGGAGCATCGAACCCAATCCTCACCAGCCCCGAGCCCATTTTGACGAGGCTGCGCTAGCCGAATTAGCCGCGTCTATCAAGGAGATTGGCGTTCTGCAGCCTCTGCTCGTGCGGCAAAAAGACGACAAAACATTTCAATTGATTGCAGGAGAACGCCGTTGGCGTGCCGCTCAACAAGCAGGTTTACGTGTTGTTCCGGTTGTTGTGCGCGAAGCAGACGAATTGGCGTCAGTCGAGCAGGCATTGGTTGAAAACTTGCATCGTGCCGATCTCACCGCGCTCGAAGAGTCATCCGCTTATCAGCAACTTGTCGACGATTTTGGTCTGACGCACGAAAAAGTCGCAAAGCGAGTAGGCAAGGGGCGTTCGGCAATCACGAACTCGCTTCGATTACTGACACTGCCCCCTGTGGTGCAGGGATATCTAGCAGACGGTCGTCTCAGCGCTGGCCACGCCAAAGCGATTTTGGCGCTGCCAGATCGTGCGGCGCAAGAACGTATTGCGGCGTTGGCTGTCAAGGGTGGGTGGTCAGTTCGCACAACTGAAGATGCCGTGAAAGGTGATTCGGGTCGCATTGATACTGGGCGAGGTGCAGAGGGTAAGCCGCTATCCACGACAGCGTTGCGCCCACCGGGACTTTTAGAACTAGAGAGATTGCTTGGAGAATTTTTATCAACATCAGTTTCGGTGACGCAAAGCGGCAAAAGAGGCCGTATTGGCATCGAATTTGCAGATTTTGAAGATCTAGAGCGGATCTATCGGCGAATGATTGAGAATTCGCACGATTGAGATGCTGGAGTAAATCTTTATTTAAGTTGTCCACAGCCTTGACAATAGATGCAGAGTAGAAGCCTGTATCAAAGGATTAGCTGTGGACAGCCTGTGGATAACTTTTTACGCTGATTCAATACCTTCGTCAAGGGGTCGCTCTAGCCAACTCACAACCGCAGCAAGAATTGCATCAGCGGCTGCCTGCGAACGTTGAAGCACAAGGTTTTGAGGTCCGAGCGAACACAGAACAGCCGGCATTTTTGTTTCCCGCAAGATCGGAATGCGCAAACCATGCGCACTCGCTCGTACTTCAGGAAGTCGTTGATCCAGATGTTGGACGATGCGATTTGCCAGGCTTTGTCCGCCGACGCTTGTAAATGTGGGCACCTGATAAAAATAAATTGTGCACGATTCGTCAGGCGATGGCTCGATGCCGACATACACGTCAGCCCCCCAAGTGTTTGCGGCGCGGGCTTGCTCGTTGGCATCGCCAGCAAGAGTGATTGCCAAAGGATGACTCAGGCGCAGCATTCGACCAACTGCATGCCCAATATGGCTCATGGAGCCGAATTGGCCAGTGACAACGCGCCGATCCGCCCTATTTGCTTGGCTGACAAGCTCCTCGGCTTCGCGCACCGCGGAAATCCCGGCACCTGTTCCGCCATGGCCGCCAACATCGCCAAGTGCTTTCACCACTTCTGGACCACAGATTTCGTTTTCAGTCAGGCCACAGTTTTGCTGAAATGCTTTGACGGACCGAGCAGTGCGAGGACCAAAAATGCCGTCCACTCGCCCGCAATCAAAACCCAGGCGCGACAACGAAGTTTGCAATTCAGCAATATCGTCTCCGCGCAAGTTGGGGGAGCGCAGATAGAGCAGTCGATCTCCGAGGTGCCACGACGCCTCATTAAGAAGCGACCATGTCAATTCATCACATTCACCAGTGGTTTTGAGGCCGTAGGCATCTTGAAATGCGATCAATGCAGCATGTGTGACGCGACAAAACTCAGATGATTGCGCTGTTTGTGGTGCAAGAAAACCAGCAGTCGACAAATGTCGCTGCAAATCACGGATTGCTTCACCCCGTTGGCCGGGCGTTAGTGGGAAGACGGAAGAAATTCTGATAACTCCTGAAGAAGTCGCCCTTTTCCGAGTGCACCACGAAGTGTTTTTTGCAATTCGCCTTTATTAAACACCAATAATGTCGGAATACTCATCACGCCATAACGTTGCGCAATGTCTCCGTGATCATCAACATTTAATTTTGCAATTGCAAGATGACCAACTTGCTCGACTGCGATATCGGCAAGTACTGGCGCAATTGCTATACACGGTGCGCACCATTCGGCCCAGAAATCAACCAAGATCGGAGTAGACGATGATTGCACTACCTCGTCAAATGTTGCGCTCGTGAGTGTGACAATTCCTTCGGCCATGATTGGTCCCTTTCGTTCGCTCAAACTCTACCGACACCGCACCCGTTAGTCGTGTTCAGCCTCAAGCCAACGCTCGCAATCGATGGCAGCCATGCAACCCGAACCAGCCGCTGTAATGGCTTGGCGATAGGTGTGATCTTGCACGTCTCCGCAGGCAAAAACACCAGGAATATCGGTGTAACTCGACCCAGGCTTGGTGATCAGATAGCCAGAATCTTCCATGTGCAGGATTCCTTTAAAGAGGTCCGTATTTGGTCTGTGCCCAATGGCCACAAATACACCAGTGACATCGAGCGGACGAGATTCTTTCGTGACCGTGTCGACAAGTGTGGCTCCTGTGAGATGAGTTTCGCCGTGTAGAGCAGTGATTTGAGAGTTCCACACGATTTCAATTTTTTCGTTAGCGAGAGCACGGTCTTGCATGATGCGCGATGCGCGCAAGGCGTCTCGACGAACGATGAGATAAACCTTCGAAGCAAACTTTGTGAGAAAAGTTGCTTCTTCAATCGCTGAATCACCACCACCAACAACGGCAATTTCTTGATTGCGAAAAAAGAAACCGTCACAAGTTGCACATGTTGAGAGACCATGCCCGATGAGGCTTTCTTCTTCTGGCAGTCCAAGCATGAGCGATTGAGCACCAGTGCTGACAATGATGGAATTAGCCGTGTATTCAGTATCGCGGATATAAACACGGAAAGGCCGAGAACTAAAATCAACACGTGTGACTTTTTCCGTGATGAACTCGGTGCCAAAGCGTTCTGCCTGATCTCGAAAGTTCGTCATTAGTTCTGGCCCCATGATGCCAGTCGGAAAACCAGGGAAGTTTTCTACTTCAGTGGTGAGCATGAGTTGGCCACCTGGTTGATCAGACGTGGATGACAATTCTCCTTCGATCACTAACGGAGCGAGAGACGCGCGAGCCGTATAGATAGCGGCAGTCAGCCCCGCTGGGCCAGATCCAATAATTATTACGTTACGAGCAGTACTCATGACGGGTTCCTTTCGTGTCGGCGTTTCATGAGCACGAGCCCTGCAATGAACAAGAGTGCACTCAAAATAAAATATGAAATCCACACGCTTGCATCTTGGGTGACGACGGCATCAAGTA
>Ga0209596_1002996_pt1 | contig 13571 bp, 12 predicted proteins | sample M_130807_MF_Meta_FD_187314 | JGI IMG/M metagenome (GOLD analysis project Ga0209596, IMG submission 187314) | Freshwater microbial communities from Lake Montjoie, Canada to study carbon cycling - M_130807_MF_MetaG (SPAdes) (version 2) | ecosystem: Environmental > Aquatic > Freshwater > Lake... | reverse complement strand
ACCAACGAGAGGCTTGCCTCAGCAACAATTGCAACTGCAATACCAAGAAGGGCAATAGAGAGCATTGCGGGGAGAACATTCGGGAGTATCTCTCGCAGCATTGTCCGGATATGGCCAGCGCCTTGTGCCCGGGCTGCCGTTACAAAATCACGCTCAGACCAAGAAAGAGTCGATGCCCTTGTAATCCGAGCAAGAATTGGAATAGAGACAATCGCTAATGCCATCGTCACATTAAACACGGTTCGCCCCAAGAATGAGACCACTGCAAGAGCGAGTACCAATTGTGGGAACGCCAAAAGTATGTCGGTTAATGCACCGAGTACTCCTCCGACGCGTCCTTTGAAATACCCCGATATGAGCCCTAAGGCTCCGCCGATTATGAAACCAGTAATAACGGCGGCGAAGGCAATAAATAGGCTATTTCGAGCACCCCAGATGATTCTAGAAAAGACATCACGACCGTTCCCATCAAGGCCAAAAATATGATTAAGAGTTGGGCCCTGTGCTGCCTTGAGTGGATTGGCGTCGTTAATTGGATCAGGTATTGGTAACACCGGAGCAAGAATCGCTGCGAGAATGAGCAGTGTCATCCAACCTACGGCTATCCACGCCCCAATTGTGAGGCCTTTTTTCTTGGCCTTGACAGTTCCCGCTGAGACCGCTGCAAAGTGCTGTGTGACGGAGTCAGCTGGGACGTCACTCCGAGCCTCACTGTCGTGCATTAAGTGGATTAGTTCTTCGCCGTGATCAGGCAACGGATCTCGCATTTCGAATTCGTGGGTCTAGGACCGAGTAGAGGATGTCGATGGCGAAGTTGATGGTCACGTAGAGAATCGCAATGATCGCGACGTATGACTGCAGTGCTGGATACTGCTTCGCCAAAATCGCTTCAGTAATTCTCTTGCCAAGGCCAGGGACCCCAAAGACGTTCTCTACAACGATTGCCCCACCAATGAGCGCACCAACGTTGAGGCCAGCGACGGTTAGGAGCGTAAGGCTTGAGGGGCGAAGGGCATGGCGCCAAAGAATACGGCGCGTGGGGATGCCCTTGGCCTTTGCAGTGGTAATGAAGTCTTCTTGAAGGGTTGCGATCATGTCCGATCGCAGCAAGCGCATGTAGACAGCAATCTGACCAAGGGTCAATGCCACAACTGGCATGAGCATGTAGGTCCAGTTATCGAGCGGATTAAGCGGAAATGGAATCACGTTTGACTGCGTCGGGAGTATCTGCCACTTGGCGCCTACATAAATCGCAAGAAGGAGAGCCACAACGAAATTCGGGAGAGCGAGGAGAGCGAACATTGTCGCGTTAGCGCCACGATCATATTTACTCCCGGCGCGATATGCAGTGGTAACGCCGAGGGGGATCGCTATGAGAAGCGCAAAGAACTGCGCGTAGAGCATTAGCTCTAGGGAGACCGGCAGAGAAGTCTTGATAACTGTGTTCACAGACTGTTTGGAGTCGTAGTACTTTCCAAAATCGCCTTGGAGAAAGTTGCCTAACCATTTCCCGTACTGCTGATAGATCGGCTGATTGAGGCCGAGGTCTTGGGTAAGAGCGGCTTTTTGCTGGGCTGTCCCAAAGGGGATGATCTTAGAGACCGGGTCGCCAGGCTGGAGCTTGGTTAGCCCAAAGGTGATGAATGTTACGACGAGGACCACCAGAACGAGCCGGAGGAATTTTAGAGTGAAAGTGCGAAGCACGCAGTCCCCTCCGTTCGCTTCCGGCTCGTCCTATAGGTGGTTTTCGTCATCTGTTACGTAACTACTTTTTAGTTACTTGGTCTTTGAGATGCCAAGTAACTGGTGGTATCCAGCGAAGACAGCTGCTGGCTTGTCTTTTCCGGGCTTGCCAGACTCGTCGGGCAGGTTCGGTCCGAGGATTCCAGTGACCTTGTCATTGGAGCCAATGAACCAATTCGTGTACCAACCCCAGAGTGTCGTTATCTCTGAGGACATCTGGCTTACAAACGTCTCATAGGCGACCTTGCGCTTTGCGGGGTCGAGCTCTGAGCGTCCATCGTCAAGAGCCTTGTCGATGATTGGGTCGTTAATCTTCCCAAAGTTGACCGGTGATCCAGAGTGGAACCAAACGTAGAGAGTGTCTGGGTCCGCACCTGGATAGTTGCGCCAAGCAAATGCATCTACAGCGCCACCGAGGGCTTGGTTGATGATCGCTGCCTGGTCAACTGGGGCAGGAAGATTGACCGTGATACCCACAATTGCGGCCTCACGCTTAATCTCTGCCGCTAGTGCCTGGGTAGTCGGGTCGAAGGTTGATTGCAGGTTCAGTTCGAACTTGCCTCCGTGAGCTGCCTTGTACTCGGCAACTAGTTTCTTGGCCTTAGGAATGTCTTGGCCCTTCGGGTATCCAGCCGGGTCTTTGATGTGGCCGAGGACCTTTGAGTCAACTACTTGGTATGCCTTGGTGGTGCCTGGTCCTGCACCAATAGCCGCTAGTGCATCGCGATCCTGTGAGAGCGCAAGTGCTAGGCGGGCATTGGGGTCATTGAATGGAGGTCGAGTCAAGTTGATTAGAACCTGACTGATCTCACGGTTACCAGCGGGCTCAGCAGTGATGTTGGCGCCGAAGCTCTCAACAGTCTTGCGGTCTTTTCCGCCCGAGGTGTGGATGACATCGAACTGTCCGCCCTCGAGTCCGTTCATGCGCTGAATAGAGTCGCCCTGGACTTTCCAGTTGATTCCATCAAGTAGTGGGTAACCCTTGCGCCAGTAGCTGGCGTTCTTGACTACCGATACATCGCCTGATGCTGGGTCAAAGCTCTTGAGCTTGAATGGCCCTGATCCGATGAGTTTCGTGTCGCAGTCTGGAGAATCGAGCTGCGCTGGTGCAGCAATTCCCGTACGCCCTGTAGTCCAGAGGTACCAAGGGAATGCAACCCACGGCTTCTTCATTGCGACCGTAACTGTCAAAGGATCCGTAACAGTCACCGTAGCGATGTTGGAGAATACGAACTGCAGAAGCAGGCCTTTTGTCCATGCGGTGATGTTCTGGGCAACTGCTGCAGCGTCGACAGGGGTTCCATCGTGGAAGGTGACCCCTTCACGCAGTCCGATTGTCCAGACACTGGAGTCATCGTTGGGCGTGATGGTCTTAGCGAGGTAAGGAACCGCGCGTCCATCATTGGTGGGCTCAGCGAGCGTGTCATACATCGACTGCATGATCATGATGCCCGAGATTGCGGCCTGGGTCTTGGGCGGGCAGAACTGTGTGGTCTTGCCCTCGACGCCGTAGGTGATCACTCCGCCGGCTACGGGAGTGCCGCCACCGTTTGAGCTGCCGCCGTTGTCCTTGTCGCCGCCGCCACATGCTGTAGCGAACATTGCGACGATTGCTAATGAGGCAGCAATTTTAATGCCGCGGTTTCGATTGGTGTGCTGGACTTTCCGCACGTTTCCCCCCGTGAAGTAGTCGATGGGCTGAGCCCCGATGAATTGAAGTTTGGTCGTAAATGGTTTCGTATTGCTATTTATTTAGTGCTTTAACGAGAACGAACTAATTACGTACTTGAGATTCAATACCCTTGCTTGGTATCCGAGGATGCCCCGCTGGGATGTGACCGTAAGCAGTAACGGCGTCATTGTCAAACCGCACCCTAAGCGCGAACGACCCTGTCCTGTCGCGACCCTTGATCGGGGATGTCTGCGTGAAGGCCTTGCTGACGGTTACGGTCAAGGAATGAATGGTGACGACGCTCGACTTCGGGTCAGCCCAACCCTTGTAATCGTTCCCAGTGACCTGATTTGGAGGGTAACAACCTCTGGAGGGCCTGGTGGGCAGCATGCAAACGTGACCCGGTCTCGCGTTGAGCTCTCATTTGACGTTGAGTCCTCCATCTCTCTAGGCCCAAGGCAGCGTGCAAGGCTTATTGAGAAGCTTGGGGCCGTTGTGAGGGTAAGCGCCGGGGATACCCGTTCTCAGGCTCGGAATCGAGAGATTGCGCTAGCCAGAATGGGGGAGCGCCTTGCTGAGGCCCTGCGCCAGGATGCCCCGAGGCGTGCAACGAAGCCCGGGGTTGGAGCCAAGCGTGCAAGGGTCGACGATAAGCGCCGGCGCGGAGATGTAAAGCGGGGTCGAGGGCGCCCAAGCGAAGGGGATTAGCGGCCACGAATACTCGCTAACCGAGGCCCGGGAGGCACTGATCGCTCTGCGACAGGTACTCTTAGCGACATGGAGCGACTCAGTGGTCTAGATGCAGCATTTCTCTCTCTCGAGGGCCCGGTTGATCACATGCACGTCATGGCCGTCGCCATACTCGACCCTAGCGATGTACCTGGAGGATTCAACGCTCGCACAATGCGTCTCCTCGTGGGGGAGCGCCTCTCGCGTATCCCTCCATTTAGGCGCCGCCTAGTTGAGGTTCCATTCAATCTTCACCATCCGCTTTGGGTGGAGGACCCCGATTTTGATCTTGAGTACCACGTTCGTCAGGTTGCAGTCATTGCCCCCGGTGGTGAGCGCGAACTCGCATCACTCGTCGGTGAGATTTCGTCACGTCAATTAGACCGAACTCGTCCGCTTTGGCAATTCTGGATCGTAGAGGGCTTGGCTGACGGGAATGTTGCGTTAGTCGCAAAGATGCATCACTCTGCGATTGATGGAGCATCAGGGGTAGATGTCCTTGCCCAACTAGTTGATCTCGAGCCAACACCGCTTGCAGCCGAGGAAGAACTAACTGCGTGGCGCCCCGATCGCGTGCCAACCGATCTTGAGATGATTCTTGGTTCAGTTGTCTCCATCGCTAGGCGCCCCGAGCAGATAGCGAAGGCAGGTCTGAACCTCGGAAAAGGGCTTATTCGCTTGGGGCAGAGCGCCTTGGATGGTTCAATGACCGGAGCGGCCGCTCCATTTACGGCGCCGCGGCTCCCTTGGAATTCAGCGATTACCCCTCACCGCAAGGTTGCATTCAGCACGGTCTCTCTCGCCGATGTGAAGGTCGTCAAGGACGCCTTTGGGCTGACCGTGAATGATGTAGTGCTGGCCGTGGTCTCTGGTGCGCTGCGTATCTACCTCACCGGTATTGATGCGTTACCTGATAAACCACTAGTCGCAGTAGTCCCTACGAATGTGCGTACCAAGAATCAAAAGGGCGTAATGGGGAATGTCGTCTCTGCGATGTTCGCGTCTTTGCCAGCGGAGCAGGCGGACCCTGTAAAGCGTCTCGCTCTCGTAGCAGAGTCGATGGGCTTGGCAAAGCAGACTCAACGAGATCTAGGTGGCACGATCCTGGGCGAGTGGGCAGAGGTTGCGACTGCCCCGATCCTCTCGAGCGGGATACGCATCTATCGACGATTCTCTGAGCGTATGAGGCCGATCTACAACCTCGTCGTCTCTAATGTTCCTGGTCCGCCGGTACCGGTCTACATGGCAGGTGCTCGTGTTGTGAGTCTCGTCCCCATGGGGCCAGTCTTCGATGGCGCAGGCCTCAACATCACGGTGCTCTCCTACATGGATCGTGTAGACGTTGGATTCATGGCTTGTCGAGAGACTGTTCCATCACTCTGGAGCCTTGCTGAGGCAATCCCAGCTGCAATGGAGGAGTTACTTGAGGCAGCGCGCGGTTCCTCGTCGACAAACGCACAGAGCATGAAGGCAGAGGTTGACCTAACAGGTCTAGAAGAGGTGGCAACTAATGATGAAGTGTCCTCTCTAACACCCCTCCCTTAGATACCTACTTAAGCGTCTGAGTGTAGGTAGCAGTTACCTTCGGTGCGAAGGCCTCTGCAGCCTTAACGTTTAAGCCAATCGGCTTCTTATTGATCTTGAAGGCGTAGAGAAAAAGCGCCGTGGTGAAGTGGCGAGTAACTGGCCATGTGGTTGAGGCCTTGAGAGCCGGTGGCTTGCATCCGTCCTCACCGAGGCGTGCAAGGTTCTCGGGTACAGGCAGCCCTGCTTCGCGAGCGATAGCAACTATGCCGCCGCCACCCTTCCCGATCTCACAGATATCACTGAAAGCGGTTAGGTGACCTGATCCCTCTACCCAGACGCCTCGCTTAGGTGCAACAACCTCGTCAAAATAAGTCTGTATCCCTGCAATCGGGATAACACCGTCTTGATTGCCGGCAATGAAAATATTTGGCTTCGACGGAGGAATAATTGCGGGGATTGTTACCGTTCCGCGCGTCCCGCCAGACCCTGCTCCAGCGAGCGGCGCATAAGCGATTACGTCATCCCTGGAGGCAGCGATCTCGATCGATCCTCGCGCTCCAGCAGAGTGCCCAAGCACACCTATCTTCTTGGTCTTGATATGCCCGCGAAGAAGTCCCTTGTTGGCTGCATTGACCTCGCGGATCTTGGCGACCGTCTCGTCGTAGACCTCGAGATTTGCCTTGGGTGTAGTTGGTGCTCCACCGAGTTGTGATGCGATGCCGCGCTCTAGAAAATCAGGTGAGGCAACTACGAATCCCCATGTTGCTAGGTGCGTAGTGAGGAATGTGCTCTGGTTGCGGTATCCGCCTGCGCCATGGCTAAACACGAGTAGCGGAAAGGCTCCCTTGGCAACGGGTAGTGCCCTGTAGGCATCAGTCTTGAAGGGGGGATTTACTCCCTTCGCGTCGAGCAGGTCTTGAATGGCTGTAGGAAGCCAGTCGCGTAGGTAATAGCTGTCTTTCTGCTTACCCTTAGCGCTGGACTTATTAGCGGGGTACCAAACCTCAACAGAGCGATCGTCGAGCTTGATCGTGGTCACGCCGGCTGCGTACGGCCCAGGCTTTGCGAAAGGCGCATATCTTGCAACCTGCGTAACGCTGACCATTGTTCCAGAGCCTGCATACGCAGAGGTTGAGATAAGTCCTGGGATCGCTAGTGACGCGACTGTGGCTACGACGGTTGCTCTTAGTAGATATGACCTGCGCATTGTTCTCCTGTTCAACTTATAGAGGTTGTTCAATCGCGATATCGGAAGACGCGGTTCAGAATTGCTGCCGAGAATTGGTGTCGAGAATTGGTTTAGCGAATTTTGTGAGATTAGCAATAAATCCTGAGGCCATTTGGGCTTAGAGATTTAGGAGCGCTTCCCTTATAGAGGTAGGGAGGTCTCCGCGGTTCCTTCGGCTGCTCCGCGCCTTGTGAACCACTCTGTTCCAAAGGCGAGAGCGTAGATCTCAACGGGCATGTTGAGGAAGAAGGAGTCCTCGGGGATTTGGCTTGTATGGGCAGCCATTGCTGCACGCTTGCGATCAACAACGCTAGTTACGTCGATGCGAGTAGTGATGAGGTGGCTTGCGACCCCGAGGTTGAGATCCTCTGGGTTCTCCGGCAGGGGAGAGTCTTCAATTAGATCGTCGGGGCGCGCTTTCATGAGGGCTATCAAATGGTCGCGGTCGATCGTTGCCTCATAGACATGCTGCGTACCGGCGATCTCTCCGGCGCGAACTCCTACGCGGTGAACCTGTATGTGGTCAGGGTGCCCATAACCGCCGTGCTCGTCGTAGACGGTCAGCACATCGGCCGACTCCTCGATCAAGATATCTGCGAGGCGCCGCGCGGCGTACTCAACATCTTGCTGAGCAAAACACTCTGGATTTAGGTTTGACTCCTCGCCCGCCATTCCGGAGTCGCGAAAATCAAGGTACGCAACCCTGTGGATACCAAGGGCTATCGCTGCAGCCTCAAGCTCGGCACTGCGATGCTCGCCGAGCCCAACGCCCTCGGCTACGACTCCATCAGCGACCTCGCCCTCTTCGCCGCGGGTCGCAACCACAAGAACAACGCGATGCCCTGCGTCGCTAGCCAGGGCAATGGTTCCACCGGTAGTCATCGCCTCATCATCCGGGTGGGCGTGGAAGCAAACAAGTGTCGACATGTGTTGATGCTGTCACGCTGGAAGGCGCTTTGTCGCAGTTGGGGGCTTTCTTTCCCGCTCGGAGCGGCTAAGGCTAAAAGGATGCGGGTACGCTGCAGCCCGTTCGCCGGTTCAGATAACGGCCAAGGCGATGGCTAAATAACGCGGAGGATTTGTAACAAGTGAGTACCTCAGATGCAGTGTCATTCAGTAATCTCGCGGTTGGGGATACATCTGCTCCCTTAGTAATTGAGGGGATTGGGCGCACCCACTTTGTTCGCTATGCGGGAGCCTCTGGTGACTTCAACCCGATGCACCACGACGACGCCATGGCCCAGCAGTATGGCAACCCGTCAGTATTTGGGCACGGGATGCTGACCGCAGGTATCGCCGCTAGGTCAGTTAAAGACTGGTTTGGCCCCACGGCACTGCGCCAGCTCGATGTGCGCTTCGCAAAGCAGGTCTGGCCAGGTGAGACTCTTACCTCAACGGCGACTGTTTCATCACTAAGCACTGATGAGGTCTCTGGCGAAGGGCGCGCTGAACTAACGCTAAGTGTTGTGAACGCAGACGGAGAAGAGAAACTGAACGGCACCGCAACCGTCGCTGTAGCGCAGTAGCCGCCACATATTTTTCTAAGCCAATTTTTATAACCAAAAAACTCTTAACTAACTAACTAAAATATTCAACGGAGAAAAGGGAGTAATCAATGGGTTTACTTGATGGAAGAGTCGCGGTAATCACCGGTTCAGGTAGAGGTATTGGTCGAGAGTTTGCGCTCTCAATGGCGAGCCAGGGTGCGAGCGTCGTTATCAACGATGTTGGGGTAAGCCTCGATGGACAGGGGAGCGAAGAGGATCCAGCGGCGCAGACTTGTCGCGATATTGAGGCACTCGGCGGTAAGGCAGTTCCCTCGTATGACTCTGTTGCTGATTTCGATGGCGCTGGGCGCATCATCCAGACCGCTGTTGAGAACTTCGGAAAGATCGACATTCTTGTGAACAACGCTGGCATCGTCCGCGACCGTTCGCTGCTCAAGATGACCCCTGAGGACTTTGATGCAGTTGTAAAGGTGCACATGTACGGAACCTTCAACACTGCGCGCCACGCTGCGGAGCTGATGAAGGAGCAGGGTTATGGGCGCATCATCAACATCACCTCGCAGGCTGGGCTTCGCGGAAACTTTGGCCAGACCAACTATGGAGCCGCTAAGGCAGCGATCATGGGTATGACATTCGTCTGGTCTATTGAACTCGGTAAATATGGAATCACCGTCAACGCAATGTCGCCTGCTGGTGCCACGCGCATGACCGAGGCCCTATTCGCACGCACAGGCGAGGCGCCTCCACCCGAGGCAAACCCCGCCCTCAACGCTCCTATGGTTACCTGGCTCGCATCTGAGGAGGCGGCTCACGTAAATGGACAGATTCTTGGGCGTACAGACTTCGCCTACACGATCTACCGTCACCCAATGCAGATTGGTTACATGTACCGCGAGGGTGGATGGGATGTCGAGGGTGTCTCTGAGAACTTCAACAAGATATTTGCTCAGCAACTACAGCATGTTGGCCTAGCAATGCCGGGTGGTATGGAGTTTCCTAAGTAGGAAAATCCAATTGGGTGCTCTGCGACGGGGTTGATTTGAATGGCGAGTGAATCGCGTGACGGAGTACTCGCCCCGCATCGCAGAGCCACGACCATTGGCTTGCTCTTAGTCATAACGCTTGTTGGGTTTGAGGCGCTTGCTATTGCAACAGTGATGCCCAAGGTGAGCCGAGATCTAAATGGCATCTCACTCTACGGATGGGTCTTCAGCGCGTTCTTACTTGCACAACTTGTTGGGATTGTCGTTGCAGGTTCATCGGCTGACCGCTATGGGCCAGAGCGCCCTTTCTTAATTGGGTTGGTGCTTCTAGCACTAGGGCTCATCATTGGCGCTTTAGCCCCGAGCATGGAGGTGCTTGTCGGTGCGAGGGCGATTCAAGGACTCGGAGCAGGAGTAATCCCCGCTGTTGCATACGTAGTTATTGGGCGCGCGTACCCATCGCATCTGCAGCCACGGATGTTTGCGATGCTCTCTACAGCTTGGGTAGTCCCGAGCCTCATGGGGCCTGCAATCGCGGCAGTCGTCGCGTCGGCGTTTGGGTGGCGCTGGGTATTCGCAGGGATTGTTCCGATAGTTGCCATCGCTGCGCTTCTTGCAGCGCCTCCGATGCGAAAGCTCCCGCCAACGGATAGGTCGCCGGATGCAGAGCCGCCTGCATCGCTTGCAGATGCGATTCAGGTGGCCCTAGGGAGTGGGTTATTCCTCGGTGGCCTCCTCGCTCAAAATTTATTTGCACTTATCGCTCTGTGTGCGATCGGTGGAGCAATAGCGGTAAACGCTTTTAGAAAGCTTGTTCCTGCGGGAACGCTGCGCGCTCTGCCAGGAATCCCTGCTGCAGTGCTCTCTCGCGGGCTGCTCACGTTCGCGTTCTTCGGGGTAGATGCATTTATAACGCTTGCAGTAGAGGAGGTCCGAGGGGGATCCGTAGCAATGGGCGGTTTCGCTCTTACCGTCGGCGCTCTCTGCTGGACAACTGGCTCGTGGATACAGTCTCACTACGTCCAGCGCCTGCATCCGCCGCTCTTAGTGCGCGCTGGGTTCGCAATCATTGGAGTCGCGATTCTGCTCTTCTGTATCGCAGTCTCGACATCTGTATCGGTCTTCATGTTTGCCGTTGCCTGGGGTGTCGGTGGATTCGGGATGGGGTTCGCATACGCTCCAATTAGCCTCGTTGTGCTCGGTGGCGCAGAGAAGGGGAGCGAGGGCAGATCGTCCTCCGCACTGCAACTAGCTGACGTACTTGGGTGCGCAATCGGGATTGGTATCGGCGGTGCGCTTGTGGCATTCGGTGAGAGATCAGGCTGGAGTCCATCGAGCGGTCTGGTAATTAATGCGTGCATCGATCTAGTCGCTGTAATTGCAGGAGTATCGATAGCGTCGCGCTTACGGACTCCACCTCTCCCTGCACAGATTCAGGCCCCATGATTACACGGACCTCCGAATCAGCTTCTCGGATCATTGCGCTGTTGAACTCGGAGTCTGCGGCTGGTGGAGACGCGCTTCTCGACCCCGAACGGTTCAGAGCATTCTGTAGTGCGTTAGAGATTGATCAGGCTGAGTTAAAGGTCGACGAGACACTCTTGGCAATTATGCGTGATCTGCGCGCTGCCGTTTCTGCCTGCCTTAAGGAGCCTTCACCGAAGAGTTTGCAAGCGCTCGAGAATATAAGCGCTAAGGCCCAGCTAGTACTGCGCGTAGACGATGAAGGTATGCCGATGCTCTCGAGTGCTTCCATTGGTTCGGCGAGTATTCCTGCTCTCTTCGTTCTCGCTATCGCTGCCTCGGCAGGCGATGGAGGCTGGAGTCGGATTCGAGTCTGTGACGCTCCGGAGTGCAGCAAGGCGTTCTTTGATACAACGCGCAGCCGCACGCGTCGGTGGTGCAGTATGTCAACCTGTGGGAATAGAGCAAAAGTCTCTGAACACCGTCAGAGGCAAGGCGAGCGAAAAGTCCAGAAGAAGGGTAGTTAAAAGCGCTATGAGAGCCCGTTCGTTCGACCACCTGGTACTCAATGTCTCTGATGTCGAGGTCTCTCTAGGTTGGTACATGCGCCACCTAGGGCTTGAGCCGGTTCGCGTAGATGAATGGCGACGAGGCGAGGCTCCGTTTCCATCTCTGAGGATCAACGACTCTGCAATTATTGATTTCCTGAGCAGCGAACGCTCTGGCGAGAACCTCAACCATTTCTGTCTTGTCGTAGACGATGCTGATCTTCATGCATTGCACGCGAGCGGAGTGATTGAGACCGAGGGGGAGCCAAGACGGCTATACGGGGCGCGCGGTATCGGCTGGGGTCTCTACGTGCTCGATCCTGATGGCAACCGCGTAGAGCTGCGCCACTACGGCGAGGAGCAGAGCGCCCCTAATGACGCGTCTAGATAGGGCTTAAATAGGGCTTAAATAGCGGTTAAATAAAACGCCGCAGGATTTTCTTCTTGCGCTCTGTATATGGCGGGTACGCAATAGGTGGATCTAGGCGCGTTGTCTTCTTGAGGACGCTCTTGCGATGACTAAAAGTCTCGAATGTTGACCTGCCGTGGTATGCGCCTTGCCCAGATTCTCCAACTCCACCAAATGGGAGAGTTGGCGGCACTAGCTGAAAGAGGGTGCCATTGATGCAGGCCCCACCAGAGGAGGTGCTGTTAAGCACGCGCTCGGCTACTTGTTTCTCCTCGGCAAATACATAGAGCGCAAGTGGCTTGTCGCGATTGTTTATGAACGTTATTGCCTCTTCGACTCCATCAACTGCAAGAACCGGGAGCAGCGGGCCGAAAATCTCGTCCTGCATTACTTTTGATTCGGGGTCGGTCCCTACAAGAACGGTTGGGGCGATGAAGCAGTCACTTGCATCACGCTCGCCTCCAAAATACGGAATGCCTGCGCCTTCACTATCTAGCAGTGCAGAGACGCGGACGAAGTGGCGCGCATCAACGATGCGTGCGAAATCTGGAGTCTCCTGGGTATTGACTCCATACATCTGCGTAACAGCCTCCCGAAGCTTCGTCAGGAAATCTGCCTCTACGCTGCGGTGCACCAATACATAATCGGGGGCAACGCAGGTCTGCCCGGCGTTTAAAAATTTGCCCCAGGCGATTCGCTTAGCAGCAACAGTGAGATTGGCTGATGCATCTACATAGGTAGGGCTTTTACCGCCTAGCTCAAGAGTGACCGGCGTGAGATTCTTAGCCGCTGCAGCCATCACGATGCGACCCGTACTCCCGTGGCCTGTGTAAAAGATGTGATCCCAGCGTTGAGCCAGGAGAGCGGTTGTCTCTGGGATGGCTCCCTCTACAACGCGCAGAGCGGAGTTGTCTAGATACTGAGGAATGAGTGCTGCGAGAGTTGCAGAGACGGTGGGGGAGACCTCTGAGGGTTTTAGCACTACGCAGTTTCCTGCGGCGATGGCTCCAACGATCGGGGCTAGTAATAACTGCACCGGGTAGTTCCAAGGGCCGATTACAAGCACGACGCCTAGCGGGTCGCGATAGATGCGCCCCTTGCCGGGGAGTTGCGTTGCTGGAATGCGAACCTTCTCTGGGCGAACCCAGCGGTCTAGGTTCTTTAGCGCAACAGCAATCTCTGTGAGCACAAACGCGATCTCTGTAACGAAAGCCTCAATATTTGGCTTACCGAGGTCGCTCGCTAGGGCGCTTAAAAAATCGTCTTCACGCTCGACGAGCATTCTGCGAAGCGCCTTTAGTTGTCCTTTGCGCCAGGCAATGCTCTTGGTGGTGCCGCTAGCGAATGTGGTGCGGAGCTCTGCTAAGAGAGCCGGAGCGTCGAGATCGGGGGTTGAGCGCGGACTCAAAGGTGAAGCCTCGTTGCGCGCGGGGGTCTGGCCTTTGGTGGCGATGCTCTCAGTAGTGGTCATGCTGCTCCTTTGTCGAGTTGCGCCCCACGATAACGCCTCTAGGTTGCGAGCGCGCAGAGTGCTAAAGAGCAGATTAAATTAGCCTATTAAATAAGGCTAAGGATGGAGCTTAAGTCTGGAGCAACGGTTACGCCGCGCCCTCGTGGCTCATCGTGAGGGCATGTTGCATCGGCCCAATGCCCCGCGCGACGCAGGTACATGGGAGTCATTCCAGCTGCGAAAGGCCCCTCAACATCGGCCCCCCAAGTGTCGCCGACGAAGAGCACATCCTCAGGATCAAGGCCCGCCT
>Ga0209596_1002992_pt1 | contig 13578 bp, 12 predicted proteins | sample M_130807_MF_Meta_FD_187314 | JGI IMG/M metagenome (GOLD analysis project Ga0209596, IMG submission 187314) | Freshwater microbial communities from Lake Montjoie, Canada to study carbon cycling - M_130807_MF_MetaG (SPAdes) (version 2) | ecosystem: Environmental > Aquatic > Freshwater > Lake... | reverse complement strand
TCTTAACCATCTGATTAACAACATTATACACAAACGACAACAATGCTGCAACAGCAGCCACACCCGCAGGCTTCAACGAATCCCACGAATTAAGATTCTCCACACCAGTCACTACGAGCACAGCCAATCCTGCCTGAAGAAACGTAAGCAACGCACGAATACTAATATCTTTCCAATTCACGACTTTCCCATACCTTTCATTTCCATCTTACGCTCAGCCAACTTTTTCTTTTTAGATTCCATACCCTCATGCATCTTATTCATCTTACCACCCTTAGAATGCATCATCTTCTCTTTCATCATATAACTATGTTTCATAATAATCTCCCTAGTACGACGGTGGGATGACAAGCCCCGAATTTTGTCCCTGCTCACTCTTATTAAACGCCTTCTTAAACGGAGCCAACCCACCAGCCCTACTAATCTGCCGCTTAGAAGGAGTAAAAGAATAAGAACCCTTCTTACCAGCAACCCAAGAACCACCCATATTACTAGGCGTAGAATACTTAGAATCCTTACTAAACGTAGGATGATTAGGTTTCTTAAACTTATCAGTAAGATGCCCCTTACCACCAATACTCTTAGGATCCTTTAACCACGCACCCCTAAGATCATAATCAGCAGTATCCTTTGTACGCTTAGCATTACTAGCAGCCAGTTTATACTTAGCCTCCTGAAGAGGCGTTAATTGTGTGTCATATTTACTCATATTAATTAATCGAGTTAGTAAAAAACCACACAACACCAGCAAGCACACAACCACTAGCAACAGTCGTAAGAATCATACGAAACATACGACGAGACTCAGCACCACCCTGCCACTTAGCCTCCTCCATCTCCAACTCAGTCACACGACCATTAGTACGCTTAACCTCCTCATGCACAGACATAAGCATATCCTCAAGATGCTGCAACTTAATCATAATCACATTAATATCAGAACTAGTCACATCATCATCCCCCAAGCATAGATAGAATTTTAAGACTCTTAGCAGTACTAGGCTTCTCATCCTCAATCTTAGCAAGAACAAGTCGAATAGTATCCTCCGAAACACCTTGAGCCTCAGCCGAAGGCAACCAAACTTGAATAACATAATCCCTACGACGCTGCCAATCCTTCACACCATTAAGCGCCCTATCCGCCTTAGAAGCATTATCACTCTTATTAGCCTTATCAAGCACATAAGCACCAACAGCCTCAGCCTGACTAGCAGGATCAAGAGCATCAAGATTAAGACGATACGTCTTAACACCAAGCAGATTTAAAATAGTACCAGTAACACTACCCTCCTGCTGAGTCTTACTCATCTCAGGAATACTCAAACGCCAATCAGCAAACTCTTCACCCGTATCATAATTCTTCATAATATCAGGAGCATTATCAATAGTATAATACTTATTAGCAAGACTATCCTCAACATAAGTCTTCTCAACAGCATCATACACACCCTTACCACGCCCAAAATAAGTACCAACACCAATCTGCTTAAACATATCAGCAGTAGCAGTAATAACACCCTTACCAGACTGCTCACCAGAAAAATCGTAACGACCAGTACGAGGATCAACACCAAGAGTATCCTTAATAACCGCATTAACATAAGGATTAGCAAACTCAAACACACTAGAACCAAGATCAGTACCCGTAAGAAGCCGCACAGCAGCAGCAGCCATATCACCAGTAGTACTAAACGGACTCAAAGCATTAGCATCAACCCTAAAATCCTCAGCAGTAATACCCAACTTCTCCTTCAACGCTTCAGGAAGAGGAACAGTCATCATCATATAATCAGGAACACCCGACTCTGCCGCCTGCACATACCCAAACTGACCAACATTATACAACACATTAGCAGTAATAGGCTTATCAATAGCAAGACGATAAGTAAACGCAGCACTATGACGCTGCCAAGCATAGAACGGCATAAGGAAATTACGCATCAATTGTTCAGTAGGACCAAACCTATGATAATTACCAGACACAGTATTAGTAGTATAACGCATACGATGCTTAAGTTTAGCATCAAAATAAGGACTATTACGATCAAGAAGAAGATCAGTAGCAGCCTCAAACTTACTAATAGGATCCTCAGCAGGACGCACATTGCCATCCCAATCAATATTATCATCAATATACTTAGTCACAGCATTACTATCCATAAACGCCTCAAACCCAGCATCCTGCTTAAGATAATCAATCGCAACATTATTACGAACAAACTCTTCAAAAGCAGCAACCGTAGTATAACCAAAATTCTGAATATACTTACGGAACCAGTCATGCTTATTAGACAAATCCATAATATTCGCAGGCATATCCTTACGAACACCAGCATCCTGACGATAAACATTATGATTAAACTCGTACTCCAACTGGCGCTTAACAGCACGAGCCTCATTAACAACATTACTAAGATACGGATCCCCGCCCTTACGAGCAACAGTCTGCATAGTACGAGTAAGAATATTAACAGCAGCCTTAGGATTATGAATCATAAGCATAGTAAGCCCACCAATAACATTATTACCAATAAACTTAGGATTAGCATTAAGAACAAGCCACTTAAAGATATTAGTTGGACCCTTAGCAAGAGGGTTACTTAAAACCCTACTAGCAAAATCATCACCAGATACAACCATAAGACTAAGTTGCCTATCAACCTCATTAGGAACAGCAAGAACAAAACCATGATCAGGAATATCAATCGGCTCAGCATACTGACTATCCTTAAAAGCAGCAAGAGAAGAATGAGAATCAAGACTCTCATTAATAGCATACGGAGTCCAATCCTCCACACCACCACGAACAATAAACTCTACACTACCATCAGAAGCAGTACGAATACCCATACCAGCAGCAACATCAACAGTAGAAGAAACAGGATCTAACAAACCCTGCTCATACAAAGTAGCAGCATCATCAAACTCTTTTGCAACGCCACGCATTTTAGCAAAATCCCGAGCATCATCAATATTATTAAACGTACGAATAGCATTAAGAACATGATACCCTGACTCCGCAGCAGTCTTACCAACAACACGACTAGCAGGAACAAGAACAGCCTGACTCTCAGCCAACGAAGCAATATCAAGCATAACTTTACCAGCAAAATAATTAACCTGACTGCGAATAGCCTGAGCAAGACTATGTTCACGCAATGCACTATTAGCAATCGTATGCTCAGTCTTAACTTGGCGCTCATTCTGACGAATACCCTGACGACCCGTCTCAGCAATCTTCTCCGAATAGAAACGCGCATTAGGATAAATATCAGCCATAGCATTAAGAGCACCAGTCTCTAACAACTCTGTACCCTTATCCTTAGCCTCAAGAACAATACGTCCCTTACCCTTATCCTTACGAGCAAAGAATTCCTTAGGAAGAGTAAACACTTCAGAAGTATCAACAAGTTTACCATTAATAATCTTCTCATTATCAAGAGTATGACGCAGACGGGGAAGATGAAACCTAACAAAACCAGGAGCATCCTGAACCTTAGCAATAACCATAACAGGACGACCAATCTCACCAGCCCCACCCTGACCATCCCTAAAAATACCAGCATTATCTTCAACAAGAACACGCACAGCATCAACAAGTTCCTGCTCACGAACAGCACGAACATCAGAAGGAAGACTATCAAAAACAGTACCAACATTATCCATACTCTGAGCCGCATTAATAATAGAAGCCTCATCAGTAATATCAATAAGACGAGTAAGATAAACACCAAGCGCATTATTAGGACGTAACACTTGCTTAACAAACTTCCCAAGCCTACCGCTACGCCCATCAGCACCAAACAAACGAGGCTTAGTAAGGCGCAAACCAAGCATAGCCTCAGAATACAATAAACGCAGATGCGCCAAAGTAGTAGGAGCCATATCCTCATGAACAAGACGATTACGAATACTCTCATCCTGCTTCATCATACGACGATACAACTCTACAGCAGTATCCAATTGAACATCATCAGCCTTATACTTAGGATCAGCAATACGAGCACGAAGATCAGTAACATTAGAATTAAAATCCTCATCAAACTTAGCAGCAGCACGATTAACATCAACCTTAGCCAACTCTGCATCAAGAAGATCATTCAACTTCTTATTAATAGTAGCCGCATCATTACGGGCAGCAGGAACCACATCACCAGTAGCCTTATCACGCGGAAGAGCGGCCAACTTATCTCGAAGCGCCTGACGCTGCACAGTAGGACCAGCAGCAGGACCAAGACTACCAGTACCACCAAACACCTCAGCCTCAATAGCCTGACGAAGAGGAGCACTCAATTGCGCCTGTCCATCAATACGAAGCATATCAGAAGCGCGCTTCATCTCCGTAACAGTATCACCCCAATTATACACCATCTCATTCTGAATAGCCTTAGTATAATTCCAACGATAACCAAGAAGAGGCATATCAATAAGTTTAGTAGCAATCTTAAACGCAGTAGCCGAAGGATCCCCAGCCGATAAAACCCGTTCCTGAAGACTCTTCTCAACAGCACGACCAACCCACGACCAGCCCTCCTTAAGACCACTCACAAGAGGACTAGCAGGAAGACGCACAATAGCCTGATCACTAGCATTAAGAACACTCTCAGGCTTAGAAAGCACCTTAGAACGCTCCTCAAACTGAGCACTCATACGAACACTCCAAGAATTCTCAGCCCCATTAAACTCCAAACCCATACTCTTCCACTTATCCATAAGCGCCTGAGCATTAGCCTCACCATTAATAGCAGCACGAGCAATACGACGAAATTTTCTAGGATTAGGAGCAGAAGCAACCTTAGCCTGAGCAACAACCAACTCTTCCTTAGCCGCATTAGCACTAGTAACAATCCTAGCAGCCTCATTAATCTGAGCCTCATCAAGCGTATCAATAAGATTAGGATTACGATCAAGCGCATCAATCACACTCTGAGCCGACGCTACCTCCTCAACAGGAGTACCAATAACACGAGCATTAGCAACATCAGCAGCAACAACATCAGCACGAGTAAGACCAACCTTACCCGCAAACCGCGTAGCCTTACCCGCAACACTAGCAACACTAGCAGCCTTAGCAGCAAACCCAATAGCAGGAACCACATCAAGAACATCAAGCGCATACGCAACCGGATCATTATTAATAGCCTCACCAAGCGCATCATAATTATCCTTATTAATAGTACCATTCCAATAACCCTGAAACTTCTTATTACCCGCAGCATCAAGAACATAATCACCATTAGCATCAACCTCATAAGCCATAGGATCATAGTAACGCTTAGCATAATCAGCCCAAATAGAATCGCCTAACTGAAAATCAACACCCTCACCAAAATCAGCCTTCTGCCCAGTAACAACTTTAGCAGTTTCTCCAGCAGCCATAAAACTCTCAGAAGTAGCAGCAACCAAACCAGCAGGCAAACCAATACCAGCCCTACCCACACCCTTAGCAATATTAATACCAAAACCAATAAGAGCAAACTCGCTAGGAGATATATCCTTACCCTCTTGCGTCTTCCAATAAGTCTTATGTCCCGCAAGAATATCACTCTCAGCAAGACCACTCATATAAGACAAAGCCTTATTAGCCATAGGATTAGTAGCATCACCAGCACCAGCAAATGATCCAAACGCAGCACCAGCAGGACCACCAATAGCAGAACCAATAAGACCAAGAGTAGTGCCTAATGCGGCCTTACTAGCCATAGGCGCAGGAGAACCCACCGCATCCTGAACAGGCGTAGAATACTGTTCCTGAAGAGCAAGAAGAGCAGCCTCCATCTCACGAATCTTTTGACCACTAGGCTTAGCACGAGTAGAAGTAAGATCAATCTTATAATCCTGATACTTAATCTGCTCAACACCAAGAGCCTTATCCGTATCACTACGCTCAGGACTAGTAAGAACCTTAGTAACATTAGCCATAGCCTTAACAAGATTATTCTGATAAGTAGCAAGAACATCATCCTTACGGACAGCCCTATTATTAACATTAAAAAGAATACCATACTTAGTACCAATAGCAGGCTTACTACCATAACGCGCTACATACTTAGCCTCGCCACCATAATCATTAAACTCTCCAATAAGACCAACAAGACTATTATAATTCTTAGATCCTGGCGCTACAATATCAGCAGCCTGAAGATCCTTAGCAACATTAGAACTAACATCAGGACCAATAGTAGCAGGCTTAACATTTAACTGATTCCTATAATTAGATAAAGCATACGCCTGCTGCCAATTCTCACCCATAAGACCAATAGTCTTCTTATCAGCACTACGCCCATATAACCCAGTATAACCCTTACTAGCAAGACCCATAGCCTCATTAAAAGTATACTTAGGCTCCTTATAACTAGAAGTATAAGCATACTTACTAGTGCTAGGATTCCAAACAACAAGAGGATCAGCACTACCTAACTCCCAATACTTAACAACACGAGGCTTAGGCTTATCAAAAAGCCCGGTACTCGAATTGTATTTTGCGCTGGGGCCGCTCTGAAGAGGTTCATTGGAAGCCGCTGGCGCGTTATTTCCCTTTACCCACTTCTGCTTTGTCGCATCCCAAATAGCCATTCTTACCGCCTTTTAATTAATAGTAACGTCCACTAGGACTAACCCTACGAGGGGGCTTTGGTGTAGTAGATGCAGCAGGAGTAGCAGTATCTACGCCATACTGACTATACCAAGGAATAGCACTTGCTCCCCCACTACCAATAACCTCACCAATGCTAGGGATATAAGTAGACGTACCCGGAACACCAATACCCTGACCCCTAGTTGTAGCAGGCGTACTAGCAGCAGGAGTAGGCGTAGGAGTAGGAGTACTACCACTACCTCCACTACCACCACGACCAGAAGCCTTCTCATTAGCCAACCTCTGCGCCTCCATCTGCAATTTAGCCATCGCAAGATTTTGACGAGCAGCACGAGTAGCAAGAATATTATTAAGAGGAGTCAAATAATCAGAAGCAGCAACATCGCCCTGCATCTGAAGAGCACGAGCCTCAGCATTCAACTTATCAGAACGCTCATCCCTACGACCACGCGCAACAGAAAGACCAGAAGCAGCAGCAGTACCAACATCAGCAGCAAGACTAGCACCATACATTCTACCAAGATCAGCATTAGCCGCATTAGCACCAGTATAATCAGCCAATAAACTAGTAACATCATATGAACCAGCACCCGGAAGAGCACCAACAAGACCACTAAGAATACTAGAAGCATTAGCAGCACCAGTACCCGCAGCACCACCAATCATACCAGCAATACCACCAGCCGCACCATAACCAGCACCATACAACTCAGCAATCTGAGCATCCGTCATACCACGAGCAGCATCAGCCTCCGCAGCAGTAGCAGCCGTACGATAAGGCGTAGCCAAACCCTTAGCATACTTCTGTGCAGCAATACGATCACGCTCAACTTTAGTAGGCTTACGCTTAGCCATTTAGAACCCCCTTAAATAAAATCATTTTACAGCCTTCCACTTCTTACCAATCCAACGGTATTGTTTACCATCAGTACCCTTTTTAATTTGATAATCCTTTATACCCGGAGTAGCAGGAGGACCAACAGCAGCAACACTACTATTTTCAGGAGTAACAATACTACCAGACTCGGCAGCAACATTAGCAGCAGCAACCTTAGCCTCAGCCTGACGCATTAACTCGTCTACATTAGCCTGCTGAGCAACACCATACTGCTCACCAATACCCTGAACAAGCCCCTTAGTAACATCAGCAGCACCACCCTGCGTCTGCATAAGCGCCAACTCTTGACGCTGAGCCGCAAGACCACCACCACCAAGACCACGACTACGCGACTGCATAGCCTGCTCAGCAGCAATATTACCACCAGCCTGATAAGCCTCACTATACGCACCCTCAGCACCATAAGACGTACCAGCAGTCATCTTAGCAAGATCCGCAGGAGACAAAGTACCACTAACCATATTAGCCGGATCAAACGCACCACCAATACCACTAGCAGCACCACCACCCGGTATAATAACACCAGCCTGACGAAGAAGACTACTCACAGCATTCTGACTATTCCTAAGAGCGGCCTGAAACTGAGCACCACCCGTTTGAAGATTAGACGTAAGAACGCTAGCCATACTAAGACTTCTTAATCCAAATATAACCAGTCAAACTAAGCGTAGCCTGCAATCCCACAATAGTAGAATTAATATTAGTCCAACCAGTAGGAGCAGTAGCACCAAAATAAAGCATAACCATATCAGCAACAAACGTATCATTCTGTAAGTTAGTATCAATACTCGTAACAATCTCATTAATACCAGCATACCCAGCCCTATCACCATCATCAAGGGTCTTAAAACCATAATTCGTAGTAACCGTACCTGTAGCATCACTCATAAGTAATCAGCCCCTTTCTAGGAGAATAAGCCCGGACCAGACTGCATAACAATCCAGTTAGTTCCATCGCTGACAAGAGTACACCAAGTACCAGCGGTAGCGGGAAGAATAGCAGTACCAGCCGTATTAGTACCAATAGGCTTAACATTAGACGACGCACTCACCACAGTAAACGCAGCAAGATTCTTAATCGTAATTTCTCTACCAGTAAAACTAGAAGCAGTAGGAAGCGTAACAGTACAAGACGAAGACTTATTACTAATAAGCCAATTCTCAGTAGTCGCAACCGTAAAGTCAGCAGTCTTAATTACTGGAGCAGTAGTGCTAAGATAACCAGACGCAGTAACATTAGTAACCGTAACAGTACCAGCAGTAAAGTTACCACTAGCATCACGAGCAACAATAGCACTAGCAGTATTAGCACTAGCAGCCGTAGTCGCACTATTAGAAACCTTAGACGCAGTACTAATCGTAGCAAGTTTAGTATCAACAATAGCCGCACTAGCACTAATATCACCATTAACAATAGTAGCATCAACAATATCAGCACTAGTAATACTAGAAGCAAGATTAAGTTTACTATATGCAATTGCTGCACTAGCACTAATATCCGCATTAACAATACTAGTAGCAAGATTAAGTTTAGAGTACGCAATAGCAGCACTAGCAGACACATCAGCATTAAGAATACTCGTAGCAAGATTTAACTTAGAATAAGCAATCGCAGCAGCACTATTAATTTTAATATTAGTAATACTATCAACAGGAAGAGTACCCAATACAAAGTCTTGTGCAACATCCTGAACAAAAGCAGTAGTAGCAATCTTAGTAGAATCATCATTACTAGCCTGAGTAGTCGTAGTAGGGCTACCAGCAAGCGCAACACTAGAAGCAATCTTACCACTAGTAACAGCAGCAGAACCAATCTTAGCCTCAGTAACAGCACTATTAAGAATCTTAGCAGTCGTAACAGCATCATCATCAAGAGTCAACGTATCATAAGTACCAGCAAGAATACCACCAAACACAGTATCCGTACGCAACACATTAGCCCCATCACCAACAATAGGAATATTAGCATCATTCAGAATCGTATCAATCTGCTCCGCTAAATCTTGCATATTCAAATAACCTAAACTTACCTTATCCGTACTAGCCGGGTAAGGAAGATCATAATAAGTAGTATCAGCCATACTTATCAACCCCCTTTCAAAACAATAGACTCTAACTGACTTAACCGCTCAGCAGTAGTAAGCGTAGCCGGACTAATATAAGCCGAATTCTTATTATTAGCCTGCTTAGTATACGAGTTAATCTCATTACGAATCAACTCAATAATAAACCTCTGAAACTCTTGCTTACCATTACTAGTAGACAAATCATAATCCTGCATACTAGCCATTACTGCCTACCCTCACGCATAGGTTTAAACCCAACATTCCAAGAAGAAACCTCAACAGTAGTAGGCAAATTAAGCGTACCATCAGGAGTATTAGGAGACTCATAATCATTCAACTGATACAACCTAATACCAGCACTATTACTACGCCAACTAAACCGCTTCTTATAACGCTCAAACCCAGGATCAAGCAAGTCAACCCACGACTTGCCCTGATCATACACATCACCCCAATTAGTAGTATTAGAAGCCTCATACTTAGAGAAAATAATATCCTCCACATACGTCCAATTATACCCTTGTGGAGTAAAGACCTCATAATTACGATGAGCCTTCAACGTAATATTAATATCATCATTATCCTCATCATCAACAATATCAAAACGCACAGCACCATCATTCAACTTCATATTAAACATCAAACGCTGGAACCACTTCTTCAATACCGGATCACCCACAGTATACGCTTTCGTTTGAACATAGAAATCTGGACCCTTACGATAAAGGGCTTCTGTTTTAATCGCATTATAAATTAGGATCGGATCACGACCAGTAGTGTTCGTATCAATAACAGGATCAACATCAATGATCCTAGCACGAATAGCATTACTAATGTCAGCCCTAACACCAAGGAAACAATTAGTACCATTAGCAGTCTCAATAATAGCAGCACCCTGAAAATCCATATTACTAAGCGTAGTGACACTACCAGTAGGAAGATACAAAGCAAACAGCATACCATCAGTAAAGTTTAGTGGACCAAACTTGTACAAACCCGTTTCGTCTGCACCAAACACAGAAGCATCAAACAAAGCAGCAATACCCTGAGCCTCAGCACCAATAGTCTCAAACATCTTCTGAGAATCCCAATACACAGGAACCTTATTATCATTACTAAAATCATCCCACTCAAACGCATCATCCAACGCAGACCATTGCAACGTAGCCATAGCATCCGTAGTAGTCCAACCAGTAACATACAAAGGCTCATAACGCTGAGGAGTAAACGGAGTCTGGAAAATACTAAAGTAAACAAACAAGTAATTCTTATAGAAGAAAGAATAGATACGATCCACACTAGCATCAAAATTCTTAATACTATCCGTATAGAACACACCAAGATTATCACCAGTTAACAAGCGCGTACTACCACCATCATAAAGAAGGAAGCCACTCTTACCAACCCAGAACACACCACCACCATACTCAACAATACTACTAGCACACAAGCAACCCTCAGGATACAACTCCTCCAAAGAAAAATTGTTACGCTCATTACCACGAATAATAAAAGTCTTATCTGGAGTAAACACTAAGAGTCCAGCACTACTAGCAGCAATTCCTCGAATCTCCTTAGTGCCGGGAAGTTCAATACTATCAGCCGCATCCTTAGACAAGTCAACACTCTCAGCATTACTAGGAGCACTAAAGACAATACGATTACCCTTACCACCTACACCACAATTAGCGTACCATTGATAACCCTGATACGTTGCAGCAAACACGCCACCAAATTTTTGTGTAGAACGCTGAGCAACACTAGCCTGAGCATTAGTGTTCATCGTATAAGAAACAGGATAAGCAACATACTCTTCGTTAGCAAACGCAGTAAGAGCACTATTAAAATGTGTAGCACTTAGCGTACCACTAGCATTATTAGTAATAGTAGCAATATTACCAACCCAAGTATGATCACTATTCTTATATAAAGCCCAGTTAGCGTCTAGTCCAGCACTCTTCCAATGCCCCTCACCACTACCACCCTCATTACCACTTGTAATAGCACTACCAGCAGCAGGGATTGGAGAAGTCAATAAGCCTCGACCATGATTATGGATATATGGACGAGTATTAGTAAACCGAACAGTACGACTAGTAGTATTAGCACTAGCATCATCTGTACTATTAAGAGCAGTACGAAGCGCCTTCTTCTCCAACGTAATAGCACTAGTAGAATCTACACTCTTCACCATGCCAAGATAATAATCCTCACCACCAACAACATCAAAAGCAAACATACCACTAGTAATATCACCAAACAAAGCACTACTAGTAATCTGATCAGTATAAGTAGAAGGGTTACCACTACCAGTAACACCAATAGTACAACTCAAACCAGCAGTAGCCTCCTTACCAACACCACCACGCCAATACACAAGCGTCTGAGAATTAGAAGAAGAAGCAGGAGTATAATTATCTAACACACTAATCCAAACACCACCACCAAGAGCAGGACTAGAATAAAAAATAGCAGTAGAATCACAAGTAAAATCGGCGTCAGTCGAAGCAAACGTTCTAATAGTACTCGTACTCTTAGTACGATAAGAAGAATCATACGCATAGACTTTAATAGCCTCACCAATAGTAGCACGACTAGAAGGATCAACAGCATCAACAGCATTATTATGAACAAATAAAGCCATAACCTGCTCGCCAAGCGGATTCTTAGTAGCAACCAAACCAAGCGTCTTCTCACTAGTAGTACTTGTAAGAGGCGTAGGTTGACTAGCCGTACTACCAGTACTATTAGTAAGATTAACTAAACCAAACGGACCTCGACGACGCATAGTACCAACACGATCAAACAACACATCCTGCGCCCAACGTACATAAGTATCCGGCAACGTAGTCGCAGGCATAGCCTGATTCAGACCCTCAGGAGCGCCAATCTGATTAACATACGTCAACGCCATAACTAGTACGCCCAATCATGCGAATCAGTAATAACATGAACACGCTCAGGACGATCATACTGACGCATCCAAACATCATTACGCATCTGCATATAACGCGACTCAAACATATTCTGAAACACAGCAGCCTGAGGATCATCATTAACAAGGAACGCCTTAACCAGCGCACCATAAACAATAATACTATGATGCCGCACAGGAATAAGAATATCCGCAACAGCACTACTAGCCGTCAAAACACTAGGAGACTTAATGTAATATAACCGATACGTCGTACCAGTATTATCAGAAGGATACAAGTAGAGAGTATCACCAACAAAATAATACTTATTAGGAGAACCACTATCAGAATTAAGACGAATATTCTTCTCAATCACATCATTACGCTCAGGCTCCAACACAATATTATTCTGCGAATCAACAAGACTCAACACAGTCTGAAAATTACTAGGAACATTAAGCGTATCATCATTAGAAGGCTGAGTAATAGTCGCAAGCCCCTCCATAAAAGGCCAAGCCTCACGAGTCACAATATCAAAATAAGCCTCATTAATAAGAATAAGTTTAGCATCATCATCAAAATCCTCAAACCCATACAGATCCATCTCAGCAAACATCTGATCAATCGTCACTTGCAACCACCCCCTTCTTATCATTAGGAAAAACTTTAACAATAGGACTATGCCCCTTGCCACGCAAAAACTTTTCAACACGCTCAGCAGAATCACCACTAGCCTGATCCGCATTATAATTAAGCATCTTCTTAAACTCTTCCTGAGACTTAAGAATATCATTAAGAATCTTATCACCATGAATCATAGTATCAGACTCCCACAACTTCTTACAAGCAGCATCAGGATGAGGAACCTCACGACCAAACCCAAGAATAGGAAGATCAGGCTCAGGACGCGGCATACGCATATAAATACAATACTCCTGCGTATCCTCATTCAACTTAAAACTAAGACGCTCATTATACTTACGCACAGCAGCATCAACCTTATACACATCAGAATCAACACTACCACGACCAGGAATATAAATCTTCACCTTAACAATCCCACTTCCTTAAACTCTTATTAATACGACTATTCGGATCATT
>Ga0209596_1002989_pt1 | contig 13595 bp, 7 predicted proteins | sample M_130807_MF_Meta_FD_187314 | JGI IMG/M metagenome (GOLD analysis project Ga0209596, IMG submission 187314) | Freshwater microbial communities from Lake Montjoie, Canada to study carbon cycling - M_130807_MF_MetaG (SPAdes) (version 2) | ecosystem: Environmental > Aquatic > Freshwater > Lake... | reverse complement strand
TGTCCCCGGCGGGAATCGAACCCACATCACCGGTTTAGGAAACCAGCGTTCTATCCGTTGAACTACGGGGACTATTGAAGATGAGATAGTTGCGACGTTTTTAGACTGTCGAAACAGCAAACTAAGACCACGTCCGTCGATGTTTGTTGACGTGCATGGTTGTTCTGCATCGCAGCGATATACTGGCAGAATGCGGCCTCGGCAAGCCTGCTGCTTCACGAATCGCTCCTACAAGGTTGCAAGAGTCACGATCGTCACCCGAAGCATTCAGGCTGCCCCGTCGCAGCGAGGACGGAGCGCCACAGGCCATTGGCGGGGTCAAGTCGCTTGGTGCGCGTTGCGAGGAGTTCGATCGGGACGTGAATGAAACGGTCGTGCAGCGAGCCGATGATCAGGCCGGTCTTGCCGGCCATCGCGGCGTGGACGGCATTCCGGGCGAAAAGATTGCAGAGGATTGCGTCTTCGCAGTTCGCCGACCGGCTGCGAATCTGGTAGCTGGGGTCGAAATAACGGACGACGACCGGAATGCCGTCCGCTTTGAAGAATGCCTCAATCTGCTCGCGCAGGAACGGACCGATGTCTTTGAGTTTCACGTTACCCGAGGCGTCGCGCCCGGAGGCGTCCGCTTTCAACAAGTCCTGCCCGGAGCCTTCCGCGACGGCGATGACCGCGTGCGATTTTGAGAGCATCCGCTCCTTCAACGCGGCGAGGAAATGGCCGAGCGAGAACGGCACCTCGGGGATGAGCGTAAAGTTCACGTCATGGTTCGCGACGGTCGCGCCGGCGGCGATGAAGCCCGCGTGGCGGCCCATGAGCTTCACGAGGCCGATGCCGCCGGGGATGCTGCGCGCCTCGGTGTGCGCGCTTTCCAAGACGCGGCATGCTTCCTCAAGTGCGGTGACGTAGCCGAAAGTGCGCGAGACGAAGGCAACGTCGTTGTCGATGGTCTTCGGCACGCCGACGACGGAGAGCGGATAACCGCGGCGGCGCGCCTCGTGATGAAGATCGCTCGCGCCGCGTTGCGTGCCGTCGCCGCCCACGGTGAAAAGGATGTTCACACCGCGCGCAATGAGATTCTCCATGGCCAAACCAATGTCCACCGGTCCCCGGGAGCAGCCGAGGATCGTTCCACCTTTCTGATGGAGGTCTCGTATGAACTCCGGAGTGATCGGAACCGGTTCGGTGCCACGTGCCGGATCCAGCCCCAGGTAGCCGCCTTGAAATCCGAGCACTTCGGCGACTCCGTAGCCGTAATGGAGTTCGAGGAAAAGCGAGCGGATGACGTTGTTCATCCCCGGGCACAAGCCGCCACACGTCACGATGCCGGCGCGTGTTTGCTTCGGATCGAAGTAGAGCTTCGCGCGAGGGCCAGCGAGTTCGAAGTCGAGCCCCGGTTCAGCGCCGCCTTCGATGTGCTCGGGAATGCGGATGGCGTCGCTGATGGTGTGGCTGCAGTGCGAGTCGAAACGGGGTTCACCGAGGATTACCGTGTTCATTGTAGGAGCCAGCCGATTGATCACGCCTTCGGCCCGGCGGCCTTGACCTCCGGAGTGGCGCCGGACTCGAACTTCTTGAAGTTCGCCACGAACAGTCCCGCGAGCTTCCGCGCCGTCGCGGCGAACGCCTCCTTGTCGGCCCACGTCTGTTCGGGAATGAGCATCTCAGCGGGCACGTGCGGTACTTCGGTGACGACCTGGATGCCGAAGATCGGATCGGGCTGCGTCGGCGCGCTGGCGAGTGTGCCGGCGTGGATGGCGTCGATGATCGCACGCGTGAACTTGAGCTTGATGCGCGAGCCGATGCCGTGGCTGCCACCACTCCAGCCGGTGTTGATGAGCCAGACGTTGACCTTATGCTTCTTCAGCTTCTCCGCGAGCAACTCGGCGTATTTCGCCGGATGCCAGACGAGGAACGGCGCGCCGAAGCACGCACTGAAGGTCGCCGACGGTTCGGTAACGCCCATCTCGGTGCCCGCGACCTTGGCGGTGTAGCCGGAGATAAAGTGATACATCGCCTGCTCCGCCGTGAGCTTCGAGACGGGCGGCAGGACGCCGAATGCATCGCATGTCAGGAAGATGATGTCCGTCGGATGGCCCGCGACGCATGGCACCTTGGCGTTCTTGATGAACTCGATCGGGTACGCGCCGCGCGTGTTCTGCGTGATGCTGGTGTCGTGGAAATCGACACGATGACCTTCGTCATCGAGCACGACATTCTCCAGCACGCTGCCAAAGCGGAGGGCCTGGAAAATGTCCGGTTCATTTTCGGGCGTGAGATCAATCGCCTTCGCGTAGCAGCCGCCTTCGATATTGAAGATGCCATCGTCGCCCCAGACGTGCTCGTCGTCGCCGATGAGCCGGCGTTTCGGATCTGCGGAGAGCGTGGTTTTTCCCGTGCCGGAAAGGCCGAAGAGCACGGAGGAATGCGTGCCGTGCGCGTCCGCCGTGGCCGAGCAGTGCATGGAGAGCAGGCCCTGTTTCGGCATCAGGTAGTTCATGATGGTGAAGACGCCCTTCTTCATCTCGCCCGCGTATTCGGTGCCGAGGATGACCATCTGCTTTTCCTCGAACGAGAGGTCGATCGAGGTCTTAGACGTCATGCCTTCCGTGAGGCGGTTCGCCGGGAAGCGGCCCGCGTTGAAGATCACATAATCCGGCTCGCCGAAAGCCACGAGTTCATAATGACCCGGGCGGATCAGCATCGTGTGCATGAAAAGCGCGTGATACGGCCGCGAACAGATCACGCGGATCTTCAGGCGGTGCCGTGGATGCCAGCCAGCGAAGGCGTCGATGACGTAGAGCCGCTCGCAGATGTTCAGGTAATCAATGGCACGCTCGCGATTCAGATGAAAGGCTCGTTCGTCCATGGGCAGGTTCACCGTGCCCCACCACACGTCCTTCTCGGAATCGGAGTGCTTCACGACGCGCTTGTCCTGCGGGGAGCGACCGGTCTTCGCTCCCGAGTATGCGACGAGTGCGCCGGAGTCGGCGATGGAGGAACCGGACTCGTGGCGGATCGAGTGCTCGTAGAGGTGCGCGGGCTAGAGATTGCGGTGGATGGTTTCCACCGTGATGCCGTAGGGCGTGAGGTCTAGTTCGTGGATGTTGTAGATGTCCATAGTTCGGTTGTTGTTGTGGTTTGATGGTGAAAGCTCACGTTTTCCGGCGTGTTCGGCTCTCTGCGGATTGCGAATCCCCTGATACTCGTTGCAGGCATGGCCGGGTCAGAAGTTGCAGATGTAGGTGAGTCGGAAGAGCCGCTCGAAAGGCTGTGGATTAGTGACGGGAAAATCAACCCCGGCCATGACGATGTGGCGGTGAGCGAATGTCGCGCGTAGCCCAGGAGTCAAAGTGATGACGGTGTGGCCGCTGTCATTTCCATCGAGATCGGTTTTACCGTAGGCCTCGACGAAGGTGGTGGCATTCCCAAACAGGCTGTCGGGGCTGCTCCACGTCTTTGCGAGGGAGACTGCGTAAGTGAAATCGTTCCGGCGACCGCCTGTCTTGACCGGGCCGACGAGCGTCTCCTCCTGAACATGCCAATAGAGTCCCGTGCGTTTCAATCCCAGCCGCGCGAGGTCGCGCCATCCGGAAATGGCGAAACTCAGCGTGGTGAGCTTTTCGCCGAGGTCGTGATTGGGTGCCATGACCTTTAGCGTGGTGGCAACGGAACTGGCGGCCGTATCCACCCATTGCAATCGGACAAAGGCCCCGCCCGTCGCGCCTTCGAAATCCGATAACCTGCGCGAATCCAACCAACCGTAGTTACCGATGACCGCGAGCATGAGGCGGCGGTTGAGCGCATATTCGAGCGTGCCCGTCAGTGAATCGGTGGCGCGGATGCTGGCGCTGCTGAGGTTTTCCTGATGCGCGTAGTCCGTGCGGAAGAGCTGCACGAGGAAGTTGGTCTGCACGCGCAGCAGCGACATGTCCGGCGTGCCGTCGCCGCGTGAGCGCTTCGTCCACGGCTCATCCCAGCCGGTTGAAAATGCGTTTGAGAAAGTGAGGTCGGAAAGTTCTGGCTTGGTGGCAGTCGCCGATAAAGCGGCGTGTTCTCCGGCAACTGCCGAGAGCGTCGCGGCCAGCAAGACCGACAGCATGATCGCGGCACGATGCCGGATGATTTTTCCCTGATGAGGGATCCGCGCCCTGCGCTCCCCTCCGTTTGTCCCTGTTGTTGTTTTCATATTCAAAAAGTGCGGCCTGGCCGCTGAATGTTCAGCGTGTGAAAAACACCACGAGGATCTGCGCCACGAGGATACGCACGAGCATCGTCAGCGGATAGACGGTGGCGTAGGCGACGGACGGCGCGTCCGAGTTGTTGATCGCGTTGGCAAAGGCGAGAGCCGGCGGGTCCGTCATGCTGCCGGAGAGCAGCCCGCATAGGTTCATGAAATTCATCTTCATGAATGCGCGACCGATCCACGCGGCGAGCAGCAGGGGCACGAGCGTGATGACCGCGCCGCAGGCCATCCACAGCAGCCCCTGGCTGGTGAAGAGCACCTCAAAGAAATGCGTGCCAGCCTTCAGCCCCGCGCACGCGAGGAAGAGCGTGATGCCGAGTTCGCGCAGCGCGAGATTCGCATTCAGCGGCATATACCAGATCATGCTTCCGAGGCGACGCATCCGGCTCAGGATGATCGCCACGATGAGCGGTCCGCCTGCGAGACCGAGCCGCACCGGCGTCGGCATATTCGCGAATGAGAACGGATACAGCCCGAGCAGGACGCCAAGGCCGATGCCGACGAACATCGGCATGAAGTTCGTGCGGTTCATGTCCTTAATCGAATTGCCAAGCACGGACGCCACCTTCGCGATGTCCGCCTCCTTGCCGACGACCTGCAGTTTGTCGCCGAATTGCAGCCGGAGCGCCGGAATCGCAGTCATCTCCACGTCGGCGCGCATCACACGCGTCACCGTCACCCCGTAACGCTGCGTCAGTTCCAACTCCCGAATCGTTTTGCCCAGCACTTCGCTTCTAGTGACGACGAATCGATCGAAAGTCACCGGTCCCGGCGTCTCCATCAAATCCTCCGTGCTCTCCGTGCCCATGATCAGGCAGAGCTTGTGGAGATTTGTGAGCGTGCCGACTGCCAGCACGGTGTCACCTTCATGGAGCACCGTGTCTGCGTTCGCCGCTCCCACCTCGGTTTCGCCCACGTATTTGATTCGGGAAATGATGATGCCCAACGAATCCTTGCTAGGGATCTCGTGAAGCCGCAGCCCGGTCATGTTCGGATTGCGCACGCGGATGCACATCCGCTGGACCGGCTCGCTGCCAGAATCCTGTTCCAGCGCAAACGCCTTGGCCTCCTCCGCAGGATCGATCCGCGAAATGGCGCGCACCATTACCATCGCGAGGATGATGCCGACGATGCCGAAAGGATACGTAACCGCATACCCCAGGGCCGGCATGCTTGTTCGCGTCGCATCCATTCCAGGCAATTGTTTCAGCGCCTCCTGCGCCGCGCCGAGTGACGGAGTATTCGTCGTCGCGCCCGAGAAAATTCCCACCGCCGCAGCCATGTCAATGTGCAGCCACCGGGAACTCGCGATGGTCAGAATCGCCCCGAACAAAACTATGCCGACCGCCAGCAGGTTCAGAGGAAGCCCCTGCCGGCGCAGCGAAGTCACAAAGCCCGGTCCGACTTGGATGCCGATCGTGTAAACAAAAAGAATCAGTCCGAAATCCCGGACGAAACCGAGCGTCTCGGCGGGCAACGTAAGCTGGTAATGCCCGAAAAAAATCCCTGCGAACAGCACCCCGGCCACACCGAGTCGGATCCCGCGGACTCTGATCTGGCCGATCGCCAGCCCAGAAATCGCGACTCCCGCGAGAATCAGGACTGCATAGGCGACCGGCTGCGACGCGGCGAAATCAGTAAGCCATTTCATGCTCGTCCTCCGCCTTGGGCGATATGTCGCATTGATTCATAGTGTCCCTGTTTGTCTCCCTACGGCTGCGATAATGGCAAAGACCGCGGCATCCTTCCGCACTTCGCTTGCGAAACCGTGACCGCGAATTGCGCCGGGAGATCATTCCCTGAAAAGGTGCTCCCACGAACGCAGCGCGCGGAGCTGCGACGCCTTCTTCGCGTGATGCGCGCCCGTCTGTTGCAGGACTCCATCGAGAATGCCGAGCGCTTCGATAATGAACGGGCCCTTGTTGAGCATCACGCATTCGGCCCGGGCCGACATCACCGCGTCGGTGAGTTCCGCCCGCGTGGGCAGTCCCTTCTTGGCGAAAGATTCCAGCACCTGCGTAGCCCAGATCACCGGAACCTGCGCGGCTTCGCAGATCCACATGATTTCCTCCTGCAATTCCGCGGTGCGCTGGAATCCGACTTCAATGGCAAGATCGCCACGGGCGATCATCACCCCGAACGGACCCCGCGCCGCGGCCCGCACGATCATCTCCGGAAGATTGCGAACCGCCTTGGCCGTCTCGATCTTTGCGATGAGGCCGAGCTTGTCCTTCCGTTTGAACCGCGCGCGGCGCACATCGAGTTCGCCCAGCAACAGGCTGATTTCCTCCGGAGTCTGGACAAACGAGTAGCCGATGAAATCCGCGTGCTGCACGATGAAGTCGAGATCCTCGAGATCCTGCGCGGTGAGTGGCGAGATGTTCAGATCCGCCTGCGGAAAGTTCAGGGCCATCTCAGCACGAAACTTCTCCCCCTTTTCCCGCGCCTCGGTGACCCGGATCACCAGCCCCTCCCGGATGTTCTTCTCCACTACAGCTCCGATTCGTCCCTCGTTGATCCACAAGGGCGCACCCGGTTTCAACCCATCGAATATCTCCCCGATCGGGCACCGTGCCTGCAAAGGGAAGCCCGCCTTTCTCACGGGCCGATTCTTGGTCAGCAGGATGCGATCTCCACATTTCACGCGCACGCCCTCACCCTCGGGCAGGACGGATTCAATTCTTGCGCGCGGCCCGCAGAGATCCATCACCACGCGGCACTCACGGCCCGCGGCGCGTGCGGCCATGCGCACATTGCGAATCATTCGCGCCCAGACCGCCGGGGTGTCGTGACCGCAGTTGATCCTCACGCAATCGGTTCCGGCCGCGATCAGTTTGCGCACCCACACGCGATCCGTGGCTGCCGATGCCGGCAGCGTCACCATGATCCGGACACTCCGTCCCTGCGCAGGCCCAAGCAGTCCGTCCACGCGCTTTTTCAATGCCTGCGCTCCCGAGTGAAAACGGTGCCGGGAAGGACGCGCAGGCAGCGCCCGCGTCCGTTCTCCGGCAATCGCCGCCAGCGTGGCAATCACCGCATCGAGAGTCGCCATGACGCGGGCTTCGCATCTGCCGAGGGAAGAGACACCGAGTGCGCTCAGGGCGGACTGGACATGCCGCAAGTCCCGCCGGCGAAACGCGAGATACGCCGCGAGATTTGCCGCACTCACTGCGAATGACGTGCCGGTAACCGACGGGTGCCAGCGCTGGAGCAATCGCTCCGCGTCCGGAACAACGTAAGAGCGCAATTCCAGCAACTGCTTCAACAACCGCCGTGAGTTTCGCGTCGCTTCTTTCATCGGGGCCCACCGTCTTGGACTCCACGGCAATGGGTCAAGCGGAGGTCTGTAACAATCTTGTGAACGGAATGCAGCAATAAAGCTGCAACCTTCAATCCTCGTTGGTGCAAGGTAAACGAGCTGCCGCCTCCCATGCAATCGTCCCGCTGCGTGCTCGAAGTGCTACGGCGTAGGCGAGTGTCAACAGGTCTTGCAGCGCAGGACGAGAAGGTCCGATGTCTTTGCGGTGAAGAAAGGGGTAGGGCTTCCCTGCGGAATCACCGCGACTCAAAACCACCGTAGTTATACTGCCGGGTCGAATTTGGGCGAATTTTGGCGGACTCACGCCGAGAGTCAATCGCCCTACGATCAAGTATCCATGCTGGTTTGAAGACTTCTGTGGACTCCAGCGAATTTGGGCGAAAATGTCCTGAAGACGGTGTAAACGAGACGCTCTATCCGCATGGGATTTTTCAGCATGGAAAGAGCATGCGCACGGGAAACCGCAGCTCTCAGAGTAACCCGAAAAAGTAACCGCAATGCCAAAGTTAGGAGGATTTCAGCGGACTCAGGAAAAAGTCGAAGCACCCGCAAACCAAGCATCCGTGCGGGTTTGGAGACTGCGGAGGACTCGGGAGGATTTGGGCGAAAACGGCCCGAAAAAATTAGGAAGCCAGCGTTCTATCCGTTGAACTACGGGGACTATTGAAGATGAGATAGTTGCGACGTTTTTAGACTGTCAAAACAGCAAACTAAGACCACGTCCGTCGATGTTCGTTGACGTGCATGGTTGTTCTGCATCGTAGCGATACACTGGCAGAATGCGGCTTCGGCAAGCCTGCTGCTTCACGAATCACCACGCATATTCTTTCCGGCGCGTCGCCCGCTCGTCCTCTGCATTCTGCCCAGTCGAAGGTGCCCCGCCTCCAATCCAGAAGATGACTTTTAAGAAGTCGCTTCTGTAGGAAATTGCGTCGCGGCCAAGATCCCCTCCACGGTCGGAGCAAGGATCGTCAACGCTATGTGAGGAGGTATGATACCGGAACCGTCACGGGAACGCCGACGCTCTGGCCCCGACGTGCCGGGTTTCTTCAACTCGTCACCCGCCAAACCGCCGCAGACGGGGCACCACTCTTTTGGGCAGCCGCCCCTCATACCCACTCCGCGCACAGCAGTTCGGCCTGCGCGAGGACGGTCTTCACGGCTTCCTCCTGCAAGTCCGGCGGGTAGCCGTGTTTATTCAGAATGCGCTTCACCATCACCTTGATCTTGGCGCGGGCGCTCTCACGGAGGGTCCAGTCGATGGTCACGCTCTTCTTTACCTGGGTGATCAACTCCGCCGCGATCAGCTTGAGCTTGTCGTCGCCCATCGCTTGCACGGCGGATTCGTTCGCGGCCAGGGCGTCGTAGAAGGCGACCTCGTCCTCGGTCAGTCCGAGGTCTTCACCGCGCTTGGTGGCGGCGTCGAGGTCCTTGGCGAGTTTGATCAGCTCTTCGATGACCTGCATCGTGGAGATGGCGCGGTTGTGGTAGGCGTTGAGGGTTTTCTTGAGCTTCTCGCTGAAGATTTGGCTCTGCACGAGGTTGCGTTTGGAGCGGACTTTGAGTTCGTCCTTGAGCAGCTTCTCCAACAACTCGGCGGCGACGTTCTTGTGCTTGAGGCCGCGAACTTCCGCGAGAAATTGGTCGCTCAGGATCGAAATGTCCGGCTTGGGCAATCCGGCGGCGGTGAAGACGTCGATCACTTGGCCTTCGGTGGTGATGGCCTTGCTCACGAGCTGGCGGATGGCGGCGTCGATCTGCTCGGGCGTCTTCCGGTTGCTGCTGCCCTGCTTGTTCAGCGCGGCTTGCAGGGCTTGGAAGAAACTCACGTCATCGCGGATCTCCGTGGCTTCATCGCTGGCGGCGCAGAGGGCAAAGGCGCGGGAAAGCTCCGTCACCACCTGCACCCAGCGCTTCTTGCCGTCTTCCTGTTCGAGGATGTGTTCCTGGCCGGCGGGGATCAGCGCGAGGCGTTCGGTGGGTTTGCCGCTGGTCCACTTGTCCCAGTTGAAGCCGTGCATCATGTCGCAGGCGATGCCGTGTTTCTCCAGCATCACGGCGATGGCTTGCGCGGTGTCAAAGGTCGGGTTGCCCTGACCGCCGCTCTCGGTGTAGGTGATGAGCGCCTTCTTGAGCTGATCGGCGAGGCCGAGGTAATCCACCACTAAGCCGCCGGGCTTGTCGCGGAAGACACGGTTCACGCGGGCGATGGCCTGCATGAGGCCGTGGCCCTGCATCGGCTTGTCGGCATACATCGTGTGCAGGCAGGGCGCGTCGAAGCCGGTCAGCCACATGTCGCGCACGATCACGATGCGGAACGGGTCTTTGGCGTCCTTGAACCGGTTCGCCAGCTTGCGGCGCTTGTCCTTGCTGCGGATGTGCGGCTGCCAAGCGGGGCCGTCGTCGGCGCTGCCGGTCATCACCACTTTCACCACGCAGGCTTTGCCCTTCTCGGCTTCCGCGTCGTCGTCCTTGGCGCTGGCCCAGTCGGGCCGCAGCTTGATCAGCGCGTTGTGGAGGTCCACGGCGATGCGGCGGCTCATGCAGACGATCATCGCCTTGCCGTTCATCGCCTCCACGCGCTTCTCGAAATGCGCCACCAGATCGGCGGCCACGAGAGCGATGCGTTTGGGATCGCCCACCAGCGCCTCCAGCGCGGCCCACTTCGTTTTGAGCTTTTCCTTCTTCGTCAGCTCCTCGCCTTCGGTGATTTCCTCAAACTCTGCGTCGAGCTTCGGCAGTTCGGCGGCGTTCAGGCTCAGCTTGGAAATGCGGCTCTCGTAATAGATCGGCACCGTGGCCTTGTCGGCGACGGCGCGCTGGATGTCGTAGATGCTGATGTAATCGCCGAAGACCGCCCGCGTGTTCGCGTCCGTCTTCTCGATGGGCGTGCCGGTGAAGCCGATGAACGACGCATTTGGCAACGCATCGCGCAGGTTGCTGGCGAAGCCGTAGGACATCTCGCCGGTCTTTTCATTCACCTTCCCGCCGAACCCATACTGGCTGCGATGCGCTTCATCCGCCATGACGACGATGTTCTGCCGTGCGCTCAGCTCGGGCATCAGTTCGCCCTTCTCTGCCGCAAACTTGTGGATCGTGGTAAAGATCACGCCGCCGCTCGCCCGGTTCAGCAGCTCCCGCAAATGCTCCCGGTCACGCGCCTGCACTGGCGTCTGGCCGAGGATGTCCGCGCAGCGTTGGAACTGGCCGAAAAGTTGGTCGTCGAGATCGTTGCGGTCGGTCAGCACCACCAGTGTCGGGTTCTGCATTGCCGGATGCCGCACCACGCGCGCAGCGAAGAAGAGCATGGAGAACGACTTGCCGCTGCCCTGCGTGTGCCACACCACGCCCGCCCGACGGTCGCCCGGCTTGCCTCCGTGCATCCGGCCCGCCCAATACTTTCCCGAAGTGTCCGCGCCCTCTCGCATCGCGCTGCTCTCCGTCATCCCGCTGGCGCGCACCGTTTCCTCCACCGCCGCATTCACCGCGTGGAACTGATGGTAGCCTGCGATGATCTTTTGGATGGCGCCCGTGTCCGGATTCTCCTCGAAGACGATGAAATGGTGCAGCAGGTCGAGAAACCGCTGCCGCTCGAACACCCCTCGCACCAGCACCTCCAGTTCCAGCGCCGTCTTCGGCGCGTCGCCCTCGCCATCGATGGTGCGCCAGACCTTGAACCACTCCTGGTTCGCCGTCACGGAACCCATGCGCGCCTGCAAACCGTCGCTGACCACCAAGGCCGCGTTGTAATGCAGCAGCGAGGCAATCTCCGCCTTATAGGTTTGAAGCTGCGCGTAGGCGCTCCAGATCGTCGCGTCCTCATCCGCCGCATTCTTCAGCTCGATCAGGCCCAGCGGCAGACCGTTGACGAAAACCACGATGTCCGGCCGCCGGTTGTGCTGCCCCTCGATCACCGTGAACTGGTTCACCGCCAGCCAGTCGTTCGCCCGCACCTCGCCGAAATCCACCAGCCGCACATGATCGCCCGCGATGCTGCCATCGGGGCGGGGATACTCGACCGGCACTCCATCGCGCAGCATCCGGTGAAAAGCGCGGTTCGTCTGCACGAGCGCAGGCGTACCCACCCGCAGCACTTTTCTCAATGCCTCCTCCCGCGCCTCCTCGGGAATGGCCGGGTTCAGCCGCCGGATGGCCTCGCGCAAGCGCCCCACCAGCACCACCTCGCCAAAAGATTGCCTCTCCGCCGCCGGTTCACCGGGCGCGAGATGCGGCCCGTGCCCGACCGCATAGCCCAGCTCCCCGAACCATTCGAGGGCGGCGTCTTCGACGATGGATTCGTTGAGGCTCATGGTTTTTCGCCCTCCGGTGGCAGCTTCTTGATCATCTCGTCGAAGTCCGACTCGAACAGCCGGTCCTGCACGATGCGGTATTTCTCGAACTCACTTTCGGCGTGGGTTTTTGCCAACTCCGCTGTCACTCGCCCTGCATCCTGAAGAATCTCGCGATCCCAGAGCTGAAGGAATCCGCTCAGGCGTTTTTCCCAGTCTTCCATGGTCATCGGAATTTTCCGCATCGCCTGCATTTCGGCCATGTCGAGATAGGCGGAGACAATGCGCTGCATCTGGCCCATTTCGGAGTCCGAGAGGTAGTTCTTGGCGATGGAAACGTCGTAGCGTTGGATTTTCCCTTTCGGCGCAGCCTCCCAAGTCGTCAGCCCCATGTTTTGTTTCTTTTGGTCGGCGCGATCCACGATCACCTCCGCCGCCGTCTGGCCATGCACGGCGAAGTGCATCTTGTTTTGCACCGCGGCAAAGAAACGCTTCGTGGCCGTGGCGGACGGGTCGTAGTCCAGCGCGGTGGCGTAGATGTCCGTGATCTTCTGGTAGAACTTGCGCTCGGAGAGCCGGATTTCCCGGATCTTTTCGAGCTGCCGCTCGAAGAACTCATCCGTCAGGATACCGCCGCGCTTCAGGCGTTCGGCATCCATCGTCCAGCCTTGGATGGTGTAGTCCTTGACGATCTGGTTCGCCCACTTGCGAAACTGGACGGCGCGCTCGTTCTCGATCTTGAAGCCCACGGCGATAATCGCTTGCAGACTGTAGTGCTCGACGGATCGCTGAACCTGGCGCTCACCCTCGGTTTGAACGATTAAGTATTGCTTAACAGTTGCCTCCGGCTCCAGTTCGTTGTCGCTGAAAATGCGTTTCAAGTGCTGGTTGATGGCGGGGACGGAGACATCGTAAAGCGCCGCCATCATCTTTTGTGTCAGCCAGATGTTCTTATCTTCGTAGCGCATTTCGACGCTGGCCTCCGAGTTGCCGCCGGCTGCAACGAAGGTGAGGTATTCCGCAGCCGACGAGCGAACCAAGGAGACTTCGGCTTTCTTTTTGGCGCGACTGCGGGGAGTGGGTTTGTTTTTGCTCATGGCTTCGTCTTGGTTCGGTTTGAACTATTCGATAACGCCGAATAGTTGCCGGTGTCAGCGGTGGAATCCGCCACGCTCAACTCCCCGCTCAGCAGCTTCGGCAGCAGCGTGTCGCGCAGGGGGGCGAGGGTGCGGGATTCGGAGGATGGAAAGGCGCGGCCTTCTTCTGCCCCACCGGGGCTGCATCCATCAGCCCAGGGTTGCGAGGCACGAGCTACCCTGGGTGAACCGTGAAAAAGGAACCCAACCCCAACGGGGTTGAATCCATCGGCGCGCGCGGTGATGCAACCCCGTTGGGGTTGAGGAAATATTTTCGGGCGATGACCCAGGGTAGCCTCGCCGACTCGGCAACCCTGGGCTGAATGATGCAATCCCGTTGGGATTGGCAGACGCGGCTTCATTGCGCGGCCTCCAGTTTAGATTCGAGCGACGCCACGCTCAACTCCCCGCTCAGCAGCTTCGGCAGCAGCGTGTCGCGCAGGGTGGCGAGGGTGCGGGATTCGGAGGATGGAAAGGCGCGGCCTTCTTCTGCCCCACCGGGGCTGCATCCATCAGCCCAGGGTTGCGAGGCACGAGCTACCCTGGGTGAAAAGTGGAAAAGGAACCCAACCCCAACGGGGTTGAATCCGTGGGCGCGCGGGGTGATG
>Ga0209596_1002987_pt1 | contig 13597 bp, 14 predicted proteins | sample M_130807_MF_Meta_FD_187314 | JGI IMG/M metagenome (GOLD analysis project Ga0209596, IMG submission 187314) | Freshwater microbial communities from Lake Montjoie, Canada to study carbon cycling - M_130807_MF_MetaG (SPAdes) (version 2) | ecosystem: Environmental > Aquatic > Freshwater > Lake... | reverse complement strand
TATCAATCCAAGATGGCTACGAAGCGACGAATCTCTGACAACAGGAGAGGATGGTATGGGCGGTAGCCAAGATGTTTGGAACAAGATGTACCAGCTTTCGAAAAAAGGTGTTTATGAGCGCCGATGGCTTGGCAGTTTTTTTTCGGACGACGACATTATAGCTATTAGAAAACTAAGGAATGCTAAAGATGTCAATCGTCCAACCTATGAAGATCTTACTGATTATGACCCAAGAGAGGATACCTCAGAAAAGGCTTTCCTAGATTTTCTCGGGGAAAAGGGCTACCAACCCTCAGATTTTGGACATTTTTGGGCATATCGATTGCAAACGCCAGATCCAAAAATACAAGAACTATTTGATGCTGGCGATAGACTCAAAGCTGAAATAGCTGCATTGAAGATACGTGGGATGGGGCCATTTGACATCCAAGAGACTCTCGAAAGGGCAAGCAACAGATTCTTCAACCGCCGCTATATTGCTTAATCTTTTCTAACCTTCATACCGTGAAGGTTCTCTGAGTCTGTTTTCACAGGTTCATCTTCTCCAGAAACATCAGACAAACCTGACCACAAGTTTTTCATTCCACGATCGCTTTTATCTAGACTATACTCAAACAAATCTTCTAATAGCTCTTTTTCCTGAAGGGCAAGGGCATCTTTGTTGTGAATAGCTGGAGAAGCTGATATAACAGAGCCCCTTTTGCGCTTCTTTACTTTCTCACCGGGCTTCATTCCCAGTGGAAGCATAGGACCGCCAGCAATCTGACCAGAGGAAGCCATACTAGCTCCTCCAGCCCCGATTGCCATCGCTTCTTCTATAGCTGTATCTGTGGTGTCTTCAAACAATAGGTGGGATAATGAGGTTCTCATGCTGCATAAATATACAGCCAAGCGTGTTCAGAAAGTCAAGTCAAGTTGTTCCCAAGAGTAAATGTCGTTACCAAAATGACCATCTCTAGCTGTTGACTGGTAAATAGGCTTTAGGAGGTCGAGCTTGGTGATAATATCCTTTGGCTTTAGACTAACAGCACCAAGAACCTTGGCTTCAATCATGCGATCGTTTTCTGGCTTGTCTGTCATTACTCTAAATGATGTTGGCTCAGAGCGTCCAATCGCATAAGAGAGTTGCACGGTTGCCTTGTTGGCATAACCTCCTGCGACAATGTTCTTGGCAATATATCTTGCCATATAAGCTGCGCTACGGTCTACTTTGGTTGGGTCTTTACCTGACAGTGCTCCACCACCCCACTGACAATCAGCCCCATATGCATCAACAATAATCTTTCGGCCAGTAAGACCACAATCAGCCCGAGGTCCACCAAACAACCAGATACCAGCTGGATTGATATCAAACACCGTATCTGATGTAAACAAGTTCATAATCCTAAGCGAAGCAGCAGGGCGGTTTGCCCATAGTTTAAACATGGACTTAATCCCGAAACGGAGTTCGTCAATGGTTATTCCTTCTCTGTGATTGGTTGACACAACAACTCTCTCAACAAAATCAGGTGTGCCATCGCTATTGAAGCGCACAGAAACCTGTGTCTTACAATCAGGTAGAAGTAGTCTTCCAATCTCAGTTGCAGCTAGCCTGTTTGATGTAAGCATATTACTTACATCCCGAGAAAGATACATTGTCAGAGGCATATAGGTTGGTGTCTCTGAGGTAGCATAACCAAACATGATGCCTTGATCACCAGCACCATCAAAATCCCCTACAGCTTGTGAGATTTCATTAGACTGTTGCGACAGTAGGTTAAGAACCTTTGGCTCATAATCATATCCAATGCTTGAAAGGGCATTAGAAACAATATGATCAAAGCTCACTGTTGCATTGGTTGTGATTTCTCCAGCTAGGACAACATGTTCATCCTTGACAAGAGTCTCACACGCTACTCTAGACTTGGGATCTTGTTCCAAACAAGCATCTAAAACAGCATCAGAAATCTGGTCAGCTACCTTGTCAGGATGACCTTCGCCAACACACTCAGAAGTCCACAAATAAGATTGATCAGTTGCCATTATATTCTTTTCCTTTCGATGAGGCTATAGAACTATATTAGCAGACATTATTCGGGAACTAAAATCATTTCGCCAATAGTTTTTCGACCTCTGGACTAAGCAAGTTCACAGTTATTGGTTCAAACCAAACAACAACAGAAAAGCCATTAAGCTTATAAAACGCTCCTTGATATTTAGAAGCAATGAACTCCAGAAAGCTATTGTAGTCTAAGCTACCCCTGCCAATAGAACCAAAGTTCGCTGGCTCAAAATAAGCATCCGTTCTGAACTCGAATCTATTGGGATCTTTTAGTTCTTGTTTTTCTGCTGGAGACAAACCATCATACAACTCTTGTGCTGATGCCTTTTCTTCTGGAGATAGTTTACGCTTAAATGTTTCTCCTTCAAGACTATCCTTGACAACCATTGGCAAACTATCCAAGTTTTTGTTTTTCATTCTGAACTTATAGTTCTCAGGATCTTTGGCTAGGTTATAGATATTGGAAGCATCGACTGTAGCCATATAAAGGGGGTCAGAGCGGAAGAAGGTTTCTTTTTGCGATGGATCTGTATAGAAGAAAACCCGTGGCACTACAGAGCTTTGTAGATCGTTTTTGGTATATGGATTCTCACCAAACTTGCCGGGGTCCAAAGTTATTTCATCCGGTGGTGATGATTTACCTTTGACATAATGGAACAAGTTAATCGGACCAGAGCTTGGTAGCTCTTTGGTTTTACTTGGACTATCGTCTGGTGAGGTTTGTTCAAACAGGATGGGATAGAGTTTAATCATGCCAATAACTAGCAACCACAAAGGGTTATCTGTTATGCTTTGATTATGTCAACGATTTCACAAACACCTGCAACACAAGCAAGCTCTTGAGTTCCAGTTGTTGTATCTTCTTTCTCAAACAGTGCTAGATCTTCCCATGAGATTGTCTTGGGCATCTTAGCAACAGCAGCTTCGTATTCTTCCTTGGTGATTTCTTGATAAGGAGCTTGACGGTAAGTATGCCCATCACTCGCTGGAAGGAATGAAACACCACCAACCGAATCAAAGTTTTTATATACCCAAGCTCCTACTTCCATCCATTCATCTTCACGAACATTAATGGTCACAGAAGGGTTGTGCTCTGTCCAATGTTCACGATAAGTCTTCCAAAGTTCCAGATGAGAAATCGCTGTTAGGTTTTTAGTGACTACAGCCCCTTCTGGTGCTTTGATAGGATAACTAAACACTGTTGTATTATCTGGCTTTGTGACATCAGGCTCTGATGGAATACCAGCTGCCTTTAGAAAAGCCGTAAGAGGGTCTTTGTTATCAGCCCGAACAGTACGGATGTAATATTCAGAATACCAAGGATGGATACCGCTGGATACTCCAACAAGTTGTGAGACTGTACCAGAAGGTTTTACACAAGTAATGGCTACGCTTGCTGGGATTCCAAGGTTAGCAGCTTCGCTAATGTTTACACTGATTGCATGAGCCTTTAGATCTTCGATTAGTTGTTCTAGTTCAGGTCCATTTGTGGAAGTCAAAGGATTGCCATAGATGCCTGTTAGAGAAACTCCAAGCAAGCGTTCTTCCTCACAGTTTGTTTTCCATGACTTGCGAATATACTTGAAGTTGGTTAGGGATGATTGCCAAGTTCCAAGCAGGGTAGCAAGTCTAACCTTGCTTAATAGATTATCCTTGGTATCTTCGGCACCGATTACAACTTCTGTAAGGTTACAGAACTCATTTGGCCGCAGGAGGATTTCTGCACATGGGTTTGTTCCATGAACCTTGCTGGAGTCTCTACGTCCTGCCTTGTCGATATGTTTACGCACTGCATCCATGTTGAAGATGCCACGTTCACCTGATTTGGAGTCATATAGGTTTCTCCATTCACGAAGGAACTGTGCGGTTGTTGGCTTACGATCATATACGGCAGAGTTGTTTGCCAGAGAGCGTTGGCCTTGTGTTTCCCACCATTGACCGCTTTTAGCCTTGGCCATTTCGAAGTCATCAAGGTTAGAGAGCGAGATAAGAGCAGAGCGGCGAACACCACCAACAACCACTACTTCACCAACTTTGCACATCAAATCATGTGCTTCGATTGGTTTTAGTTTACGTCCTCGTGCATTACGGAACATCTGTGTTGTAAATCGAAACAAATCACGCAAAGGCTCTGGCCCTGATGCTCTACCACCAAAGGTTTTTAGTCTTGCTCCAGCTGGTCTGACCTTGTGAGTATCCCAGTTAGGAATTTGTCCCTGAGATAACAGAGCAATCAGTTCTTTATAAGCCTTGGCCCATCCCAATTTACTATCTTCGACAACAATAGTTGTTTCTGTTGGAAAGAACTCTTCAGCAATAGCTGGTAAGGAGTTAATAAACTTTTGTTCAACGGAGAAGCCTACGCCTGTACCATTCATTAGAATATACATTGCTTCATCAAAGGCACGTAGACTATCAACAGCAATAAAGGAGCAGTTGTAAGCTGAGATGTTATCTGCTTCCATTGCTGGGCCAGCTGCCATAAGAGCCCTCATGGAAGGCATTAGTTCATGATTAATGATTGCTGTTTCTATTTCAGCAAACACTGGATCATCACTTTTGTAGCTATAGTTTGCTACAAGGTGCTTTGTCATAAAGGCCATATAGCGTTTAACGCTTTCTACCCAAGTTTCTCGGCGGTTAGAAGCATCCAGCCAGCGTGCATATCGGCTGATGTGAATAAAGTTCTTGTATGGATCTGCAATAAAACCCTTGTCGTCGATTATTGTCATTCTTTTTCTCTTGTTATGGTTATTGTGATTTATTAGAGACGGGGAGCATTCAGTTTTGAGAGTTGCATTGTTTCTTTGCTTTTCTTTAGTGCATCTCGGAATCCTTGGATTGTTGAATCTTGAAGTTTCTCCCGTGCGTTTTCCATTTCAAACTGTAGACCTTCTACTTCATCGGATGAAAGAATCCGCATTTTGCTTCGGGCGGTATCTACATGGACCTTGAACTGCAATCCGTCAATCCCAAATCGGTTTTTTGCAATGAATAGAGTTCCAAAACCAGTTGCTTTTTGTGTGCTCATGCGTTGCAGTCCAAGCACGAAGTCTGCTTCTGCTGCTTGCCCATAGCTTTCTGCAAGGTTTGTAAGATCAACGATGTCGCTCTTAGCACCTTCTTTATTGCTTTGCAGTGCAGTCCATACAGGCACGTCAAGTTCCTTGGCCATCTTACGAATCTCTTGAATAACATACTGCATTTCTAGCCGTGGCAGATCATAACGCTCTGTTGAACGCATAATGCCAGCATAGTCGATTAGGATTAGATCTGGCTTTATTCCTTTATAGCTCATCTTTTCGATGTGAGCTTTGATTGTGTTGCAGGTAATAGAGCGTGCTGGATATTCCTTGATGATAAGACGCCCAATGTTTTCCTTGTTTGTTTCGAAGTATTCCTTGATACTTTCCTTAGCATCACTACAGTCGCTGGCGTTGATGCCTGTTAGGTGTGAGTCATAACGGATACCGACATAACGTTCATTGAGTTCCATTGTATAGTGATATACATTTTTACCTGCGAGCAGAGCTTGAGCACCAAAATGGGTTAGTAGGTGCGATTTCCCAACACCAGATGGAGCGCATACGATACCGATTTCTCCGGCTCCAAGACCTCCTCCCATGATTTTCTTTTCATCCAGCTGTAGAATGCCTGTTTTGACAGGATGGCGAAATGTCTGAGAATATCGAGCATCGATATCATTTACATAATCGTGTCCAGAGGATGTAGCAACACCAGCGGCGATTGCTGTTTTCATAATATCAACGACAGTTTCATACCTGTCTGTAAGGATGATATCGACTGATTGGGACAGCGCCTTCTTTAGCATTTGCTGACGACAAAAGGTGAAAGCTTTTTCTTTTACCCAAGGCAGATCGTTTCCATTTTCATTTTTGACAACCTTTTGAAGAAAAACATGACACTGTTCTCGGAGAACGAGGTCTGACCCATTGCTTAGATCGTCCCGAATGATTGTAAGAAGTAGATCAAGAGTTGGAAACTCTTTGTAGTTGTGGTAGTAGCTAATATATTTCGATGCAACAAGTTTGAGATATGCTGGTTCAAGGCATTCATCTACGTTAAAAACTTCGATAAACTGAGTTCCCCATGTGCGATCAGACAAAAGAGCTTGAAGAACTTTTTCTTGAAAAGAGCGCCCGAGATTGCCAAAGAAACCGTTGCTATTAGCCGAGGTTGAAGACATAATGTTTTTGCTCCGTTGAATGGAAATGGTTGAAATGAACTGATGACTTACTATAACTTCAAGTTATTAGAATCTAAATGACTAGATGGTTTGATCTCCAAGGCAGGGCGTAAGACTAAGTACAATCAACTTTGGAGGTTGCCAAATTTTGGCGAACTAGCGATCTGGTAGCCGAAAACGCCAAATCTAAATCCTGACTAAAGGAAATATCCGCAGCAACAAAGGTTTTGATAAAATCCAAACGATTGGATGTGGCTTGAAAATTTTCCAACTTATAATCAACCTTGGAGATTTGTGTTGATGCCAAACAGTTGGTATCCAAATACATCAGCTTCCAGTTTCGTTCGACTACCGACATCTCAGATATAATGCTGCTAAAACACTTTGGAGGCTTCTTGGATTCATTTAGAGCCTCAGTAGAGGCTTCCTTTATCCAAGTGAGGTCAAGGTCAATGTCGGTGCGTTTGATGTCTGGAAACCGCCCTGCAATCGTTTTTAGACCTACTCCAGCAACGCCATTGAGATTGTCAGATGGATCACCAGCCACGGCCCTAGCTAGAGTGATATTTCTTGGAGAGATCCCGAACGTTTTTAAAACATAAGCTTCGTCAATCAGTATCTTTCTGGCCGGGTCGTAAATCCTAACAGTAGGGTCTTCAAGTAGCTGATAAAAATCCTTATCATTGCTAACAACAATCTTGGTTTGTGAACTGCCCTGCAACTTACGCTTTACAATATACGCAATAATGTCATCGGCTTCTGTATCAGGAAGATATATCTGACAAATGGGCAAGTTCCCAAGAGCCTTGGCAAGTAGCTGAAGTTGAAAAACCTTGTTCTTGCCATCGGCATTTGGCATAATCTTTCCGTCGTTTCTGTATACAGACTGTAGTGCCTTCGACGTAGCACGATTTGCTTTATATTCAGAATAGATATGCTTGCGACGAGGGGATGGACCTCCTTGCTCCCAAACAACAATAATTTGTTCTGGGTGCAGTAATGAAGCCAAACTTCCAACCCCTTTGACAAATCCAACAACCCCACCAACTAGTTCTCCTCCCAAGGTGACGGTCTGATTGACCATAAAGTGTCGCAAGAAAAAATTCAAACCATCAATAACAAGAATCGGCTTATTGATTGTACTCATATGATTTCTACTTTCTTATTGTCTCTGTCTTCCGTTTCAAATACTAGATAACCTATACGGCCATCAATCAACAAAATTTTAGTATATAGGTTGTTGCATAGAGAAGACCCTGATCCAATCCAACCCAAGACAAACTCTCCCAGATGTACGCCAATAGGAGCATTCGGACGAAATATGATAAAATCATAATCCACCCAATCTTGCCATGGGTCTTCGACAGCAACCCGTCCCAAATCTTTACCAATAAGCTTTTCAGTCTTGTATGGTTTTATCGAGCGGGGCATCCCACCAGCAGAATAAAACAAAGTTCGGATTTCAGGACAATTCTCCTGAGTATAGGATGGATCAGGATATGACCACCCATCAATATTTACTGTTGCTATCCGAGGACGAAAATTCATAGGTGACTGATCTGAATTTGGCAGTTGCAGCCTAAATGGCTCCACAGTAAATCCTTGAATAAGCTCGCCACGGCTAATACGAATAAAGTCTTTGATTAGCACACGGTTATTTCCCGGTGCTTCCGAACCCTCCACCACCACGCTCTGTTTCAACAAGCTCAGTTGTTTCCATAAATCTAACTTTGCATGTCTGACTATCGGCAACAATTTGCTGGATAACAAGTTGGGCTATTCTGTCGCCCTTTTTTACCAAGTATGGCTCTCTACCTAGATTGCCAAGAACAACTCCCATCTCTCCACGATAATTCACATCAACCGTTCCTGTTAGTGGAATAACCATCTTGCGAGATAATCCCGAACGTGAACGAATATCCAGAAAATAAGAATTGTTTTCGTTGTCTACTAGAGGACAGTCGGCAAGCTGTAGCCCTGTCCTAATAACTGTTGCCTCTCCTTGCCGAAGCAATACATCCTCCACAGCATAAAGATCATAACCAGCATCTCCAAAAGCATGAGCCGCTTGAGGAATAACTGCGTCAGGATGAACCTTGATAAACTTTATTGTTAGCTCTTGTCTAATGTGTGCCATGATTGTTTTCTCCTACTGTTGAAATAACATTAGCACTAATAAAAGAAGCTATCAAACAAAAGAAAAAGGCCAGATACCGAAATATCTGGCCTTCCCATTCGGGAATGTACAGCCCCGAAGGGCTAGAGCGCCTATCGCTTGCGAGTGCGGGCCTTCACAGGGGCAGCAGGGGCAGCAGCTACAGGTGCGACAGGAGCAGCCTTCGCTTGCGTAATAGTGGTGCTCTCCACCAGATACTCCTTCACCAGAGGATGAACAGGAAGCAGATTCTCAAGATTCTGGCCAAGAGCCTTCCAAGCGGTGAAGCGTACCTCCGCAGGAGAATCCTTGAAGAACTTGACATATTCCGCACGCTCAGGCACCGAGAGCGTGTGAGAAGCCAGATAATGATTTACCTTGCCCATAATATCAACAAACTTCGCATTTCGCTTCACATCTTCACGGGGCAGACGCTTGCTGCAATCGCTCCAGCTAGCGAGAACATCTACCGCCGAGATGTCATTTGCCCGCTCCTTCACAAACGTCCAGAACTTCGCAGCAGCCTCAGTCCCAACCATCGACGCACACATATGGTAGAAAGTCGGGTTGGCGGTATCAGTGTAAAGACCGCAAAAAGTAAGCTCAGAGTCAAGGTTGCCCCATGCACGGCGATCAGGAGTCTTGGTGTTTGGTTCGGCCATACCCTTGAACTCCAGAAAACGCTCATTGGAGAAAATGAACTCGACAAGAGCCTCATTGCAGTTGATACGAGCCCAATCAAGCCAATCCTGCACCGTAGGCTCAAGGTCAACCACTGCATAACGGCTCAGAGCCGCAGGGTCCATCGGCTGAACATCATATGCATCACCGATATTGACGGCAACCATGACCCGAGTTCCATCGTGAAGCAAGTTGCCATCGAAAGCCTTGCTATCCGCAAGCTGGAACGTAGCTTGCTCGACACCCTTGATCGCACGATTCAACTCATCGAGAAAGAGCACGCAAGGGAATTCGCAGCAAGTCAGCAACCATTCAACCGCACGAAATACCGTGCCACCACGATTACCCTCGAAAGGAATGCCCGTGATATCGCCCTCAGTCATCTGCGAGAGACGGCGCTCCACGATAGGAGTACCCATGTCATAATGCCACACGTTGCGAGGATAACCCTCATAAACAGGGTTGGTCGCATTCTTCAGCCAGAACGTCTTCAGCGCCTTGCGGAAACCAGAATCGTTCGCCAATGCAGCGGAGGCCCGCTCGCAGAAGCCACGATCACGGTAAAGATCATTGCAGAGAACAGACGCAATCTGATAGACAACCTCAGACTTGCCAATCCCGTGAGCACCTCTGAGCATGGTTGCTCGCTTGGAAGAAAACTTGGTGAAGAGAGCCTTGGTGGTCTTGATGTCCAGAGTGAGAGCGGAAGTCATTTGGTTCGTTTACCTTTCTATTATCAGTATATCAGGGATTGGACTTATTCTAAATGTTATTTTTCTTTTTTTTCTTTTGCCTTGTTTTACAGTGTTTTATGACTGGCAGCAAGAGCAGCACTATCAGGCCATTCCCATCCGTTCATTTCATCTTCTGTGTTTCTCCAGTAGGCAAGCCGCATTGCGCTAGACCGTGCAGTAGGATTACAACTGGAACAAGTGAAACAAACAGGAATACCTCCCATATAAACCATCGAACCAGCAGCAGTCTCGCTGCAAGTATCGCACAGATTCTCTTCTGGAGTGATATATCTAAACATCGTTTTATTCCTTATGCCCTTTGAACGGTCTTGCTCTTCGAGCCCATCTTGACAATGAGGTCGCCGGGGCGGGCAGCAGAAATATCACCACCCTCAGAGATTACCCACATTACCTTAGAGCCGACGATAGTACCCATCTTAGGAGCATATCCATCAGTAAAGATGATTACCGCAGAATACTTCCCACGGCGCTTAGGGTCATTGACATATCGACGTACAGCGTCAAAATCAGTCCCGCCTTGGCGAGTTCGCTGCCACTTGAAATTCTGACCGCTCTTTACAGACTGAAGAGACTTCTCATCCATTTCTGTATCGAAGTTCACGATGTCCAGCTTGCCCTCCTTCGAAGCTGCAAACGTCTCTGCGAGGAAGCGTTGAACATCATCATCCCCAACAGAGCCAGACTGATCAATCGCACAAAGTACGTTGGCAACAGTGGTTCGACGGACACCGGGAAACAAATAAGGCATACGCTTGTTAATTCGCTTTACTGTCGAATAACGGTCCATTGACCGGGTGCGTCCAAGAAACATACGAAGAATAGCCTTCCAATCGAGTTCGTGCTTCATCATCTTTTCGATCATGGCAGCAATCTCTGCGGGAATAGTACCCCACTTGGCAGAACGCTGGGCCGAATTAACACCCTGAGCAGTCATTTCACGGGCCTTGTTCTTCAGCACATCCCGAAGCTCATCAGGCACATCTCCCCACCCACCATGCGAGTCTAGCGTTTCACCATTCTCATTGCCGATACTAAGCTCAAAATCACTGCCACCACCACCACCATTAGCCTCGGCGTAATCCTTCAAACGATTGAAGTAATAATCGGTGCTTTCCAGCTTAGGAAAGCTCTTGATAAGTGCAGCAAGCTTAGGGTCATCGCTCTTAGGCGCACGACCGGGCATCAAACAGAAATCCGGCAGACGTTCTGGCCCAATAATAGAGTTAATTGCAAGGTCAGCTGCGATGTTGTGAATCTTTGCATCGGCCTTGTTTGCTGGCGCACGCTCAGTAATATGACCAAAAGCAATATGCAGAATTTCGTGAATGATTACTCCGACCTTTTGCTCGAATGGCAGAGTACGCATAAAATCAGGATTATATCCAAGATGGATATTGGCTTCCTTATCAGCCGAAACGTAAGCCGTGTCAACCTTCCAGTTGATAACCTTGGGTGTTCTAATAGAAATTTCTCCAGAGAACGGCTCTGAATGGAGAACGTGAATCAAAGCTGCGTCAATACGATAATCGTCCGGCGATACAGTAGGGTCCGGCTCATGCCGCACGGTATCCCGAATCGAAACGTGATTAGAGTCATTGTCAGTGTTTGGCTTCTCGTTGCTCATATACTAATAATAACATATCCGTGTCATATTCTAAAGCATTTATTTTTCCCTATATTAAAGGGCTTTATTGAGGGTAGATCTGGATATCAAAAGTTTACCTACAGTGAAGACCAAGATAAATGCGATAAAAAACTTGGCAAGTGTTTCTATTTACCTTTATGAACAACACGCAAACTCCCGCAGAACTACCCGACGAAGTTTCAACCTACCTTGCTGATTATTTCAAGCAATATAATTTTGGCATGAATATTATGCCAAAAACAAGTTCAAAGCTAATGCGTGCAATAGGATGGTTTTTTGGTTTGACCAAAATCTCTCCAGAGTTCATGACCAAATATTATACTACCATCGGCGATACAGTCTATGTACCCGATGAACTTATCAAAACAACATCACCAGAAAATCTTCTGAGAGTCATCGTCCATGAAGGTGTCCACGTATATGACTCCCACAAGCTTTCTAATCCACTGTTCAAGTTCCTATACCTGTTCCCACAGTCTATGGCTTCACTGGCTCTAATAAGCCTATTAGCCCCCTTGTCGTTGAAGTTCTTATGGTGCCTGTTGTTCTTGCTGTGCCTTGCACCATTACCTGCTCCTTTTCGTTATTTATTTGAATTGCGAGCATACCGCACAAGCATCATCTTTGCTCGCAAAACTGACAATCTTACCGACGAACAGCTGATTCCCACATATGAATGGATCGAGAAACAACTTTGCTCAAATCTATACTACTGGACATGGCCATTCCCAAAAACCGTAAGAAAACATCTCCAAGATGAAAGCTGGATGAATGCAGGAATATACAAACCAATAATGCGGTGGCTGATTGTTAGAAATGTTGTCGTCGCTCTAAAAGATTATCAAAACAAATAACTGTGATGCTGCTCAACACAATAAAACTCTATCCCATCTTGTTTACCGAAGGGAAACAGTATAGAAATCCAGAAGGCTTCTGGGGTGATGCTGGCGCAGGTATTCTTATGTTTGCTCGCTCAACAAACAAGTTTCTTGTGCTCAAACGATCTGCTGGTGTCAAAGAATCAGGAACATGGGGATTAGCTGGAGGTGCTCTCAATGTCGATGAAGATGGACAACTTACAGAATCACCAGAAGATGGTGCTCGTCGAGAAGCAAGAGAAGAACTAGGTATCTCTAGCAATATGAGTCTTATCCCAGCACACGTATTCGTTTCTCCAAGAGGAACATTTAAATATTATAACTTTATTGGCGTCGTAGAAGATGAGTTCGATTCTGAGCTAGGCGATGGCGAAAATACAGACCTAAAATGGTTAACACTCGACGAGCTAAAACACTTGGGCAATAAACACTTTGGACTACGTTCACTTGTTGCTAACTCCAGTGATTTGCTGGAGAACCTAGCAGCAGACGGAGAGAAGGAACATAATGATTAGCCTTTACAGCTTATTGTACGAAGGTATGGCAACAAACGTGGAAGGTTTTTGGGGTGATAAGGGCGCAGGTATACTATTATTTGCGTCTGATACCAAAAAGTTTCTTGTACTAAAACGGGCAAGCTGGGTAAATGAACCGGGCACATGGGGCTTGGCTGGTGGCGCTATCGATGATCCCAAGGAAAGCCCAAGGTCTGCTGCTCAACGAGAAGCACAAGAAGAACTAGGGTCAACAGATATTCAAAAGTTAATCCCAGCATCCGTTTATACCTCACCAAAAGGAACATTCAAGTTTCATAACTTTATCGGTGTCGTACCAGCTGAGTTCTCACCAAACTTAGATGATGAAGAAAATGATGGCTTCAAATGGGTAAGCTTGGAACAGCTACGCAAACTACCTAAGAAACATTTCGGACTATCTGGACTGCTACAGAACAGTGAATCACTCTTGCAAAAACTAACCACTCCAAAAGAACTTGCTAAGAAAAAACTATCAGTCAAACTAAAAACTAAAAGACTCTAAGTTATTCCTTCTTCCTACCTCTTCTTGGTTATCTTCCACAGCACTCCTACTTATCACTAAATTTATGGCTAATATCAATGCAAAGATGCTGCTAAGGATTATCAACGAAGAAATAGACACGGTTTATTCGTCTCTATTAAATGAGCAAGCTCCACCGACTCCCGATGCTCCGGTATTGCCAGACGACCCTGCTGCTG
>Ga0209596_1002986_pt1 | contig 13597 bp, 24 predicted proteins | sample M_130807_MF_Meta_FD_187314 | JGI IMG/M metagenome (GOLD analysis project Ga0209596, IMG submission 187314) | Freshwater microbial communities from Lake Montjoie, Canada to study carbon cycling - M_130807_MF_MetaG (SPAdes) (version 2) | ecosystem: Environmental > Aquatic > Freshwater > Lake... | reverse complement strand
TATAGTGCAAACCTCATTTCTTGCTCGATTCTTTTTGGAAATCTTCTTTTAATCTTTTCTGAATTTTTGATTCTGTTTGCGTTCATATTCTCTTTTTTTGTTTGTGTTTTACAAATATAATAAAAAACCCGATAAGATATTTAATATATAAGATATGAAAATAAAAAAATATTCTGAATTTATAATCGAAGGATATTCCAGCACTGATATAAAATCAGCTCTACTTTCACATTTTGACGAAAGCAGAAATGAGATTAAATCAAAAGGATTGGATTTCGAGGGAATGAGAGAATCTCTCTATAACGCAATCGACTCTTTGGATTCAAAATTTTTGGAGCAGATAACAAAAGAATTTTCCAATCTATCCGAAATAAAAGACAAAGAAGAATTCCAAAAAGAATTCGAAATGATACTACATAGTATAACAGATCGATTAGAAAGTGTTACGAACGAAGGATTAATTTCTGGAATTAAAGGTGTGTTCTCTTATCTAAGAGATAAAATAACACAAGCAGTCAAATGGATATCAGATAGGATATTCACAATAACTGGCTTAGTTACTATGGGTCTTGCAGGAATTCTTTTTGTGATAAGTCAATGGGGATCAGGACTTGGAATACCACAAGAGTTTTCCAATGTGGCAATCAATGCTGTATTAGTATTGGGAATAACAGCATTTACATATGGTCAAAAAAACGATGAATATAAACAAATAAGTGAAATATGAAACATGTCAGAAACTTTGAGAGCTTTAAAAGTAACAGAAATGTAGTTACTGAGTCTCAACAAAACTATTACTATAAAAAAGGAAAGGCATCTCATAAATCCATATTTGAGATGGAACTTTTAAGTGAGGGTTATTCAAATGAATTTATTCAATCAATCAATGAAAGCTATTCATTGAACAGAATGGACAATAGAATAATAGATTGTTTATATGAATACCTAACAACTGGTAAAGAAAGCGGCCTTGAGCTTCTTACAGAAGAGATTGGTGGAATAAAACTTCCTGGTATAGGAGATATGTACAAAAAAGTTGCTGGTGTAATAGACAAAGGAATCGAGATAGGAAAATCTGCAATAAAAAGCTTTGGTGATTTCTTAAAGAATATAGGAAACATCGTTAAGAATCTTTTTGCAAAGATAAAATCTTTCTTTGGAAAAGTATGGGAACTTTTCAAGCCTCAGGTTGTTGCAGCATGTGGAGTTATTACCAAAGCAGTTGGTGGAGGTTCACCTGAAAAAATGAAGAAGGCAGTAGAGACTATATCTAGTGATCAAGGACAGAATGAATTTGATGCACTATATCAAGATCTTAAAGGTGCTACTGCAAAATTTGCAAGCGGATCTGTTGGTAATATTTCACCAGAAGCTGAAGAACACCTTAAAGGTGCTGCCGAAGAATATAAAGGAGTTGTTGATGATGCTGAGATAGACAAGCTTATGCAGGAGTCTATCGAAAGAAAATCAACAGTTGGAAAGATATTCTACTCTATGAAAGGATTTATTTCAGAAGGTGGTACTATTGAAGAGATGGAAAAAGTTTTTGAAGCGGATGAAGTTAAATCAGAATTGAAAGAAGGTGATGACGCATCTTATACTAACAAAGATGGAAAAGAAGTTACTAAAAAGATATTAAGAATAGAAGGTGATAATGTTTTTTTCCAATTGAAAGATGGTGGTGAGTTTACTAAAAAACTATCAGAGATTAAAAAACCGGATGGTATTGGTAAAAAAATTCTTCACGGATTTGTTGGAGAAGAACCAGAGAAAAAAGGAGTTTTTGGATGGCTTGTAGAATCAATTGGATTCGTATTCAATCCTTTAGCGAAGCTAAAAGAAATGGCTATCAAAGGAGGAACTAACGGAATGTTTACTATGATATCTGCTATAAAAAGAGGTATAAAAAGTGCTTTCAAATTTGTAGTGATTGGTGTTATAGCAGGACTTGTCTATCATATAGTTCATGGTTTAATGGCTCTTACGGGTGGTCATGGTGAAGGTCACGGTGAAGAACATGAAGAAGGAGGTGAAGAAGGAGATAATCATAAAAAGGTCGAACCAGTAGCCGCACCAAAAACTGGACCGGACTTTACTAAGCAACCTAAAATAAACTTAAATAAAGAATCTTTTGAATTTATTTACGAATCTAATGAAGCGGGTTTTTTACCGGTTGATTTAACTAAAAATACAAAATATACAGCTTTCTTTGACACTCTTTCCGGTTCAGTAGCTCCGATTCTTGGATCAGTTCTTGTCGCGGCGTTATCTAAATTCTTTCCAATAGTTCATACTATATTAGAGATTATATTAGTATCAATTGGTACATTCGAATTAGTTGGTGCAATGTGTAAACTTGATTGGGTTGCAAAAAAAGGATTGAAAATCTGTAAGGTTCAACATGACGTACACCACTTCTTAGAAGGTGCGGTATCTGGTGGAGGACACTAATAAGTAATTTTAAACTTTTTTTTTTTTATAAATATAATCAAATAATGTATATACTACATTTGACTAAAATTTTATAATAAACATGAGTTTACCTAAAATAACTTTTTCCAAAAATCATAACGCCGAGTTTTATAAAACACTTCAACAACGTGTAAGAAAATATTTTAAAGAAAATGACATTTCACGTTATGCCAATGTGGGTATGGTATTGAAAACAATTTTTATGATTTCACTTTATGTTGTTCCATTTATTTTAATGATTACTATAATTAATACACCATTGATAGCATTTTTAATGTATGTTATCATGGGTTTTGGAATGGCAGGTGTTGGTTTATCAATTATGCATGATGCTAACCACGGTTCATATTCAAAAAATAAGCGTGTTAATAAATTATTAGGATGTGTAATTAATGGTGTTGGTGGATCGGATGTGAATTGGAGAATTCAACATAATGTATTACATCATACATATACAAATGTTTCTGGTATGGACGAGGATATTAATCCGGGTATTGTAATGCGATTTTCACCTCATGAAAAAAGAATGAAATTTCATAAATACCAACACATTTATGCTTGGTTTTTTTATGGTCTAATGACTCTTATGTGGTGTACTACTAAAGATTTTATTCAAGCAAAAAGGTTTAATAAACATGATTTATTAAAAACACAAAATATAACTTACTCTGCTCTTCTTAGGAATATTATTATTACTAAAGTTTTTTACTTTTCAATTATCTTTACTTTACCAATTTTGTTTTCTGCACTTCCTTTATATGCTATTATTTTTGGTTTCTTCTTAATGCATTTTATTGCAGGTGTTGTATTAGCTGCTATTTTTCAACCAGCACATGTTATTCCTTCTTCAACGTATCCTGTTCCTGACAATTCGGGAGTAGTTGATGCTGATTGGGCAGTGAATCAAATTTATAATACAGCTAATTTTGCACCAAAATCAACATGGTTTTCTTGGTATGTAGGCGGTTTGAATTTTCAAATTGAGCATCATTTGTTTCCTAATATTAGTCATGTTCATTATAAATCACTTTCAAAAATTGTAAAAGAGACTACTACTGAATATAATCTTCCTTATTTTTCTTTTAAAACTTTTTATTTAGCACTTAGAGAGCATACAAAGATGCTTCGTGATTTGGGTACAAAAGATTTTGTTGAATAATTACCTGATAATTTATTTCTTTTTATACAATTTAAATGGAACTTTAGGTTTCATCCATTCAACTTCTAATTCTAAAGTTTCTAATTTCTCACAATCTTCAAATTCATAGAATGAAACAAACATACAATCACTGGGAATCATTTTAAATATTTTATTTCTCATATCTTCTTTGAACATTATATCGTTTAAAAATATGAAACCAGCATCTGATATATCAACATTGAGAATATCATCATTTATAAAATTGACTTTTTCTATTCCTATTTGATTTTTAATATCTATACTATATAAGCATCTTATCTTCTCTATTTCTATTCCAACATATCTGTCGAAATTTGAAATAAGTGCCATCTGTAAAACTATCTTACCGTTTCCACTACCTATATCATAGAAAACACCACCATTTGATTTGATATGTTTGTTTAATTCAAACACTCCTTCTTTTGTAATCTCGCCATATATCGTCTCTTCTTCGAATTCTCCTTCAAAGTCATTACCGTTTAATCTAGCTTCATATGGTGTTATTCTTTCATAATATGATTGCTCTGCATCACTAAGACTATTCCATATTCCTAATTTGAGTGCAATAGATTTCTGTGAGAACAAGTCATTGCTCCAGATATGCTCTATTTTTATGTTATCCAATATATCCATCATAAAACTTCTTTTGCTATTCTTACGAAACCATCTACTTTACTCATAGTATAGAAGTGAATACAGGGTGCACCACCTTTCAATAATTCCTTTGTTTGATTAATTGTCCATTCTTCACCAATGATTGCCGCTTCTTTGTCGTCTTTACACTTTTCAATTTCAGATGCGAATGAGTCTGGTATGTCTATGTTGAATATTCTTGGAAGAGCAGTCAATTGTTTCTTTGTAGTAAGTGGTTTAATTCCTGGTATAATAGGAACATTTATACCCATCTCTCTACAGTTCTTAACAAACTGAAAATACTTCTCGTTGTCATAGAATAGTTGAGTCACGATGTATTCCGCACCTGCGTCTACTTTTGCTTTAAGATGTCTAAGGTCGCTCATAGGGTTTGGAGACTCGTAATGTTTCTCTGGATATCCAGCAACACCTACACAAAAGTTTGTGTTGACTCCTTTTAAGTCTTCTTCTAAATACTTACCTTTATTTAGATTCATAGTTTGATTTACCAAATCAATGGCATACTTGTGTCCACCTGGCTCTGCTACGAAAGATCCTTCGTTCTTTGTTGGATCACCTCTGAGTACCAATAAGTTTTCAATGCCTAAGTAGTGAAGATCCACTAAAGCATCTTCTGTTTCTTCTTTGGTAAAACCACCGCAGATAATGTGTGGAACAGTATCAACATGATATTTGTTCATAATAGAAGTACAGATACCAACCGTACCTGGACGTTTTCTAATATGAACTTTTTCCAACAAACCGTTCTCTCTCGTTTTATAGATGAATTCTGATCTGTGGTAAGTTACATTTATGAAAGGTGGCTTGAACTCCATTAAGGGGTCCAAGATGTTGTACAAGTCTTGTATGTTCGTTCCTTTTAATGGTGGAAGTATCTCGAATGATGCGAAAGGTTTCTTAGCAGAGTTTATGTGTTCTATAATCTTCATAGACATTATATCGACTAGATTCCTAATTGTTTTAGTCTATCTGCTCTTCTATCTGATTTAGTTTCCCAATAGTCACGAGACACAAAGTATCTTATCGATATCTGTTCGTTATGTTTGTCTTTCAAGAACATCATCCAGTCGTCTCTGTCTTCTATTATCGAATAGAGAGTCCACTCACTATCTTTTTTAATAGTGTAGAAGTTTGGCTTTCTTGATGGATCCGTCGTGTTTATGAATGGTTTGAACTCTCCGTCGAAGAAGAAAGTCTTTTTGATTTTTATGACTTCTCCTTTCGAAGGTATTGGTATCTGACTCTTGTCTAGTTCGATGCTCGATATTCTGAGTCTAAAAATAGAGCATGTAGAGATGAATAGGTAACTAGCACAACCTATAAAATAATGCTCGCTGAACATACATAGGTTTGCGAACACTATAAATACGGCAGTGATTACGATAAAGAGATTTCTGTTCCTGTTCAGGAACTTCGATATAAAGTATAGTCTGTTGTTCATAGCTTAGCACCACTGATATTCATTTTCATCATCTTTTTTCAAAAGTTTGTCTATCTGTCTTTCTCTTATATAAGAAATCATAATAGTCTTTACTTCTCTGAAATATTTGTTGTGTGATTTTTGTCTATTCAAACTTCTCCAATCATTTCCTGGTCTCAAATCACTTCGTTCTATTTCCAGTTCGACGTTCTCTATGTACCAAAATTGTTCATTGAAGTAATTTCTGTCTTGTCGATAAAGCACAATTTCATCGGTCCCTGATACATTGCAGATTACGTCCACGTATTTGTGTAGTCCGTCTGCTATCATATAGTCTGTCATTGGTATCTTTTGTAATACCACTAGCGTCGTTTTATTGTCTATCGGTATTATTCTCATTGGATTTTTTGTTTTGCCAGTCTTTTTGAACCGCTCTGTATAGGTCTGAAATTATTTCCTGTGTACTTGTCATATTCCTAGTTCGTCTAACTTTGAATCTCGTTCAAGTGAGATTATACAGTTTGATATTGTTTCCAACATGTGTATTGAATCGTATGCGTCGAGATCTCTTTTTATACGTTCTAGAAGTTTCTTTGTTGAAATCTGCTCACCATAATAGTCAGCCTTCGGTACAAGTAAGAAAGATCCGTGTATGTATTTCTTTCTCTTGTCCGATAGTGGACAGATGAACAAGCCTTCTCTGTTCAGTTCCCAACAACATTCCTTCTTTGTAAGTCCCCATTTTCTTTCGTGATGTTCTTCGAAAAGTGCTTCACAATTGTCGTATTCTTTTATGACGTACGGTTTCCCAGGAACAAAAACTATAGCTTTAACAATCATCTTCGTCTAGTATTTCGTTTATTTTCTGTTCTCTTCTAAAAGCTTCAATGATAGAGTTTATCTCTTCGAATCCCAAAAGATAGTCTAAAATGCTTGGCTTTAATTTCATAATCCTAAATCGTTTAATTTTCTTTCTCTTAATTCTCTCAATGTTCCAAAATGTTTTTTATCAAACGGCCATAAGAACGCCCCAACTTTTATTAGGAATCCGTTCTGTGGAGACCATTCATCAAGATACTCCCCGATATAACTTTGATAGCTTTCTCCTTCTTTTACTTCTACGTTTCCCAAATCGACATGTGTGATTGACCGGTTCTTTAGACAAATCACTTCCTCGTACAATCCGTCTTTTACTACAGGTGCGAACAAACTCATATTCATTTAATTTTTATAAATATACTTATTTAATTCCAATCTCCGACAATATCTTGTCTCTTCTTGTCTGAACATAGTCGAAGTTCTCGTCTATGACTCTTACACTAAATTCGAACGCCGGCTTTCCTCTCAAATTGTTATTTCTCGCTTCACTTACTACTGCACCCATCTTATAGAATTCTTCATATGATGTGAGACAGAAAGAGTTGGTCTGTCCATCATCACCTTTTATCAAAGCATGTGGCAACATCACTTCTTTTATATAAAGTCGTTTTAATTCGTCCATCTTTATATATCCAGGCATTACCTCGTGAAGGTTTTCTTGTGTATATCCTTCTGATATCCAATCTCTCGACCTTGCCAGAAGTGATATCTTTTCATAGTATTTCTTATAGTCTGTTATGAAGCCGACCTTTCTTTCGTAAATCTCAATCACATCATATTCTTTTCCTTCTTCAAAGATTGTTCCCCAATGTGCGAACATTCCGTGAGTGCATCTTAATCTCATATTCCCAATTCTTTTAGTTTCTCTGCTCTTATCTCTACTATGTCTCTAAAATATTCTGTGTAATACTTTCTAAACTTACCATCTTCACAAGCAACTATATAAGATGGTGCTGCTAATTCAAAAGTCTTAGGATCGTATACCTTTGGGGTAAGTTCACATTCATACATACTACCTACTTTCAATATGTGATCAACACCACCGATTGGGTTCGATACACTAACTGATATTTTAGATTGGCATTTCATATTCCTAATTCTTTAAGTCTCGCTTCTCTCAATCTAGGAGTTATCCATTCACTATCAATCTTTTTTGATACAGAGTAGTATTTTCCTTTTCTGAAAATATTGAGCTCCATAACGAATTCTCCTTTATATTCCCATATCTCCAATATATCAACATCTTTTTCGTCTTCGTAATCAATATAGTTGATTGCACTCTTTGACTCCCAATTCTCTTTAAGATATTGCTCTGCAAATGCCAAAATGACTTTACCTTCTTTACTGTCTAAGTCCAGATATAGATATTCTTCTTCCATAAGAACAAATATAGCTATTTTTTATATAATAATCATTATATTTGTATTATGAAAAAGAAAGTATCTATAGACTTTGACGGAACCCTATCTCGTAAAGACGTGCAGAAATTTGCCAAGCGATTGATTGATGAAGGTCATGAAGTTTGGATCGTCACGTCTCGTTTCGACGATGCTGAAGGGCTTGCTCAGAACTGGAACTGGATACCTACACAAAATCAAAAACTCTTCAAAGTCGCAGAAGAGTTGGGAATACCAGAGTCAAGAATAAAGTTCACTAATATGATTCCTAAGATTGAGTTTCTATTAGAAAAAGGATTTGCGTTTCACTTAGATGATGATGAATCTGAACTGTTTGATATATTAGAATCTAAAGATAGTTGTCAACCGCTGAATGTAGGACATTCTGATTGGGAATACTTTTGTAAAGAGATATTAAATTCCTAAGTCGTCAAACTTTCTTTCTCTTAATTCCGCAATATTTTCTATTTCTATTTCGTGTGAGTTGTACCATACTCCAGTAGTCGATACTATTGAGAATGCACCTTCTGAATCGTCCACATTGTAAACAGACGAATCTACCTTAGCAATAACACCTTCAATCAAATCGTCGGAATACTTCGACTTATACCAAAAACGTGCACCTACTGGCCACCCTTCTGATTTCATTTGTTTTATGTACTTGTTGCCCATACTTTATTTTTGATTTATAGTAAAGATAATATTGCTTTATCCGTAATTACACAAAGATAATTATTATATATAAACTATGAAATATTTTATATTATTATTTATAAGCATTTTAATTATCTCTTGTAATAAAAAGGATTCAGATGGTTATTCTATTTTTAAAATAAAGAGTGGTGATCACAAATCATCATCATCATTAGAATATACAAATAAAAATCAATTTAATTTTAAGGTTACGTTTGATAGTTCATGTATCTACAAGACATCAGATCCTATCAATCAATGGGATGTTAATAAACTAATTGGTGTTAGTGATGGTGGTTTACATCAAAAAAACTCGGCCAGATTTGGTTGGAGATGGGTTGATAACAAATTAGAATTAATGGCTTATACTCATTACAATGGTAATTTTTATTTTGATAAAGTAACTGATCTAGAAATAGGTAAAGAGTATGATTGTATTCTAATAATGGGAGATGACTACACATTCATTTCGAATGGTCAAACCACTCATATAAAAAGATGGAGAAATGATAAGAGTAATAATTATTATTTATGGCCTTATTTTGGTGGTGATGAAACAGCACCACATGATATAAAAATTAAATTAAAATACTAATGAAATATTCTATATTAATACTATTCACATTCATATTAATAAATTTATCTGCACAAAAAAACTATCTTCAATACTCTGCATTTGGGGCAACACCATATGTTGGATTATCATATGAAAGAACGTACCTAAATCAGAAGTTAGGTACTGAATTTGGTATAGGTATATTAAGTCTTTCGGTTGGTGGTAAGTTTTACATAAAAAATGTTTATATAGGAGCATCACATTATTTATTTTTAATACCTAGTGATGCTGGTTTTAAAACTTATATACCATTTGGTTTTTATAAAGAAACTACAAATGGTAAGGTCTCTATTGATATAGGACCAAATTTTGAATGGTACGATAGAAACCCTAATTTGACTTTTAATTTTGGTTTAAAATATTCTAAAGAATTTTAAAAATTATTTTTTTCATAACCTCTTAAATTCTTTATTTTAAAGGGGTTATAGAGATTTTTTGTTATTTATATTAATATATAAAATACAAAAAATAATAACAAAAAAATGAAAAAAATAATATGGTTAATAGTGTTTTCTTTAATCACATTTCAACTACTAAGTCAACAGAAACAAGAACAAATAAATTTAAAAGAGAAAGTTTATTGGAATATCGAATATAAAAATGAGATAAATCAAAAAGATAAAACTAAAATTTATATAATAGATACGGTAGATCATTGTAAAAAAATAACTTATACCCCAAAACCAAAAACATACATCATCAATAATAAAGATGTTTGTGTTGTAGATAAAACAAAATCAGAATATATAATAAATGATCGTTTTTATGATAACCCAACTAAACATGAATATAACTATAACTTTAATGGACACGTATCTGGTTCATTAGGAATAAATATAGCGGATTTAAATATATCCAAAATAAGATTGGAATATGAAAAAGATACTAAAAATGAAAATTTTACAGTAGGTGCCATTCTAAATCTTTATACTTTAAAATATTATTATAACGGATATAGAGCAGAATTATTTGCAAGATACTACTTTGTTCCTAATTCATCAGGAGAAGGTGCATTCTTACAACTAAGAGCTGGTAGTGGTAGATTTCATAATCCAATTAATAATAAATCATTTATTAGTTCTGGTTTAGGATTTGACTTAGGTAAAAAAATTATATTAACCAAATCATATAACTATGAAGATGTTTTAACAATAACACCAATGGCTGGTATACAATTTTATAACGACCCACAAGGTGAAGTAAATCTAGCATGGGTTTGGCAACTTAGATTTGGTTATCAATTTTAATTAATTTGTAGTATACCTTTTGATTTAAGATACTCACAGATTTCTGTCGCCACTTTTTCCCCATATGTGATTGCAGCTTCTTCGGTATCACCTTCTAGATTGAGTCCGTGAACTTCCAATGATAGATGCATTGCTTCGTGCATTATCAAAAGAACGTCTTTGTAGCTTCTTCCAATTCTTATCTCATTTATGAATAGGAAATGTTTATCCGAATCGCCAGGGAATTGATTACAAAGCCCTGCGATGTAAGCATCATCTGGTGTATCATAACATTCTGACCTTTTAAGTCCGTGTAGTTCTTCGACACCAAAGTAGTCAAATATATCGGAACTTTTACCTATGATTAACAGAAAGTCTTCATATTGTTTTGTTTTGATATTCGTGGCATCGCCATTGAATTCTCCTATTTTTTTTATTTTCATAAGGTATATATCATTTACAAAAATACAAAATTTTCATTACTATTTTAATATATACATAATGAAAATAAAGAATTGTCAACATTATAGCTACAATCAATCGTCATTTGATTTAGAATGGGGTGACCAAGGTTACTTCTTAGAAAACTTCAAAATGGAAACTGATAAACTAAATTGGCTAAACTTCCATAGTTTAAATGATAGAGTTTCTATAGAAAGAATATGTTACAAACAAGGGATAGACAAAATAAGTGTTAGTGAAATATTTAGTAAAATTAAAGATCCAAAATTAGAAGAATATGACGATTATATATTTTTTAGCTTACAAAACAACGATTCTTCTAAAATAACTTTTATCGTTGGAACAGGGTTTCTTTTTACATTACAAGAAAAACGTTCAGATATATTTTCAGATGTTAGAGATCGAATAACAAATAAGATAGGAAAGATACGAAATAAGAAAATAGATTATCTATTATTCAGAATGTTACATTGTATTATAGACCACTATTATAAATCTATGGATAAAATAGCAAAAGATGTTGCTGCACTTGAAACAGAATTAAACTATGATAAAGTAGAAAGTTCAAGTCTTAAAAAGATAGAAGCACTTAAAAGAAACTTATTAGAAACAAAAAAGAGAATATTTCCAATAAAAGATATAGTTGCTCAGATAGAAAAGTTAGATTCTTTTGTTGAACCAGAGAATATGAAATACTTTGGTGAATTAAAATATAACTGTTCCGATATAATTGAAGATATAAATGATAATAAACAAATATTAGATGGTCTTGTTAATCTTTACTATGCAATACAAGGACAAAAGATGAATGAAATTATGAAAGTTCTAACAATCATAAGTACTATATTCATACCTCTTACATTTATTGCAGGACTTTATGGCATGAACTTTAAGTATATGCCTGAATTAGAAAGTAAATGGGGATATCCCATAATTCTTGTAGTTATGATTGTGATAGTTATATTTTTAGTTAGATGGTTTAAAAAGAAGAATTGGTTATAATATGAGATATTTAAAAAAGTTCATGCAATTGAATGAGAATAATAGAGTTAAAATTGTTCTAGATGATGTTGAATGGTGGTTGGATAGAGATGATTTTATTCTTTACCAAAAAGTAGATTCTGTTGATGGGTTCTCATTGGGTTATTTAAAATTGACTAAAGACCGCCATTGAATTCTTTTATTTTTTTTATTTTCATATCGTAAACATTTGTAAAAGGGTTTATTTTCAGCTATTCGATTGAACCTTGTCGAACTTATCCATTATAGAAGTAAGTATAACAAACTTTTTATACTTTTCATCATAACTGGTATGGAAATTCAATCTAATATTGATTGGGTCGTTATTTATTTTCAATGTTTCAAACTCATTAGCATTTGCAGCACTTAACCTATTAAAGTTCTGACTATTGAAAAGAAAACCATCTAATTTATCACATTCTAAAATTACCGGAATTTTTGCATTTAAAAGACCTTCTGGAATATTATTCTCGTCAATGAGTATTGGTTCGTTTTCATCGAATGTATTCGATACTCCAAATATATAATCTTTGAAAATTACATTTACATTAGTCCATTTTGGGTTCATTATAAACATTTTCTTAGAAAAATGACTTGCATTTTCCAAATTTGTTGTCCAGCTTGAAACAAATGATTTTGGTTTATAGTCAAAATTTGAAATAAATACGTTGTATTTACCATTTTTATCCATACCATACTCTATTTTGGATTTCAATATATCGCCGAATTTTATTGTAGTACCTCTAAATACTGGTTTTTCCAATGGTTTTAAAACAGATGGATATACATCCAAATACTTAGACAATTCTTTCAACTTTGTAGCAAAATCTTGATTTTGATGTTCTCCAAAATAACTTCCGGTGTAGTCTTTTAATAGTTTAATTAATTCATTTTCTAAGTTTGTATTACTCTCAGCGTTTGCAAATTGATCACCAAAAAGATACTTACCATATTTATTGATAAAGTCTTCTCTATTCTCGGATCCTTCTAAAATTGAGTTGTATTGATCAAATAATTTCAAATATTTCATAATACGATATTTTTTATTTAATGTATATATTAAATAAAAATATCATTTCCAAAATATCTGAACCACTATAATCAACAATGCTAAGCCAATACAAACCGCAGTCTTAGCACTTATTGTCTCACCAAAAAGAATCTTTGATAAGATTGCAAAGACTACAATTCCCACACTGAACCCTATCAACCTCGTTGGCCATAGAACTCCGTCTGACCAACTGACTAAATTTTTAGTCGCTAACATAAAGATCCAAGTGATTGGCATTCCCATTATGATAACCCACATTTTGTGGTCCTGCAAGAACTGGTATTTAACTGTACCTTGTACTTGGAAGAAGACTAATACTTGTCCCAATATACTAAGTAGTATTCCTATAAATAGATTCATATTCCTAGTTCGTTTAGTTTGTCGTCTCTCAATTCGTCCAGCCTTTTGAACAGCTTTACACTATATTGTGTAATACATGGGTAGTTGAGTTTTGTTTTAGGATTTTTGCCTTCTAATTGATAGCAACTGCCTTCTGGATGGATAATAGCTTCATATACTTCTCCAAC
>Ga0209596_1002980_pt1 | contig 13611 bp, 13 predicted proteins | sample M_130807_MF_Meta_FD_187314 | JGI IMG/M metagenome (GOLD analysis project Ga0209596, IMG submission 187314) | Freshwater microbial communities from Lake Montjoie, Canada to study carbon cycling - M_130807_MF_MetaG (SPAdes) (version 2) | ecosystem: Environmental > Aquatic > Freshwater > Lake... | reverse complement strand
CTGGGTCTGCTGCGTATAAGCGCGCATTGATTATTCAAAAACTTCGAGAAATAGGAGTTGGCTTGTAATGACAACTTCACAATTAATTACATGCAAAATTAATGGTGTTGAGGTAGAGGCATGGGTGAAGAATCGTTCAACAGTTGCCCAGTTTCTTCGTGAACAACTTGGTCTAACCGGCACAAAAGTGAGTTGCGAGATTCAGGTTTGTGGAAGCTGCACAGTGCTCGTTGACGGCAGCCCCATCAGTTCATGCTCGGTCTTTGCGTACAGACTGCAAGGAAAGTCGGTTACGACAATTGAGGGGGTCGCAGAGCGCGGACACCTCAATGACGTGCAAGAGGCATTCGTGAATAATTTTGCGTTCCAATGTGGTTTTTGTACATCGGGATTCATCATGATGACGATGTCGTTACTCGGCAGTTCAGAACGGCCGACAGACGAGGAAATTTCAGAGCATCTGGATGGCAATCTGTGCAGATGCACCGGATACGAGCCAATTCTTGCTGCAGCAAAAGTGGCTGTAAGAAAGCGTTTTGGCGATGAGTAAAGAAGCCCAAATTCGTAAAGACGGTTATGAAAAAGTAACGGGTCGAGCTCGCTATACAGGTGACTTCAAGCTTCCCAACATGGCGCACGGGATTGTTGTTCGATCAGAGCGCGCGCACGCAACGATTGACGAAATTGACTTAGCTGACGCCAAGAATTCTGAAGGTGTATTAGCAGTAGTAGTCGCTGCAGACTTCGGTGATCTTCAGAACCGCTTTGGCCATATCGTGCCCGACCACTTCATACTTGCAACATCCAAAGTTCGTTATGTTGGAGAGCCAGTAGCTGTAGTTGTTGGAGTGACTGAAGAGCAAGCATTTGATGCCGCTCAAAAAATTTGGGTCACATATGGAGATCTTCCCGAAATCATGACTGTTGGGGAGGCCTTAGAGTCGTCCGCGCTCATTCATGATGTCGACTATTCGGCAAATCAGGAGGGCTTCCTGGATGCAAAGCCACAACAAAAAGGGAATATCGCGCACGAGATACAACTTGGTTGGGGAGATGTTGAAACAGCGTTGGCAAGTGCTGATCATGTAGTTGAATCGACAATTAAATTTCCAATGACATATGCATATGCAATGGAGACCTACGTTTCAATTGCGGATTATCAACCCAATTCTTTACATGTCATCACGAGCGGGCAACATCCGACTATGGTTCGCGAAGAGTTAAGCAAGATTTTTAAACTACCGCTGGCTGCAGTCCGGGTTGAAATTCCTTATGTTGGTGGCGGCTATGGATCTAAGTCGTACACAAAGCTCGAGCCGCTGGCGGCGATGTGCTCCTTCATAGTCGGCCAGCCGGTAATGATAAAAACTGATGTCGAAGGCGCGATTTCTACAACTCGTGCAAACAATGCCGACATTGTTGTTCGCACAGGAGTAACAAAAGAAGGCGTAATCGTCGCTCGCGATTTCGAGATTTTGATGGACAGCGGTGCATACTGCGATAACAGTCCACTGGTATTAACAAAGTGCGCACATCGATGTTTTGGACCTTATGCAATTCCAAACTTACGAGTGCATGCGCGTTTGCTCTACACCAATACCGCACCCGGTTCGTCGTACCGTGGTTTTGGTGCTCCACAGGGTGTTCTCGCTGGGGAATTAAACATCGATCAAATCGCAGATGCAATTGGTGTGGGCTCTTACGATTTGCGAGCAAAAAATTTGTTGGGACCTGGCGGACGTGTGCTTCCAGACGCACGTGGTTTGGATGCAGATATCGGAGCAGATTTGCGGATCGTTGTTGATGCACTGCAAAAGGCGAGAAAACCAGACACTCCAGGGTTCAAGCGCGAAATTGGTTTTGCAATTTCAGCATCTGATGCTGGGGCAGCACCTATTTCGACAGTCATAGTGCGTATGCACTACGACGGCTCAGTAACTCTGATGACTTCTGCTACCGAACTTGGACAGGGCAGCAAAACAGCACTTGCGCAAATTGTGGCAGAGGAGTTGAATCTCTCGATCCATTCAGTAGCTGTTGCGCAATCGGACACGCTAAACACGCCATATGAGTGGACAACCGGTGCAAGTCGTACCACCACAATTGCAGGGCTCGCTATACAACGTGCATGCACAGATTTGAAGGAAAAACTCTGCTCGATGGCCGAATCAATTTCGCCTGAAAGCGAGACTGCTTCCTTCACGAAAACGGGTGAAGTAAAAATTGGGAGTCGTGAACTCTCACCGGCTGCTGTTATCCAAGGATGGTTTGGTGCTAAAGCTGGCGAAGTGGTGGGCGTTGGAGTTGTCAGGAAGCATGGCGTTACAAAAGAACTTCCACCGTTTTGGGAAATTGGAGTCATCGGGGTTGAAGTTGAAATCAACGAACAAACCGGTGAAGTAATACTTGAGCATTTGGTCACCGTTGGCGATGTTGGTCATGCAATAAATCACTCGATGGTTGAGGGTCAGGATCTTGGCGCCGCAACGCAGGGTCTTGGCGGTGCACTATATGAAGAATTGGTGTACGAGGGCCAGAGTTTGTTGAACCCAAATATGGTTGAATACAGAATTCCACGAATGAGCGATCTTCCAAGAAAAATCACAGCTGTTGTTGTGGAACGCGAAGATGGGGTCGGCCCGTATGGGGCAAAAGGAAGCGGTGAGGGTGCAATGAACCCAATCGCAGCAGCAGTCGCAACTGCGGTAGCACGCGCGATTGGCGTATGGCCGAGTCAGTTGCCACTCACACCTGAAAGAGTTCTTGATTTAATCAAATCACGAAGATGAACGGGGAGAGTGCATGAAGTTTGATTTAGTTGAGACAACTATTGATCAAGTTCACGCGGCATACAGATCGGGCGAATTGACGTGTCGTCAGTTGGTGGAAATGTATCTTGCCAGGATTGCCGACCTCGATAAATCCGGACCAGAGATCAATGCAATAATTACGCTCAATCCCAACGCATTGGCAGACGCCGATCGAATTGATGCAGCGCAAGCTGCTGGTGGCTTTGTCGGTCCACTGCATGGGATTCCTGTTGTTGTTAAGGATCAATGTGACGCCTTACCGATGCCAACAACTCTTGGCTCGCTCCTCTTTAAAGATAACTACCCTGATCGTGATGCATTTGTTGTTGAGAAGTTAAGAGATGCAGGAGCGATCATTCTTGGGAAGTCAACACTGGGAGAACTTGCAGCTGGAGATACCCATGGCTCGCTATTTGGCTCTACCAAGAATCCGTATGACTTCTTGCGTACTTCTGGGGGATCATCCGGAGGATCTGCGGCAAGTGTGGCCTCTAACTTTTGTACGGTTGCAGTAGGGCAGGAAGGCTATGCGTCTATTTGCCGCCCATCCAGCTGGAATTGTCTTGCTGGTATGCGTCCAACAGCTGGATTGGTGAGTCGGAGTGGTGTCTACGGTGGTTGGCCAATGATTAACGGAACTTTAGGCCCAATGGCACGCAATGTCAGCGACCTCACAAAACTTTTGGATGTAATGGTTGGTTATGACCCAGAAGATCCGCTTACTGCTTATGGGCAGAATCACACGGCTGAACCCTTTGTCAGTTTTTTGGACAAGAGCGGACTCCAGGGGGCTCGCATTGGTGTGTTGCGCGAATCAATTGGGGCTAATTCGGAGCCCGACTCTGAAGACTTTCGACAAGTTGATGAAGTTTTCAATCAAGCGATAGCCGACATTAAATCTTCAGGTGCAACTGTTGTCGATCCCATAACTATTCCTGATCTCAAAGAACTCCTTGCGCTGCGAGCCACTAACGCAGCAGACGATGAGTTGTCCCTGCAAAACTTCATGGCTCGGAGTAAAAATCCTCCGTTTCGTTCACGCAGCGAAGTGGTGAATTCGCCTGAATATGCCAAAGTAAACAAGCGGGCCCGTGATCAGTGGAGTAAAAAGGGGGGTGAAGCAGAGCATTATCAATTTTTGAAAGCCAGGGAGCAGTTAATGACCAACTTCCTCAACGTGATGGCTGTCCATAATCTCGATGCAATTTGTATTAAATCTGTGGAGCATCAGTCGACCTTTATTAAGGACGGCATCAATCCTCCTTTTGTCAATCACAAGGGCGCTCACCATCTCAGTACATTTCTTGTTTTTGTACCGTCAGTTATCGTCCCAGCAGGTTTCACGAGCGATCATCAGCCAGCAGGCATCACCTTTCTGGGTCGGCCATATGAGGACGGCAAAATGATCAAATTAGCTTTTGCCTACGAACAGGCCACTTTTCACCGTAAAGCACCTCAGTTGGAGTCCTGAATCAGAGCTTTACCGGTGTTGACAGCCAGTATTGCTGGCTATTAGGGTTGCGAGAGTATGAGTGTATACAAAGCAAGGTAATGCTCAGTAAGGTTACAAATGTATGAATTAAGTCTTAATCAATCAACAGGGGGAATATGAATCACATTGGAAAAATCAAGGGTGCTTTCGTATCAGTTTGCCTAGTCGGCATGATTTCGTTGAGCAGCGCATCTACGGTTGCTGCTAGCACTCAAAAGGCACAAGTTGCGCAAGCAAATGAAACCAAGACATCGGTTTACTCCCGCACGTCGAAGTTTACAAAGACCGCACTTATTGAAACTTCAGTAAAGACAGAGACGACAACAGTTGTCAAGACCGAAAAGAACAGTGCAAAGTCAAAGTCAGTCCAAGAAAAGGGAACGACTGTGCTTAAAGGCGCTGCTGACACCAAGATTTCAGCAAAAACAACTGTTACAACAACTAAAACACTGACCGATACCACTGTTGCGACAGTTGTCGTAACCACCAGGGTTCAAACATGGGCAAAGGCTCCAAAGAGCAAGATCAAGTTTTCGTTTGCAACTGCTTCCGACGGAATGTCGGGCGTACCATTGCGCGAAGCTCTTGAGCGATTGAACTTCAAATACGGCTATCAGGGCTCTTTGGAGTTCATCTCCAACTCAGACTTGGTAATTGCCGGTGGCGCAGCTGGCCAATTCGATATGGGCAACTCATCGACTTCTGCTGCAATGACAGTTATTAAATCGGGTGCGCCAATTCGATTCATTGGTGAGAACATCAAGAACACATGGACACTTGTTGGTAAGAATTCAATCAATTCGTGTGCAGACATGAATGGTGTACGACTCGGCTTGCATAGTGCTGGTGGAGCAAGTACCGCTCTCTACCGTGCATGGGCTACCAAAAACTGTGCTGCAACCATCAAGCCAAAAGAGCAGTTCATTAACGGTTCGCCAAATAGATTGATTGCACTTGCAGCTGATCAAATCGATGTTGCGATGATGGAAGTAGAAGACACCCTCTTCTTGCCAGCTGGATACCACGTAATTGCAAACTTCAGCAAGACTTTGCCAGGTATTAAAACCGGCTTGGTTTGGATGAACACTGATTTCCTTGCAAAGAATCCAGAAATTGCTGCCGACTTGATGTACGAGTTGACTTGGTTGGCTCAAGAAATGAATCATGACGCCGCTTCAATGAAGAGAATCGCTATCAAGTGGACAAAGGGTTACACAGATTACGACAAAATCGTTGTTGCGTACCAAGATGCACTTCTTTATCCAGAAAATGCAGAAGGCTTTTTCACAGAGCTTGATGCATCAGCAATCTTCTTCAAGATCACGCCACTAGTGGCTGCTCAAATGGCAGTTCTGGCACCACTCAAGCAAGCAATGGGTCGATTGAATTTCTAATTCGATTTACCTGTTAATTATCTAATAGTGAGTTCAGTTAGCTGTTCGGTGTTGCGGTCAGTTTTGATTGCAACACCGAACAGCACTGCTCCAAAAACAATAAATGTCAACCTCAATATTTTGAAATGGGTAAGTTTTGACCGAGTTAATGAACAAGACCAAAAGGTATTTGCCCAGTTTGGGGTTTTTCGTATTTCTATTGCTTGCTTGGCAGGTCTTTAGAAAGCTTTTCGACTCTATTCTCATTCCATCAACATTCGGTATGGTCAGGGCGTTCTTTCAACTTTTGGTGAAAGGCTCTACATGGAATGCATTTTGGATCAGTAATCAGTCGCTTGTATTAGGTTTTGTAATCTCTGGGGTAGTTGGAATCGCGGTAGGACTACTTATCGGTCGCCGGGCTTGGCTGGAAAGGGCAGTTGATCCTTGGCTGGACTTCATGCTTGTGGTGCCAATGGCCATGATTATGCCTGCCTTAATTATGGCTATGGGTTTTTCACTCTCGTCCCGAGTTGTGATCGTTTGTCTCTTTACGTTTCCAGTGATCGTAATCAATACGCAAGCAGGCCTCAAACAGGTGTCATCCGAACTTGTGGATATGGCTCATGTGTTTGGAGCTAATGAATACAAACTTTGGGTCAAAATACTTATTAAGGGTGCTGCACCACTTGTATGGTCGGGTTTGCGATCGGGCCTAGGTCGCGCAATCAGCGGCATGGTGTTGAGTGAGCTACTTCTTTCGTCTGTTGGTATTGGCATTTTGTTTCAAACGTTCCAAGGTAATTTCGATCCTGAGATGACTTTTGGATTGGTTGCCTTACTGGTTTGTGAGTCTCTATTGCTGCTGAAAATCATGAACGTGGTTGAACGACGAGCAATCCCATGGTTCTACATCGAGCGAGTTTAGACAGTCCCATTTATTTCAACTGTAAGAAGGAATTTTGATGATCTCTATCACCAATGCAAATAAGACATTCGTAAAACCTGGTAGCCGCAAGGTTGAGGCCTCAAGTGTCGAAGTTTTGAAAAATGTCAATCTCGAAATCAAAGAGAATGAGTTCATCACGATCGTTGGTCCGAGTGGTTGCGGTAAAACTACTCTTTTGCGCGCAGTTGCAGGACTAACAAAACTTGATTCCGGTGAGATCAAAGCTGCAGGAGACCTTGTGACAGGCCCATCTCCTGATCGCGCAATGGTTTTTCAATCGTTTGCATTGATGCCATGGGCAAACGTGATGCGCAACGTTGCATTTGGTTTGGAAATTCGTGGTGTTGGCAAAGATGAGCGTGAAACTATTGCACGTGAATTGATTTTGGCAGTAGGACTAAAAGGCTTTGAAAATAGTCTTCCAGGCGAACTTTCGGGTGGCATGAAGCAGCGTGTAGGGCTCGCACGAGCTTTGGCGGTAAACCCAAAGATATTGCTCATGGACGAACCATTCGGTGGGTTGGATGAACAGACCAAAAGATTGATGCAAGAAGAATTGTTGCGCCTTTGGGAAAGTCAAAAGAAGACAGTGATCTTTGTGACCCACAGTCTTGATGAAGCTATTTTGCTGGCTGATAGATGCGTGTTGATGGCTGCTCGTCCGGGCCACATTACCGAGGTGCTCGATATTCCACTGGGAAGACCACGTACGCGTGATGCTGAGCGGACATCGACATATATAGATCTCAAGGAAAAGATTTGGGACCACCTCCGCACAGCGCAAATTCAAGAGAACGCCGCAAAGGGAGCTTGATACCAAAATGAATTCAAGCAAATTTCGCACCAACACGTTGCCATATTTGGCCTCCATTGTGGGCGTTGGTATCGTGCTGGAGATTATTGCCGGAATTGTCAATAAGGTCTATTTTCCGAAAATTTCGAGGGTGATTGTGCGATTGGCGTCCCTGTTGTCAGATGGGGAAGTGCTTTCAGATTTTGGTCGCAGCTTGCAAAACCTTTTTGTTGGTTTTTTGATTTCGGTTGTCTTGGGCGTATCAATAGGGGTGCTGTGTGGCCGCCGTGAATCAGTAGAGCGAATGATTCGGCCATATGTCAACATCATGCTGACCTCACCTTCGATTTTACTGTTGCCGATCTACTTCGCAGTTTTCGGAATTTCTCGTTGGGCCATCATTGTGTTGATCATCGACTATTCCATTTTCTTTTTGATAGTGAGCACCACGACTGCTATTCGAGGTGTGAATAAGGAAATTGTTGAAATGTCTAAGGTTTTTGGTGCAAGTGAAAGACAGCAATTGCGATCCATCTATTTGCCTAGCGCTGCTCCGGTTGTTTTCGGGGCGCTTCGCATTGCACTAGGCCGTGCAATAAAAGGAATGATCAATGGTGAGCTATTTATCGCTGTGATCGGGATTGGCGCACGAAGCCAAGAATTTGCTCGACGCTTCGATATGGAAGGAGTGTTTGCACTGGCAATTTTGGTTGTTGGCGTAGCTCTTATCTTGGGATTCATCTTGAACATGGTTGACGGCCGCGTGAACAAGTGGGTTCCAAGTATCAGAAGGAATGCGTAGTTCATTTTTTTATCCAATAAATGTAATAAGTAATAAAAATCAAACAAATTATCCGAAAGGTAATAAAAATTATGGGCAGTGAACCAAATATCAAAAATATTGAAAAGCGCAGTCAGCCACTGAGTGGTGCCGAAAACAGCGAGATGGGTCCACGTGAAATCTGGAACGAAAAGAACCCAGCTACTGAGGCAGTCATTATCAAGAACTTGAAGACGACCGACCTGACACCACGTGAATTTCGTAAAACGAATGCCCGTTTCTACCGACTTGGTCATGGATCACGTCTTCAGCCGCACCTGAGCGAACTCCCAGCACTTGGCGCATCGGTTAACCACCGTCACACCACAGAGGCAGTTATCTACATCGTTTCTGGAACTGGTCACTCGGTAATTAGCTGGGACGGCATCAAGGAAGAGCGAATCGATTGGGAAGAGGGCGACATGTTCAGTTTCCCAACTTGGATGTGGCATCAGCACTTCAACGACAGTGAAACAAGCCCTTGTCGTTATCTTGCAATTCAAGACACGTTCTCAATCAAAGCACTCGGCCTCCACGCAATCGAGCGCTTCCCAGATGCACCGCATGCTCATTAAGAACATGTATCAACTTAAGTTTGGTATCTCAGCCCCTGTTGGGAATATCAAATGACCAACCGACTAAACGTCGGGGATCAAGCACCAGAATTGGCTCTTTCATCATCTAATGGTGAAAGAGTCAATTTGGTGAATTTCCAAGGCGAACGCGTAATCGTGTATTTCTATCCAAAGGCAATGACACCAGGCTGCACAACTGAGGCACGTGACTTCAGGGACTCGCTTACTGAGTTGAATAATGCTGGATACAAAGTAATTGGAGTATCACCTGACTCTGTTGAGAAATTGGTTGAATTTGCAAAACAAGAAAGTTTGACTTTTCTTCTTTGCTCCGACACCGAAAAAACAGTACTTACAAGTTGGGGTGCTTATGGCGAGAAGATCAAGGACGGCGAAACTGTCCTTGGTGTGATTCGCTCAATCGTTGTTGTAGGAAACGACGGGAAAGTCGAATTGGCGCAATACGACATCAAGCCAGATGGCGCTGTAGCGGCACTTCGTTCTGCTCTCGGAATTCTCTAGTCGCACCTCATCGGTGCACTGCAAACGATCTGATTGACTGCGTCAGCGCGAGCCGAGGAGGGCATCGGCAACGCGGCGACGGTGGAGTGTGGCATTGCCCCAAGCAGGGGCGAGGGCCCAGGCCTTCTTCATGAACAACTGCAGATCGCATTCCCACGTGTAACCGATTGCGCCGTGGACCTGTAGCGCGCTACGTGCTGCCTTCTGTGTGGCATCGGAAATCAGTGCCTTGGCCATGCTTACATCTCTGGTCCGGTCGGGGGAGTTATTGGCGTACGACCAGGCTGCGCGGTAGATAGCAGGTCGGGCGAACTCGACCTGCAGGAGAGCGTTAGCCATGAGGTGCTTGACGGCTTGGAACGCACCGATCGGTTGGCCGAACTGGCGGCGATCGCGGGCGTAGTCGCCGGCGATTGCAAGCATTCGCGACGACAGGCCGAGCAGGTACGCAGCGGCAGCGAGTGCACCGGCATCAACGAGTGCATCGGCGTCGACATCAATGATTGGATCGTGTTCGATGATTCCCTCGATGATCGACAGGCGACGGCCGCCATCGATGCCATGCACTGTCGTCTGATTAAGCGAATTCGATTCTGCGGCGCGGACAGCTCCGCTCTCGGCGGTGATCACTACGGTCGAGGTTGACCCATGTGGTACGTATCGTTCGCCCATCAACGCGGCGGTGACGGATACAGTTCCGTCGGCGATGCCAGTTGTCCATCGAGTATCGGCCAAGGCGATTGCTCCGACAGTCATCGTCTCGATTACCGGACCAGGCACTGCTGCGCGTCCGAGTTCTTCGAGCAGCAACACGGTGTCGAGGTAGTTGCCGCCGAGCCCGCCGCTTGTCTCGGGGATCATCATGCCAAGCACACCCATTTCTGCGAGACGGGCCCACAGCTCGGGATCATGGCCGGTGCCAGAATCCCAGACCGCGCGTAAGCGTGCTGCGGTGAACTCGCGCTCGAGCATTGCGCGTAATCCCGCGGCGAAGTCGTGTTGGTCACTTGTGAAGTTGAAGTTCATATCGGTCAGCCTCTCGGCAGGTTGAGGACTCGGTCGGCGATGATGTTGCGCTGGATCTCGTTGGTGCCCGCATAGATCGGACCACTCAGACTAAACAGGAACCCGTCGACCCAGGACTGGTACGGACCGTCCATCCGTTCGGCCTCCGCTCCGAGTAATTGCAGTGCCAACTCGTGGGTACGCACATCCATCTCGCTCCAGAAGATCTTGTTCAGGCTCGACTCGCTGCCCACCGTGCCGCCCTCGAGCAGTTTTGTCACGGTCATGTAGGTGTGTAATCGGTAGCCCTCGGCCTGCATCCAGAGATCTGTAACTGCGTCACGCATCGTGTCGTCATTGGGGTCACCGATCTGCCTCCACAACTTGATCAACCGTTCCACCGCAACATTGAACCGGGCCGGGCTGCGCAGGCTTACACCGCGCTCGAACCCCGCGGTTGCCATTGCCACATTCCATCCCTGACCGACAGCGCCGAGCGTGTTTGCCACAGGTACGTGCACGTCGTCGAAGAAGATCTCTGCAAAACCGGTGTCACCATCAAGCTGCGCGATCGGGCGAACTGTCACTCCAGGCGTGTCCAGCGGAATGAGGATGAATGTCAAACCCTTGTGTCGGCTGGACTCTGGATCGGTACGGAAGATTCCGAAGCACCAGTCGGACCACACTGCCCGACTTGCCCAGATCTTTTGCCCGTTTAGGATCCACTCGCTGCCATCATCACTCAACGTGCCTTTGCTGCGGATACTGGCCATGTCGCTACCCGCATCCGGTTCGCTCCACGCTTGCGCCCAAACCTCCACACCTTGCGCCATCGAAGGCAAGAACCGCGCCTTTTGCTCGTCGGTGCCAACCTCCATAATCGTCGGACCGAGTAGGAAGATCCCGTTCTGACTGACTCGTCCAGGTGCACCACTGCGCCAATACTCTTCCTCGAAGATCAGCCACTTGATGTAGTCCGCACCCCGACCGCCATACTCCACCGGCCAACTCACTGCCGACCACCGATCCGAAGCTAGCCGCGCCTCCCACTCCCGATGCAGCGCGAAGCCCTCCTTGGTATCGAAGCTTGGCAACGGCTCGCTCGGCACGTTTGCCGCGAGCCACACCCTTGCCTCGGCGCGGAAGGCCTGTTCGTCGGGAGTCTCAAGCAGATCCATGCGGCACATGGTAACATCTAAATCAATGACCACTTTATCTCCTTCGTCAGTTCCGGCTATTACCCGTAAGCCAATTGTCGAAGGCTGGTTCACAATGGATGAGGCTGCTCCATCGCTAATCGGTTGCAGATGCCCATCGTGCGGGACGTTCGTCTTCCCGCCAAGGTCGGGGGACTGTCCGAGTCCATGGTGTGAGTCGGAGACTCTCGAGCAGACTTTGCTCTCCCGGACCGGCCGGATCTGGAGTTACACGGAGAACTGCTATGCGCCGCCATTGCCGTATGTAGCTGCAGAACCATACGAACCGTATGCCTTGGCTGCGGTCCAGCTTGAAGCGGAAGGAATGATCGTGCTCGGCAAAGTGCCGAGTGGAATTCTTGCATCCGATCTGCATGTCGGAATGGAGATGCAGTTGGAGCTCGACATTTCGCATCGAGACGATGAGCACGAGTACATCGTTTACGTCTGGGCGCCGGCAGGAGGTGCGAAGTGAGCGGAGACAAAGACATTGCGATCCTGGGTGTTGGTATGCATCCATGGGGCAAGTGGGGTCGCGACTTTACTGAATACGGAATGGTCGCTGCACGTGCTGCGTTAGCCGATGCAGGCATCGCGTGGACCGACGTCCAATACGTTGCCGGAGCGGACACCATCCGTAACGGCTACCCAGGATTTGTTGCCGGCGCAACCTTTGCGCAAAAGCTTGGATGGTCCGGGGTTCGTATCTCGAGCAGCTACGCCGCGTGTGCATCAGGTGCGCAGGCGTTGGATTCTGCTCGAGCACAGATCCTTGCCGGTCTCTGCGACGTGGCACTCGTTATCGGTGCCGACACTACGCCGAAGGGTTTCTTTGCTCCAGTCGGGGGCGGCGATCGTAAGAGTGACCCAGATTGGCAACGCTTCCACGTGCTCGGTGCAACCAACCCGGTGTACTTCGCCCTCTTTGCCCGGCGCCGAATGGATCTGTATGGTGCGACAGCAGAAGACTTCGCGCAGGTCAAGGTCAAGAACGCAAAGCACGGGTTGCACAATCCAAATGCACGTTTCAAGCGTGAATACACGGCCGAAGATGTTGTGAACAGCCCGGTCGTCTCAGACCCGTTGAGACTCTTGGACATCTGCGCAACAAGTGACGGCGCTGCAGCAATGATCGTGTGCAGCATGGAGTACGCACGTCGACACCTCGGCAGCACGAATGGATTGTGCAGGGTGAAAGCCGTCGGCACAGTAACGCCTGTCTATCCGCAGAGCATGCTGGAGCTCCCCGATATTGCATCCGACTCAACTGCAGTTATCCCGGCGCCTGTCCGCAGTTACAAGGACTCCATCGCATGGAGCGCATACGAGCAGGCGGGTATGGGTCCAGAAGATATCGATCTGGCCGAGGTCTACGACCTTTCAACCGCGTTGGAGTTGGACTGGTATGAGCACATTGGATTGTGCGCGCATGGCGAGGCTGAGCAGTTGTTGCGATCCGGTGCCACCACGATCGGTGGTCGGGTCCCCGTCAACCCCAGCGGTGGATTGGCGTGCTTCGGTGAGGCCATCCCTGCGCAGGCGATCTCACAAGTTTGCGAGTTGGTGTGGCAGATCCGCGGACAGGCTGTTGGTCGTCAGGTCGAGGGGGCCAGAGTTGGTATAACGGCCAACCAGGGTCTGTTCGGTCACGGCAGCAGTGTCATCGTCGCGCGCTGAAGCTGACGTATCACACCACATGATCAGCACTGGAGATCGACGATGACACGATTCACCGACCGGACTGCTGTGATCACGGGGGCAGCATCAGGTATCGGTCGGGAGACTGCACGCCGTATTGCCCGAGAGGGAGGACGAGTCATCTCTATCGACATCGCCGACAACGGGGGAGCAGAGACGGTGGCCATGATCAAGGCCGAAGGTTCGACGGCTCACGCAATCGAGTGCGATGTCGCTGATCCTGCACAAGTCGAGTCGGCAATAGCGACGGCCCTGCGAATTACTGGACAGATCGACGTACTCGTCAACTGCGCGGGTACCGGCTTCTATCGTCGCTTCCCAGAGGTAACGCCGGCCGAGTTCGATCGCGTTATGGCGGTTAACTTCGGTGGAACGTTC
>Ga0209596_1002977_pt1 | contig 13628 bp, 16 predicted proteins | sample M_130807_MF_Meta_FD_187314 | JGI IMG/M metagenome (GOLD analysis project Ga0209596, IMG submission 187314) | Freshwater microbial communities from Lake Montjoie, Canada to study carbon cycling - M_130807_MF_MetaG (SPAdes) (version 2) | ecosystem: Environmental > Aquatic > Freshwater > Lake... | reverse complement strand
TAAAAATGGCAATTCCATCAAGAGTTCAAGCATCTGGCAATTCAGGTTTATCAACAACTAGCATTTGTGGCGATGGCGCTACTGGCTTGGTTGCTACTGGCAGCACAATTGCTGACGCACTACAATTATCCGCAGTCTGGAATACACTTACCACCAGCTCTGCATCGACTGGCGTTATTCTGCCACCTACCGAAGTAGGCGCAATGATTGGTCTGCGTAATGATTCTGGCCAGACAATTACTGTTTACCCAAAATCAGGTTCAACCATCAATGCAGGCGCAAGCACACTTTCTGTAGCTACCGCTAAGACTGTAATCTTGTTTGCTACATCTGCTACGACCTGGGCTTCTGTTTTAACAGCCTAATGATTTAAACTGATCGCTCTCACCCTACACGGTGGGAGTGATTTGTATTGTAATCCAATCCCCACAGGAGAAAATTATGCTAGACAGCGATGTTAATAATGCAGATGCAGCTTTGTTTGTTGAGTTTTATTTATATGACAAAGAACCATACAAAAATATGCCGTTCATTCGGATTATGATGCCTGGTGATTCTACAAACGTGGTTGAGCAGCTTGTAAGAGATCATCACAAAGAGCGTTTTGCTAGGCAATGGTTGCATTATCAAATGTCGCAGTCAGATGGACCAGTTATAGGCACACCGTTGAACCAATGGCATATTGACCAGCCAGAGGAGTTTAGCAGCGCTCAAATGGCTGAATTGCACATATTGAAATTTCAGAGCGTAGAGCAGGTTGCTACCGCGTCTGATAGTCAATTGCAGCGCGTAGGCATGGGTGCAATGGGATTGCGTGAACGTGCGCGAGCTTATATAACAAGCAGAAATCAGTCTGAAAATACTACAGAATTATCGGAAACTAAAAAGAAATTGCAGGAATTAGAAGCGCAAATGGCAATGATTTTAGAAAATCAGCGCAAACCAGGGCGGCCCCGTAAAGAGGTGTAAATATGTCGAGCACGATGCTTGAGTTAGTGCAGCAGGTTACAAATGAGCTAGGGGTTTCGACTCCTGCCTCAGTTGCAGGAAATACAAATCAAGACGTAATTCAAATATTGGCGCTAATGAATGCCGCAGGCTATGAGTTCTTGCGGCGGCATCCGTGGCAAGCACTAACAAAGCAACATGCTTTTTACACTGAATATCTAACGACCACTGGCAATTGGACAACTGCCTCGCGTGTCATTACGGGCATCCCAAGCACAGCAGGGTTAGATACGACCTATCAAGCAACTGGCACTGGTATTAACCAAAATACGTTTATTGAGTCTGTTGATTCGTCTACTCAAGTCACGTTAAATCAAAACTTTGCAGCAGACGGTGGCGCTAATGCTACCGTGTATTTCCAAAAAATGAAATACAGCTTGCCAAGCGATTACGAGGCTTTAATACCTCGTACTTTTTGGGATAAATCGAAACATTGGGAACTTTTGGGACCTGAGGATGCACAGCAATGGGAATGGTTGTTATCTGGTTATATCTCGACCGGTCCGCGCATTCGCTGGCGTTTGTTTAGTGGTTATTTCCAGATATGGCCAGGTAACAGTGGACCAGAATATCTAGGTTTTGAGTATCGCAGCAAAGGCTGGGCAAATGCCGCAGATGGCACAGTTAAAAACAGTTTTACTGTTGATACAGATACAACTATTTATCCAGATCGCTTGATGGTTTTAGCAACTAAGCTAAAATACTTCCAAGCTAAAGGCTTTGACACAACTGCGTTATATCGTGATTATTTGTATGAGTTAGAGGCTGCGATGGCGCTCGATATGTCTAGCGCCAATCTGAGCTTTGCACCACGACCTGGCACTGTTTTAATCGGCTACGACAACATACCGGATTCGGGATATGGTCCAAATTAATCAACTGGTGCAAGGCAATGCAGCCAATGTGCAGTCTGTGCCTGCACCAGTTGGCGGTTGGAATGCGCGAGACTCAATTAGTAACATGGACCCAATGGATGCGGTCACGTTGACTAATTTTTTCCCGACTGCATCTAATGTTGTATTACGTGGTGGATACACTAAGTGGGCTACCGGCATGACCGGTCAGGTTCAAACGGTCATTAATTACTCTACCGGCACAACTGACAAACTCTACGCATTTGTAGGCGGCAATATCTATGATGTAACAAGCACTGGCGCTGTAGGCGCTGCATTGGTCACAGGGTTGACTAATAACAAATGGGAACATATTAACGTCACCACTGCCGCAGGAAGTTACCTATACATTGTTAATGGCGTAGATAAACCAAGATTGTTTGATGGCACAACTTGGGCGGCAATTGATGCTGCATCTGCCATACCAATTACTGGCGTGACGACCACATCATTAGATAATATTTCGCTATTTAAAAATCGCGTGTGGTTTATTGAGAAAAACACGCTAAAAGCATGGTATTTACCGACCGGTGCGGTTGGTGGTGCAGCTAATTATATTGATATGTCGGCGATCGCTAAATACGGCGGTTACTTGGTTGACTTGGATACGTGGACTCTTGATGCAGGTTATGGCGTTGACGATAATCTGGTATTTGTTACGTCAAATGGCGAGGTTATTGTCTGGTCAGGCACTGATCCTGCCAGTGCATCAACTTGGGCGCTAATCGGCGTGTGGAAGCTAGGCTCACCAATTGGCAAGCGCTGTATGCTTAAATACGGTGGCGATCTATTGCTAATTACTTATGATGGTTTAATGCCATTGGCAGGATCGCTACAAAGCTCTAGGCTTGATCCGCGTGTTGCTTTAAGTAACAAGATACAGGGTGCTATTACCGCAGCCACTACGCAATACGGTGACTCGTTCGGATGGGAGATTCTCTACTCAGCCAAGAATAACGCACTCTGGATTAATGTGCCGGTTGCTGAAGGGCAGCAACAACAATATGTGATGAACAACATCACCAAATCTTGGTGTAATTTTCAAGGCTGGAATGCCAATTGTTGGGAAACATTCTTAGATGATCCATTCTTTGGCGGCGATGGATATGTTGGTCGCGCATGGAATTCTACTTATATTGACGATGTAAACAATATTCAAACCAATACGCTGCAAGCATTTAATTATTATGGTTCACGCGGCGTTAAAAAGTATTTTACTCGCGCTCGACCTAATTTATTCACGAATGGCACACCGTCTGTATTTGTGGGCATGAATGTTGACTTTGATGTGCAGCCTGCTACGTCATCGTTATCATTCTCGCCTAGTTCTGTTGGGTTGTGGGATGGCGCAACTAGCAAATGGGATACAGCAAATTGGGGATCATCCGCAGCAACAATTACAAATAACTGGCAAGGTATCACTGGCATTGGTTATTGTGGTGGGATCAATTTAATATCACAAAGTCAAGGTATACAAATAGAATGGGCATCGACTGACGTAGTATTTCAAGTCGGATGGGCTGGAATATAGTATGTAGCGCTGAAATTGGGCATTGGGTGGCGCAGCAAAATAGTGGCGGCTACCATGAAGCTCAATCTCAGGCGCTAGGATTAGTTAAAGATGGTGAAATAGTAGCAGGCGTTATATATGAGAATTGGAATAAAAAAAGTATTTTTTGTCATATCGCAATCACTGGCAAAATGACGGCGCAATATCTAGCAATAATATTTGATTATCCGTTTAATCAATGTGGTGTAGATAAGATTGTTGTGCCGGTAGTTAGCGATAATGCAAAGAGTATTAAATTAGTTGAGAATATGGGTTTTAGTGAAGAATGTAGATTGCGCGATGCAAGCCCCACAGGTGACATCATTTTCTACACATTATTGCGTAAAAATTGCAGGTTCTTAGAGGGTAAATATCATGGGAAAATCAGTATCAGCACCCGCAACACCTGATTATGTTGGTGCTGCTAAAGAGCAAGGCGCTGCTAACGTAGATGCTGCGCGGGCATCGGCTAAGTTAAGCAATCCAAATATATACGGTCCGTTAGGCAGCCAAACAGTAACGTATGGCACACCGACATTTGACCAAACTGGCTATGATAAAGCGCTTGCTGATTTTAAAACTAATCAAGGCAGAGTAGGTAAAGCGCCAAATCAAGGCGATTTTATGTCAGATATTACCAATTCTGAAGATATGGTAATTGGGCAAAGACCAGATGTTGCGGGTTATCAAAGTGCTATGGATAAATACATGGCAACTGCTGGCACTGGCGTTGCACCTACACGCGATCAATTTACAACAGTTGCTGACGCAGATACGCCTACCATTAGACAAACACTCACACCATCAGCTCAAGCTACATTAGACGCGCAGCAACGTGTGCAATTAGCATTGGCAGGCTTAGGCGAGCAAGGGATTGGCACTGCAAGAAATGTATTAAGTAAACCATTTAATCCATTTGGCAGTCAAGGCTCTCAAGCTGCATCTGCAACTCAAGCATATCCATCTTATCAACAAATGTTAGCTCAACGTCAGGCTGATTCTGTTGCAGGTGGTGGAATTATGAATTCGTCTGTTGATCCGTGGACTTATGATAGGGAAACAAATACGCCAATTCCAAAAGATCAGCAAGAGGCTGCTTATAATAGAATTATGGCTCAAAATAACCCTATTGGTAATGGGTTAAGTAATCAATATGCCGGTGGTGGGCTGCCTCAAATTCAAACTTCACTAGGTAATTATGGCCAAGTTGCACAAACACCGGATTTAAGCCAATACGGTCAAGCTGGGGGTGGTCCGCAAGCAGGGCAATTGGCAGAGACTCCTAATCTAAGCAGTTATGGCCAAGCTAATGCTGGCGTAAATGCTCAAGGCGTGAATTATGGCCCACAAGCAGATCAATATGGTCAAGCCGGTGGCGGCCCACAAGCAGGCATGTATGGTCTAGCAGGTAGCGTAAATCCTAATGCTTATGGTCAAGCCGGTGGTGGGCCACGAGCAGGGCAGTATGGTTTAGCGCAAGGTGCGCTTAATACTGCCAATGTTGCAGCTATGCCAGTAAATGCAGGCACGACCGGTCAGCAAGCTATTTTGTCTCGTTTAGCGCCACAGATTGAGCGCTCACAGGAAGCTACGCGGCAGAGATTGGCTAATCAAGGTTTAGTGCCAGGCACTCAGGCGTATCAAACTGCTATGATTGAAGAAAATCAACGCGGCAATGATCTTTATACGCAAGCTGCATTGCAAGGTCTTAATCTTGACATTGGTGCTAATGCTCAAGGTTACAATCAAGCTCTGCAATCTGGTCAGTTTGGCAATCAAGCAGTGGCTCAAAACTTTGGTCAAGGACAAGCTGCTCAACAGATGCGGAATGCTGCGGTAGCGCAAAACTTTGGGCAAGGCACAACTGCACAACAAATGCAAAATCAAGCTATTGGTCAAAACTTTGGTCAAGGCGTTACTGCACAACAACTTGGCAATCAAGCAGTTGCACAAAATTTTGGTCAAGGATTAAGCGCACAGCAAGCACAAAATCAGGCAGCGCAACAGCAATACAATCAATTAATGGGTGTTGCAGGTTTGCAAAATCAAACAGTATTGCAGAATCAACAGGCTGCACTTGCACAGCAGCAAGCTAATATGGCTCGCCAGCAACAGTTATTTGGCCAGGGCGTGACATCTACACAATTGGGCAATCAAGCTATATCGCAGAATCAGCAGGCAGCGTTGGCGCAACAACAAGCGCAAAATGCGGCACAGTTGCAGCAATATAATCAAGCATTAGGCGGCGCACAGTTTGGCAATACTGCACAGCAGCAATCTCTAGCTCAACAAATGGCGTTACGTAATCAGCCATTGAATGAAATTACTGGATTGATGTCCGGTTCGCAAATTCAGATGCCGCAATTTCAAGGGTATCAAGGGCAAAGTATTGCACCTGCACCTATATTTGCAGGCGCTCAAGCGGCAGGTCAGAATGCGTTGCAACAATATGGTATAGCTCAATCTGGCGCTAATGCTGCCACATCTGGGTTATTTGGTCTTGCCGGTGCTGGTTTAGGTGCTGCTGGGGCTGCCGGTGGTTTTGGTTCTTTACTAGCAATGTCAGATCGTAGATTAAAATCTAATATTGTTAGAGTTGGCGATCATCCATTGGGTATAGGCGTATATGAATACGATATATTTGGTGGAAGACAGCGCGGTGTAATGGCAGATGAAGTTGAAAAAGTAATGCCAGACGCAGTATTAAAACATCCAAGCGGTTATAAGATGGTTAATTATGGGAAATTGCTATGAACGAATTTTATAATTCAATGCCAGAAACACCACAGCAAGCTGCTAGGCGGCAACAATTAGCGGCAATGCTGCAACAGCAAACTATATTGCCAGAGCAAAATTTGCAAATGCCTAGTTCTGGCAGTTCTCAAATGCCTGATTTTAGCGCAATGTCTAAAAAGAAAAAGACAGGCGCACCAGTAATTGAAATGGGGCAGCAATATACACCATTTGTGCCTGAATCGTAAGGAATTATTATGGCAGAATATAATTTTAATGTGCAAGACCCATATGCAGCGCAAGCTGCTGATATTGCTCGCCGTCAGAAAATGGCTGAGATTATGCAAACTCAAGCATTTCAACCAATTGAGAAATTTAGTTATAACGGCATTGAGGCACGTATTAGTCCATATCAAGGATTGGCTAAGATGTTGCAGGCGTATATGGGCGGTAGAGGCCAGGCCGCTGCTTTGGAAGAACAAAAAGCATTGGGTGAAAAAGCCAGATCAGAAAGTCAAAGCCAGATCAAAGACTTTATGAGCGCTATGACAGGCACACCAGGTATGCCAGAACGTGCGGCAGTTCTTGATCCGCAAGAGATTGCTCAAGCGCAAGATCGTGGTGCTGTTAATGGTGGCGTTAGTGATACCGGCGCATATCAGATACCTGCTGTTGAAGCAGTTGCGCCTGATCGCAGGAAAGCGCTTGCGCTTGCATTGCAATCATCCAATCCGATGTTACAAAATGTTGGTGGAACAATGTTGGCTGAGTCACTAAAAACTCCAGAATCTGCCTTTGCAAAAATAAATCCAAAAGATTTTACGGACGAAAGTATTGCTTTATTTGCAAAAAATGGCGGCAGAGATTATTCAGTATTAAAGCCAAGAGATGAAGATAAGCCGCCGTCAGGCTTTGAAATGAGAATAACAGACGGTAAAAAGACACTTGCATATATTCCTGGCGGTCCTGCCGATCCTGCTGTAATTGCTCAAGGCAGAGCGCCTGCTGCACAGCAGTCTGATATTGCTAAATATGAATTTTATGTTAAACAAGAAACAGATGCAGGTAGAAAGCCAGTTAGTTTTAATGATTGGGAATTAAGAAAAGTAATTGCAGGCAAATCAACATCTACTAATGTAACCTATGGTGCGCCAGTTGCTGCTACTGACGCACAAGGTAGACCAGTATTTATACAGCCAGGGAAAGGCGGTGGTGCGCCATCTGTTATTGAAGGATTCTCGCCAGTAGGTGAAAAACTTAAGCCAGTGCCAGCGCATATTAATACAGCTATGACTTCAAATCAGGCTTTCTTAAATAAACTTGATAGAACTGAAAAATTAGTAAATGAAAATCCAGACGCTATTGGTATTTTAAAAAGTATGACACCTGACGCAGTATTAAATAGAGCAGACCCAAAAGGCACTGCAACAAGGGCAGCGCTTGCTGAATTAGCAGCCACTAAAGTGCATGATTTAAGTGGTGCTGCTGTATCTGTTGGTGAATTTGCTAGATTAAAACCATTTTTGCCACAGCAAAATGATGATGCTGCAACTGCAAAAACTAAATTAAATAATATGAGAGCAGAAATTCAAGATATTATGCAAATGACAAATTCAATTTATAGTGAAAATCAAGGCTATAAAGGAATTCCAAATCTTAACGAACAAAAAACTTCCGGTAAAATTCCTAGATACAATCCTGCAACTGGGAAGGTTGAATAATGGCTGAACAATTTAGGTTGGTTGACATTCCTAATATGGGGCCGGTTGAATTTCCGGCATCCATGTCTGATGATGATGTTGCTAATGTTATTAAAACTAAAATAATGCCTGCTCAAGCGGCTGCTCAACCACAGGCAGCGCCTGCTCAAAATGTTACTCAGCCACCTGCTGGCAGATCGCCACAACAATTAAGCTCTGCTTTATCAAGGTTTGGTCAGGGCTTGCTTGATCCAGTTACCGCAGGCGCTCAGATGTTGACTAACGCATTGCCTGCCAGTGTTGTTAAAGCAGGAAATGAATTTAACAATTATTTGGCTGATAAAACAGGATTAGTTGGCCGATTGCCTGAAGGTGGTCTTAATCAGCAGATCAGTGAGCATGAGGCAGAATATCAGCGCCAAAGAAAAGCAGCAGGTAATGAAGGAATAGATTTTGCTAGAATGGGTGGCAATATCCTTAATCCTGCCAATCTAGCTATTGCATCAAGAATACCGCAAGCATTGACCACAGGCGGAAGAATTGCCGCAGGGCTTGGCGGTGGTGCTTTAATGGGCGGAATTACAGCGCCGGTTACTGAAGGCGATTACGCAAAAGAAAAAGCAAAGCAAATGGCTGTTGGTGGCGCATTTGGCGCAGCTTTCCCTGCTGCGGGTGCAATGGTTAGTCCTAAAGTTAATCCTCAAGTGCAGATGCTAATGAAAGAAGGCGTTACGCCAACACCAGGTCAGATACTTGGCGGCACAGCACAGACAATTGAAGATAAATTAACCAGTATGCCATTGCTTGGCGATGCTATTGCTTATGCTAGAAAGCAAGGATTAAATGAGTTTAATTCTGCTGCATTGGCTAGAGCATTAAAATCTATTGGCGAGAAAACAGAAAATATAGGCAGAGAAGGTATTGCAGACGTTAGGGAAAAATTATCCTCTGCTTATAATACTTTATTGCCTAAATTGACGTTTAAAGCTGATGCAACATTTACATCTGATTTAGCTAATTTAAGGCAATTAGCATCTCAATTGCCTGAACAGGAAGCAAGGCAATTTGAAAATCTTATTGTCAATCAATTAGAAAAAAGAATGACTCCAAGCGGTTTAATGAGTGGAGATACTCTTAAAACTGTTGAAAGTGAATTAAGTAGACAAGCAAAAGGATATTTAGGCGAGCAATCTTTTGATAAACGTCAATTGGGTAGCGCATTAGAAGAAGCATTGAATTTAGTGCGGCAAAATATACAAAGAACCAATCCATCTCAAGCCAAAGAATTAAGCAAAATTAATGAAGGATATGCTCAATACGCAAGGCTAAGAGATGCAGCAGGTAGGCAAGGCTCATTAGAAGGGCAATTTACACCTGCTCAATTGGCGGCTGCTGTAAGAGGTCAAGATAAAACTGTTGGCAAGCGGGCTTATTCTGAAGGCACTGCATTAATGCAAGATTTAACAGATGCAGGTAAATCAGTTTTATCGCCTAAATATCCTGATTCTGGCACAGCAGGTAGAGCTGCTCTTAATATTGGTGGCGCAGGTGCTGCTAGTGCAGGTTATATATCGCCAGAAGTGTTGACAGGTGGCGCTATAGCATCATTGCCATACCTGCCTTATGGTAGGCAAGCAATGGCTGCTATGCTTGCAAAAAGACCTACTAGCGCAAAAGAGGCAGCAGAGGCAATTAGAAGATTAGGACCATACTCTGCACCAGCAGCAAGTCAATTTAATCAATAAGGAATCTATCATGTCATACAATGGAAGCGGCGTATTCAACATCAACACAGCAGGTCAACCAGTAGTCACTGGCACAGTAATCAGCTCGACTGCATTTAATGCACTGACTGCTGATCTTGCAACTGGTCTTACTACTGCGCTCACTAAAGACGGGCAGACCACACCGACTGCTAATATTCCTATGGGTGGGTTTAAGATTACTGGCATTGCCGCAGCAACTACTTTAGGCGATGCGTTAAGCTATGGTCGAGCTGCGACTGTTAGCACATTGACTAATTCTGCGCTGACATCTGGGCGTGTTCCATACGCCTCTACAGCAGGGCTTTTAACTGACTCAGCTAACCTACTCTACTCTGGCACTGACTTAACTGTATACGGTCTAACAGTCGGGCGTGGTGCGGGTGCTGTTGCTACTAATACAGTTGTTGGCACTAGTGCTTTGGCAAATAATTCTGTTGGTGTGCAAGGCACAATTTTTGGTTATCAAGCGGGAAATCAGACCACAGGTTCTTACAACGATTTATTCGGATACCAAGCAGGTTATTTAATAACAACAGGAACTGAAAATACTGGTATTGGTCGTTTGTCTATGGGCGCAAGTTCTGCGGGTTTAACTGGCAGTTTTAATGTTTCAGTTGGTGGAGTTTCATTAAATGTTGTTACCTCTGGTGCTGGCAATACTGGCTTGGGTTATCAATCTCTTGGAAAACTTACTACTGGTAATTACAATGTTGGCGTTGGCAAAGGCACTTTATATCAAAATCTTACCTCCGCAGGAAATACCGCAATTGGTTATGAAGCGGCAAATAACACAACGGGCGCTAGTAATGTAGCCGTTGGATACAATGCTTTAATATCAAACACCAACGCATCTAACAACACGGCGGTCGGGTATCAGGCTCTTTATACAAATACTGCCGCGTCTAATACTGCGGTCGGGTATCAAGCAGGATATGGAATTACAACAGGTGCTGGTAATTTATTTATTGGTTATACTTGCAATACAGAAGCAACTACAGGCTCAAACAATACGTGTATTAACGCTCTTAATGGTGCAAGTAGAATATTTGGATTAACAACTGAAAGTAATAGAGTTTTAGTTGGTTATAGTGGCGTAACAAATGCTTATGTTGCTGTTGCTTGGACTGTAACTTCTGACGCTAGAGATAAAGTTGACGTTACTCAATCTACTTATGGTTTAAATTTTGTAAACGAATTAAAACCTGTTCAATATCGTTGGGATAGGCGTTCAAAATATGATGACGGTCATCCAGATGGAAGTCAAAAAGAAAGTAAACTTCAACTTGGATTTTTGGCACAAGATGTAATTGAATTAGAAAAAAAATACGGCGCTCAAGAAAAAGATTTGTTGATTGCTGATGACGAGCATGATGAAGTGTTAAAAATTACTGAAACTAAAATGATTCCTGTTTTAGTAAAAGCAATTCAAGAAATTAACGCACGATTAACAGCATTGGAATCCAAATGAACTTGCCCAGCTTACCGACAATCCCACCAGATAAATTAGGCCACTACTTCTATGGCTCTTTAATCTGTAGCGGTATAATGTGTTTAACACATATTGTCTGGCTGTCTTTAGGCGTGTGTGCCGCAGTTGCCGCATTAAAAGAGTTTAGCGATTGGTTGGCTAATTACAAAGCGGCAAAACAAGGATTGCCGCCACCGCATGGGGTTGAGTTTATGGACTTTGTGGCTACCACAGCAGGCGGCGTTACTGTTGTTATTTCTTACTTAATTTGAGGAATTTATGAAATTAGAATTAGATTTGGCAGAGGTTAATGGTGTTCTTAATGCCCTTGGGCAAATGCCATTTGTTCAGGTTCAAGGTTTGATTGCTAAAATACAGTCACAAGCTGCGCCACAAGTTAAAGAGGTAGAGCAGACTGATAAAGCAGGCGGCACAGACTAATGGCAACAATAGCGCAAGTCGAGGCTAAGGTTGATGGGCATATTGATGTTTGCGCTGTTCGATACGAGAGTATTGAGAAAGAAATGCGCGGCGTGAATGCCAGGCTCAAGCGTATTGAGCATATTTATATCGGCTCTGCTGCTACCATCATTTTATTGCTGCTTAAATTGGTGATTAAATGACTATTGCTAAACCTAAAGCAAAGCGACCACCACGTAAGCCAGTGGTAAGGTCCGAGATCAAGACGCAATCTAGCATGGTGGATAAAGCCATTGATCTGATTAAATGGGTAGATTCGCCATTTAAGCTGCTAGAGGTCGTGATACTGGTCACGCTATTTGGTCTTGGGTATTTTGCGTGGGATAGCAGGCAAGTCATTCTTAACGCCATTATGTCTAGCGAGAAGCTACCACAGCTCAAAGAGCGTGATGCGATGATACCGGTGGCTGAGACATTGCAAAAGGATTTAGATGCAGTTACGGTGGTTGTGCATAAAGTAAATTTGGTTACTAATACACGCACAACAATGTTTGCGTTTGGTGAGAAGGGTTTAGATAGGTCATTAGATGGGTTGGTTTCTAGTTTATTTGGCGCTGATCCTTCACGTAATAATGCTGTGATCCAGATGTTGGCGGGTGAGGTAGCTTGCGATAAGTTGGTGGTTGTGGGCAAATCCAGTGAATGGGAATCTAAGCAGGGCGCTAAATTTGTCTGTCGCGGTAGTATTCCACCACCAGTTGGCGAGTTTGCAGGCTATGTATCAGTTACTTGGAAGGCAGAACCCCAAGATTTAACATCGGTTAAAACTCGGATTAATTTTGCGAGTTTAGAGCTTGCAAAGTGAAATGGTTTTTAATTGTCCCAATCACAACTTGTTGTTTGTTTCTGGCTTGGGCAGATAATAAGTGTAGTTTAGCAACTTTTAAATACATGGCACTGGCTACGCACAATCCAGAGCAGAGATATAGACTTACTTTGGATTGGCTTAGGAAAAATGGCGCAGGATGTAATAAATCTCAGTTAATGCTCATTAAAGAAAATCAGGCGGCAGTTTTAGGAACAGCAGACAGTTATGAATTTCGGGCTTTATTGGATGAATTCTTAGAGGGCAAATAACATGTTTGGCATAGACGCATTACTAGGCATTGGTGGAAAACTGATCGACAAGCTGATACCGGACCCAGAGGCTAAGGCCAAAGCACAGTTAGACTTGGCGCAATTAGCGCAATCTGGTGAATTAGCACAGATGGCTAATGATACCAAGCTATACGAAATAGAGCAGACCAACGTGTCAGACCGTTGGAAAGCTGATATGGCGTCTGATTCTTGGCTATCTAAAAACATCCGGCCAATGGCGTTAATTGCTATTTTTGTAGCTTATTTTGTGTTTACGATGATGTCAGCGTTTGGGCATAGCCCACAAGAAGGGTTCGTAAATTTGCTAGGTCAATGGGGCCAGATATGCTTTCTTGCCTATTTTGGCGGTAGAACTGTTGAGAAACTTGCAGACATGAGGGGCAAGAAATGAAAGAGAATTGGGATAAAGCATTTGATCTAGTTATCGCTCATGAAGGTGGCTTTACTAATGACGAGCGCGACCCTGGTAACAAGCTGCCAGATGGTCGTAAAGGCTGCACAATGTGGGGATGCACCCAAGCAAATTGGGAGGCGCACATCGGCAAGAAAGTCACGCAGGATGACATGAAAGCGCTCGACAAGAATGACGTTAAACCATTGTATAAAAAAAACTATTGGGATGCAGTCTGCGGCGATCAGCTACCAGCAGGCACTGATTACGCTGCATTTGACTTTGCTATTAATGCCGGTCCAAAAGCTGCCGTTAAATTACTTCAAAAAGCAGTAGGCGCGGTAGCCGATGGCGCAATGGGGCCAGCCACCATGCGAGCAATTAACTCTGTGCCACCATTAAACCTACTGCCTAAATTTAGCAAAGCTAAAGAGGATTTTTACAGATCATTGCCAACATTTGTTACATACGGCAAAGGATGGTTAAAAAGGGTTGCTGACGTTGAAGCTAAAGCAGTTACTATGGTTGCTTAATACCTGCGT
>Ga0209596_1002976_pt1 | contig 13628 bp, 8 predicted proteins | sample M_130807_MF_Meta_FD_187314 | JGI IMG/M metagenome (GOLD analysis project Ga0209596, IMG submission 187314) | Freshwater microbial communities from Lake Montjoie, Canada to study carbon cycling - M_130807_MF_MetaG (SPAdes) (version 2) | ecosystem: Environmental > Aquatic > Freshwater > Lake... | reverse complement strand
AATGTTCAATTTGAAATCTCCATTTGCATTTGTGGCTGTAATTTGCTTCCCCCCTTTTAAACTTATGGTAACCCCTTCTAATGGTTCTCCTTTTTCATTCAGAATACGGCCCTTTACTTCAATGTCAACCGGAATTGGATCCGTTTTAATAATTGTTGAATTTATTTTTTTAGGGTTAAGTACAATTGTTTTATCTATAATTTTAAAAGTCAACCCTGTTGTTGAGAGGCTACGTTCTAATGCATCAAGAACATCAACATCCTTTACTGTTACACTTATGTTTCCTATTTTTTTTAATTCATCGTTATTATATAGAAACAAAAAACCACTTTGTTTTTTTATTTCTTGAAACACTTTGTCAATAGTTACATTCTGCATATTTAAGGTTATTTTTTGCGAATAACCTCTTGCAGAAACTTGCAAACAAATTGCTAAAAAAACAAATACCGTAAGTTTCATATTTTTAATCATTTTTCTATGAAAAAAATTTGATAACCCGAAACAGTTAGATGAAATTTTCATGCTATTTTAATTTTTATTTTTTTTAAATCGACAACATTGTAATTATATACTATTGAGACTTTACATTAATTTTCTTCCCTTCATCTTCTGACATTTTTTTTAATAGTTCAACTTTAGTGTATAATAAGTTAAGATTCATTCTTAATAATCATATTAATATAAATGTTAATGCAAATAAACCTATTTGAATTCTTTCGTTTCAAGTTAATGATTTAATTACATTTTATTTTAATTTTATGCTTATTGTTTGTAATGTTTCACTAAAACCTGATTTTGGATACTTCCTTAAAGCAAAAGCCAGATATAAATTATTATAACTGGCTTTTGCTTTAAGTATGATATAACCTAATCAGGTAATAACAAAGCCAATTTTTCTTCTAAATCTGCATGAAGTTTGTCGCTATTTCCTAAAATTCGCATAACAAACTTTCCATTTTGATCTACTAAAAATTTGGTTGGATATCCATTAATATCAAACTCTTTCACTAAGTCCATAATAGCAGGATCGTACATTATTTGTAACCATTTTAAACCATCTTCTTTAATAGCTTTACGCCATGCTATATCTTGCTTGGCTTTATCTCTGGTACTATTGGCTAGCTCATTGGCTATTCCAATAACTTCAAAGCCTTTTGATTTGTATTTGTCATACAGTTTTTTTAATGCTGGATGACTCATTCTACAAGGCACACACCAACTACCCCAGAAATCAATTAAAATCACTTTGCCTTTTAATGCACTTATATCTACTAGTTTTCCATCGGCACCAATTTGCGAAAATGGAATAATTGGCTTACCTACTGCGGTTCTTTTATTGCTCTCAATTTTTAAAATCAAAGCCTTACCTGTTGCAGAGTTTTTTTGCTCGTCTTTTAGTTGATTGAATTTTATTTCTGATTCACTAACTGGAAGAATTAAAAATAAGGATTGCAAAACCAACAAATTAGTAAAGGAAGCAGGATTTTGATTTAAAAACTGAATACGCATTGCCTGATTCATCTTTTTTAAAGCAATCAATCGTTGTGCGATATCAAAATTACCAATAGTATCATTGGCATTTCTTTTTCTATTTTGCTCTTTTTGCAAATTCCAGGTTTCAATAGCACCTGGCATGTCTATTAACCTAATGCCATTATACAACAACACATCTGGATGCTTACTTGTAATGCTTCCTGTAAAAATTTCTTTGGCATCTGCATTAATTTCAATCTCTGTATTGGCTAGTAAAAAACCTAGCGCAGGGGAAGGCATGATTGCTTTTCCTACTCTTAAATAAAGTGTTGTATCCATTACTTCTACCCTTACTAGTTGTGGATCTTCGGTTTTACCCTTCCATACAATTAAATCAGTACTTTGTTGCGAAAGTGTATCTACTATGTACTTACCATTTCTTTGAAAGCTTACACGTACTTTATGATCGGCCAATCCTTTAATATGCATGGTTACTGTAAATCCTTCTTGTGCATTTAATAAAAAGGGAATACAGTATATAAATAATGCTGCGATTTTTTTCATCGTTTATATTTAGTTATTATCAATCATTCCAGGATTCAATTTTAATATTGCTGGAGGAATTCTTAAAGTAAGTCTATCAGTTTTTAAAGTATAGTTTACGCCATCTAATGGATGCGTTGGGTCAATATTATTATATACCGGATCAGTTGATAATCTTCTCATATCAAACCATCTCCAACCTGTTCCTGCAAACTCTCTTAAACGTTCGTCTAGGATAGATTTAACAAGTGCAGTTTGCGTAGTTAAGGCAACGGGCACTTCTGCAGCAATCATCCTACTAGTACGGAAAAATTCTAGGTCAGTTTTTGCACCAGTTAAATCGCCTGTTCTTGCTTTACATTCTGCTAACATCAAATACATATCGGCTAAATTAGGTCCCCAATTGTAGGTAGTTGGTGAATTGCGTTGTTGTCCTGGCAAGCCTGGCGCAACAATTGCATTAGCCGTACTATTATTGTAGAAAAACTTTTTACGTTGATCGTTAGTGGTATATAAACTATAAATAGTAGGTTTTAAATACACAGTATTTCTTGCTGTAGCCCAGTTAATACTCATTTGTTTAACATAAATATTTTCTGTACTTACTGTTTGTGCAGGAATTTTACTAGGTCCTACCCATGGTTGACCTGTTGTTACCCAAGTTGGCATATTGGTATTATAATTGTACAAATCCAGCGCCAATTTGTAATTTGGAATAGACGCCCTGCAACTATTTAATTGTGCTAATGCGTTTGTATAATCTCCTTTCCAAAAATAAGCAAGGCCTAATAAATAATAGCCTCCAGTTTGAGCTAGTCTGGCCCTGTTTAATGTTTGTACAGGTAAATCTGGTATTGCCGCTTTTAGTTCCGTAATTATAAAATCATAAACCTCTTGTACGGAAGCACGCTTATAAGTTCCTGCTCCTCCTGCATCGGCTATTGTAACTATTGGCACTCCTGCATCAGAAGACGCAGTAGCTGCTGAGTAAGGTTTTGCAAAATAATTCACTTGCATTAAATGCATATAAGCACGATTAGCGCGCGCCTCTGCATATAATTGTTTTTTATCTTGCAAAGCACCATCTGTAACATCCATAATATTATTTGCCACTACATTAAAAATGTAATTCTGCGAATAGAATGTACCCCATTCGCTTGATTCATCTTCTACTTGAAACAAATCATCTTTCCATTGATACGCATTTTGGTAATACAATGGTTGCGTTGCTAAATAAGCTCCCGAAGAGAATACATCATCTGCCATTACAACAGCTGCTCCTGGATAGCCAAGAATTGAGGCAAGGAATCCAGGTATATTTCTAACGTTTACAAAAGTGTATAGATTGGTATTATTGAATAAGCCATTATACTCTTCTACTGTGTTTACTACATCTAAGCCTTTTGGCTTAACGTCTAAAAATTTATTGCAACTTGATAAAACTACCAAGAATACAAATATTTGAATAGCGTTGAATATTTTAAGTTTCATAGTAACTATATTTTAATAATTATTTGAATGAGGTTCTAACTCCTATGGTAAAAAATGCAGGCATTTTACTTGAACGAGTTCCTGCAGAAAGATTATAATATTCTGGATCAATATCATAACTATTGTTTTTCCATAACATCAAATTGTTTGCTTGTGCATATACTGACAATTCAGAAAAACCAAGTCTATTAATTGCTTTTTGAGGCAATTGGTACGAAATAGTTAAGTCTCTTAATTTAGCATAAGATGCACTTTCAATATTTGCATTTCCTTGTGTATATAAGTTCACATATCGCAATGAATTCTGTGCAGTATTGCCAATGAATTTTGGAACATTTGTTTTTAATTCATCTCCAGCAACCTGCCATCTGTCATTAAAATACACTGGAATATTGGTACTAAGTCGGCCAGTATAATATTGGTTTACATCTCTACGCATTACATTTCCAAAATTATAAACAATTAAAAATGACAAAGAGAATTGTTTGTAAGAAATATTATTGGTTATTCCACCAAACCATAATGGCTGTGTAGTTCCCATAAACAAAGGATCATTTACAGTTAAGTCGCCAAGTAATTTAGCGGTATCTTTTCCATTCGATTTAAAAGCATAAGGATTACCATTTGCATCTAAGCCTTGATAATTATAAGCGAATAAGCCATAAGCAGAATAACCTTCTACAAATGTTGAATTCACTTTACCACTAGTTGTTAGTGCACTTGCTGGTTTTAAACTTGTTACTTTATTTTTATTGTACGCTAGTGTAAACGTAGTTGACCATCTGAAATTTTTGGTTACAATATTGTTGGTATTCAATTGGATTTCAATACCATTGTTTTCAATATCTCCTAAATTATTATAGGCATAAGACCATCCAGAAGTTGGATCAACTGGCTGATATCCTAATAAGTCGGTAGTTACTTTTTTGTAAACATCTACCGAACCTGAAATACGATTATTTAAAATGGCAAAATCCATTCCGGCATTGGTAGTTGTAGTGCGCTCCCATCTAATATTATCATTTCTTGGCACCAGAATAGTATAACCAATACCCATCCCACTAAAATAAGCTACGTTAGCAGCAGATACAATATCAAAAGGTCCTGCAAAACCTGGATTCGGTGCATTACCTGCTAATCCATAGGTGAATCTAAAATTCAAGTTATTAATTTGATCCACTTTAAAGAATGATTCTCTCGACAAATTCCATGCACCACCTAAACTCCAAATAGGCTTATATTGTAAGCTCTTATTGGTTCCAAAAAGATTTGATTGATCGAAACGAATACTTCCGTTCAATGTATATTTTCTATCGAATGTATAGGCTGCATTACTATATCCAGAAACAAAACGTCTTTCGTTTTCTAAATAGGTAACCGGTTTTGATGTCAATAAATTATTAGTAGTTCTACCTGTTAAATAATTGACAGGATTAGTAACGCCTAATGTTGCCAATGAGTCTTCGTTATACAAAGAATAAGTTAAGGTTTGATAATCATATCCTCTTCTATAGGTTTGTACAGACTTGTATAATTCATTACGAATTTCAGTACCAGCAATTACATTTAACTGGTGCTTTTGATTAAACACCCTGTCGTAATTCAATTGATTTCGCAATGTCCAACTAGTTGAAGTATTATTTTGCGTTGCGTATTGACCTCCTTTAGAAGGTAAATAATAAGTAGGATTTGATCCTGCAACCGTAGCGGCTTTTGTAAAGAATACTAACTCGTCTCTTACTTTATAAGAATCTTGGTTATAGAATTCGTAGTTCTCTAAAGATCCGCGTTGGTATTGTGCCCTGCCTTCGTAAGTAAGTCCTTTAAACAATTTAACTGTTAAGCCTGCATTGATTCTTGAAGTCATATTTATTTGATCATTCAAGGTTTTACCTGGCTCATTAAGCGGAACATAATCAAGGTTTATTTTACTGGCAGTTTCTGAAGTTCCTCTAAATTCTTCCAATCTTTTTAAGTAGGCTTGAGACAATGGATTGCCTGAATTATCTGCAAACATGGCATAAGGCAAGTAGTTATTATTTCCGTAAGGAAGACCAGTTAATAAAAACTTAGATGTTTTTTCGTAGGATACATTTGTTAAAAGGTCTAATTTAACACTAGGTGAAAAATTAAAGTTTTGACGCAAATTCATTTGATAGCGATTAAGATTTGTTTTGGTATCGCTTTGATCTAATGTATATGCTAATGATCCATAATAAGAATGAAAACTACTTCCACCTTCAAAAGTTAAACTATGATTCGATAGTAAAGAAGGTTGGGTTAAATATTGATTGATTTGGTCTCTGTTATTATATTGAGCCAATGAATCAAATTTAGCATTTGCAGTTGCTTGGGTAATTAAACCTCTAGCTAAATCGTACTGAATTCTTTCGTGTGGCGGAATAATTGGAGTTGCACCAACACTATTAATTGCATTTGCCCAAGGATAATCTGTATTTGAAAATACTTTTTTACTAGTTGTTAAGAAATCACTAGTATTCATCATTTTATAATAATCCAAATCTGGAGCACCTCTAAATGAAACAAATCCGTTATACTTTACACGAACTTTTTGAGCGGTAGCGGTATTTTTTCCTTTTTTGGTTGTAATTACTATCACCCCATTTGCAGCAGCAGATCCCCAAATTGAACCCGCAGTTGCATCGCGTAAAACACTGATAGATTCAACATCATCCGGATTAATTAATGTTTTCACAGCATTATAATCTGCCATTGGAGCGCCATCAACCACAATCAATGGAGACCTTGCGGCTTGAATAGAACTCAATCCTCTAATTAAGAATTTTTCATTACCTGTACCGTAGTTCACCGCAACGCCAGGAATTATTCCTTCAATTCTATCTACCACATTCATGCTATTTGACTTGTTCTTAAAGTCATCGGAAGTAATGGTAGAGAATGAGCCTGCAGTTCTTTCTTTGGCCAATTTTTGATAACCTGTATTAACAATTTCAACAGCTTTTAAACTCACCGTTTCTGGGGTTAGTACAATGCGTAATTGTGCCGCCGTTTCAACTTTACGTTGGGTTGTTTTAAATCCTATAGAAGAAATTAAAATAGTTTGTCCTGGATTTAATTCAATTTTAAAATTTCCTTCAATATCTGTTACCGTTGCTTTTTTGGTTTCTTTTACAAAAATAGTAACACCTTCTAAAGGATTGCCTGATGTATCTACAACTTTTCCTTGAACCATCAGCGCCTGTTGTATTTCAACCAAGGAACTGTTTTCTGTAATGGTTGTTTTTTCTTTCAATACAATCGTATTTTCAATGATTGAAAAAGTGATTGGAAGATTTTTAAAACAAACCGCTAAAGCATCCTTCAATGGCATGTCTTTAACATTAATATTTACTTTGCCCGCTTTATTTAGTAGTTCATCTTTAAAGAAAAACTGACGTCCTGTTTGGCGATTAATGTCATTAAACACTTTTTGAAGGCTTACGTTTTCCATTGAAATGGTTACATTCTGAGAAAACGATTTTGCACTAACTTGTAAAAAAGCTAGAAACAAACAAATGGCCATAAACTTAAAGACCAAAAAGTTTTGGCTGTTTTTTTGCCTTTTAAATTTAAAGGCTCGATCAAAGCATACATTCATGATATTGGATTTTGGATGAACTATAAAAACTATTTTTTTTATTTAATACACGCTAATTTTTTTTCCATCAATTTTAAACCGCACTCCACCTTCTTCCATTATTTTCAACACTTCCATTAAATGGCTATCTCTACTCACAATACCAGAAAAAGTTTCTTGACTAACTGGCCCATTGTATATCACTTCTATTTCGTACCATCTACCAATTTGTTTCATAATATTTTCAACATTCATTTGCTTAAAAATGAATTGACCATTTTTCCAAGCAACCACTTCATCTACATCCACTTGATTTAAAACTAATAATTGCCCTGATGGAAATAGTTGTGCTTGTTGACCAGGAATTAAAAAATCTGTTTTACTACCAAAAGCAACTTTTACTTTTCCCTGGACCAATGTGGTTTTTGTAATATGTTCGTCTGAATAAGCATTGATATTAAATGCTGTTCCTATTGCGTCTACCTTACCAATTCCTGGTAGTAACACTTTAAATGGTTTTGATGCATCATGCGCTACTTCAAAATAGCCCTCGCCAGTTAATTCAACGATTCTTTCATCGCCAGAAAAAGCAGTGGGATATTTGATAGACGACGCTGCGTTCAACCAAACCTTAGTTCCATCATCTAATAATAATTTATACTGACCACCCCTAGGTGTAGTTATAGTGTTGTAAATAATTTCATTATCCTGACCAAGTGATTGATAGGTGATCTCACCATTTTGAATGACCAATTTTACGTTCTGCTGGGTTGCTTGAAATCCGTTTACAGAATCATTTAATATAATGATGGTACCATCTGCTAATTTAAGTGTGGCTTTATTGCCCCCTGGAGCAATATCAATTATTGGATGTTTACTGATTTTTGAAATTGAATTTCGATTATTTCTACTTACCCAAAATTGGAATACCCCCAAACAGGCTATGAGTAATATTGCAGCAGCACTTAACCATTTACGATAGCTAAAATCAACTATTGTAGCTGTTTTGTTTTGCTCCCCAATTGTTTGCTTGGCAATTTTTTGCCAATCTGCTTGTGCATCAAACTTAGCAAGAATAGCCAATTCTGATGCTAGTGTTGCCTCGTTGGTCAAATCATTATATAATGCTTGATTTGCTGCTGATTCGGCTAACCATTCATTAAGTGATAGCCTTTCTTGGTCGGTTAAATCGTTTTGTAAACTCTTTACAATCAGCTCAGCCTTCGTATACAGCGGTTCAAATTGATTCATCATAATGACTATGTTGCGTATTAATACACTTAAACTTGAAAAATGGGTGAAAGCGGCAGGAAATATTTATTTCCGCCCAATTAGATTACAACGGAAGTAAGAATAATAGGAGCAAATAGGCCTTATCTGTTAATTTCAAACGCAATAATTGAATTGCTCTTTGTTTTTGCGTTTTTACTGTATTGATAGAAATACTCATTTCCAGGGCAATTTGTTCATTTTTAAACCCTTCAAAAAAAGCCAGTTTTAGCACTGTTCTACATCTTTCTGGTAAGGCTTCGATTGCTTGTTTAATTAACACAAGTGCTTCGGCTTTAATAATATGGGATAGTCCTTGGTCTTGATCTAATACAGTTTCCACTTGATTCTCGGCAAACTTTTTTTCAACTAAATCATGTCGAATAAAATTCAAACAAGCATTTTTAACTGCTAAGTATAGAAAGTTCTTTATAGCTAGTTCCGAACTAAATTCAGCAGGTTTACTATGATATTTCAAGAAAACATCTTGTACTATGTCTTTTGAACTTTCTTGATTGTTGGTGATTTTATAGGCATAATAGCACAACCTTGAATAATAGGTATTAAACAAATATTCAATATTTAAATTTGTAGTAGTATGGTTAATTTCAGAAGACAGATTGGTTGTATTTATCTATGGAAAGCAGTTGGTTCAGTTAAAAATTTAATTAATTCTGCGAAATTATATTATTCCTACTAATTCAGTAGACTTTTTATAATTAATTACTTTCATTCAATTTTGCGCAGAACTAGTTGCCTATGAAGATATAATAAATAAGGCGTTTTTTATAGCGGAAGCACTGTAAACATCCATTTTACTTGATTCTTCCAATCTTTAGGTACAAAACTACCAACAGGTGCTTTAACTAAAATTGTATTCCAACCCTTTTTTAAATGGATAATCGTTGGAGAACGATATGCATAACCTTCATCTGTCAATGGCATTTCTAAATCACCTGCCTTACCGCCTGAATTCCATATTGGAGGGGGCACTAATGCCCCATTCACCCATAGCTTACTATTTTTTGTATCCCATGCACCAATAGGTGGAGAATCCGTTGCTGTAGACCTTGAAAAATCATTAAATCCAACCCAAAAATTTTGGTTACCATCATTGGTACTCCAAATTTTTCGAATCGCATAATAAGTAACACTATCTTTTGGATGCTTTAAATGAGATTGTATCAATGGATGCCAAAAATGACGCAGCCAAATAGTTCCGCCATAAACAGATGGAAGTTTATTTAATTGAAGCGTATCTATAAAAGAAGGTGATTCTGGATTAAACACTGTTTCAGTTTTTCCATTATTATTAAAAGGTCCTATTAATTTCCATTCAATATTAGCTTGCCTAACATACGGAAAAGCTTTATTATAAAAATAGTTTGCTTTGTGATTTAATAAACGATTTTCAAATTCAGCAAATGATTGATACCTGAAACTATCTGGCATACTAATATCAGATACATAATTTTTTGATCCACCACCTTTCCAACATTTTTCGGCAAATGTTAGCATCACAGGGTAAACCGCATTCATATTAATTAAGTCTTTTTCTGAAGTCACATTTCTATCGGGCCAATTACAAAGTGTAGCCCCTATTTTAAATGAATCGCCTTTTGGCACATCACAAATCATGTGATTAAATGTTGCAACCACACCATCAATGGGATCAAAATGATTGAGGTATAAATGCCTTGAATCTATGGAAGGATATTTTGCTTTTGGTACAATATTACCATTCCACATTTGTAAGAATGTTCCTTCTGGGGTATTCCCTCCTGGATTCCATGCAACTACTTTCTTTCCAAGCAACTTTAATAATGCAATCATGGACGGCAGAAAAGATTTATTAGTAATCTTTACCTCATCCCCACCAATATGCACATAAGGAACATTGAAATTTTGGCATAATTCAGTTAAGATATTTTTACATATAACCGTTCCTTGCTCGGATTGCATATCAACACCCATTGCTCTTTTAAATGCTGCACTATGCCCCGGCATATCTATTTCAGGAACTAAAGTGATATAGCGATCATTACAATATTGAATTAAGTTTTTCAATTCTTCTATTGAATAAAAATAGCCAGCATTTCTTTGCATATTTTTTTCACTAGTTAACGCAGGATATAATTTAGACTCTAAACGCCATGCAATATCTTCTGTTAAATGAAAATGAAAGATGTTTAACTTATATGCGGCCATTACATCTATCTGTTCTTTAAGTTGTTTTATTGATTGAAAATTTCTACCAACATCCACCATGAAACCCCGCCATGAAAAAGACGGATAATCAAGTATATCACAAGATTGAATGGTATTATTTTTTATGAGTTGTTTTAATGTTTGAATAGCATTAAAAAATCCATGCGCATTGGTAGATTTTATTTGCACACCAGCAGCCGAAACAGTTAACCGATACGCTTCCTCACCAGTTAATTGGTGATTATTCGAATCTATAATAAGTTCTATTTTGAATTGACTTTTATTTGAATGATTGATTAATGGTATTTTAAAACCTTTTTCTAATAATATTGACTGTACTAATAATGCTTCTTTTTTAATTGAGGGATTATTAAAATTTATTTGACTGATTTGGTTAATATAAAAGCGATTCTTTTTCCAAGATACCGTTTTTGGCATTGGAATTAAAGCAGGGGTATCATTAATACTATACCTTAATGAACTAATCTCGTTTGAACTTTCTTTTTGAAAAATGTTATTAAAAAAATGATTGCTAGAACCAATAGGATGTTTAATTGCTGCAACTAATTCAAAAGAAATCAATTGTAAAAAAATAAAATAAATTAATTTATTTCTCATTGAATTACTAGTTTAAAGGTAGATGCAGGTAGCAATTCTTTGTTTATTAAATTAGCATTCGTAAATGGTTTCCACCCATAATAAACATAATTGGGCTTTTTATCAACCGCAATAATTATTGAACTTTTATTAATCTGAACAGGTATTTCATTTATCCCATCAACTGAAAACCCTTTTACAAACTTATCATCTGCAGCAAATAAACCATTATTTGCATATTGAAAACGAATAGTAATTTTTTCGTCTTTATATTTCGCCGATATGGGTAATGGACCCGAAGGAATTATTTTTTTATGATAATTATTTTTCAAAGCCCATCTTGCCAATCTTTCTCCTATTGCTTTTTTATTTGTAGGATGTACATCGTGTAAAAATCCAAGATCACTAGAAACCGCCATCCCTGTATTTTGAATAAGGTTTAAAGCTTTACGCTGTTCATCTCTAAACTCAGGCCAAAATTGACTTTTATAATTCAATGTGTCGATTGAAGATATTTGTACATAGTAAAATGGCAAGTTGGGTTGATTCCATTTACTTCTAAAATCATTGACCATTAAACTTGTCAACCTACCATATTCTAATACCCTATCTAATTCTTGTGCGTTACTCTCACCTTGGTAACACAAAACTCCTTTAATAGGCATTTTTAATAGGGGCAAAATTCCAGCTTCAAATTCAAAGCCTGGTTTATAGGAATGATTATTACCATTATTATCTTTAGCAATATTTAATAAGCCTCCCACATTTTGTTTACCTCGTTCCCTAATCCAATCAGGCAATGCTTTATTCTCTAACCAATCACCCTTAGCTTTTGTAGAAAATTCTTGACTACTATTTAAAGATTCAACACTTATAAACGATTCTAAAGCAGCACCACCAATAGATAAATTCAAAAGTCCAATTGGAATTTGTACATTTTCATATACCTGTTTGCCAAAATAATAAGCAACAGCACTCATTTTTTTTATGGAATTGGTATCGCAATTTTGCCATTGTCCTTTGTAAAATTTTTCTGGCAAAAGATCCTTAGTTAAAGAATCTGTATAGAGTGTTTTGTAAACGTTTTTACCAGGATATGTTGGATTATAAAAACGAAGGAGTGGAAGATTTGTACTTTTAAATTCACTAGCATATTGCGCTTCTCTTATTAATGGAAATTCCATATTAGACTGTCCAATACATAACCAAACATCCCCAATTAAAACATTGCGAATATTTAATATTTCCTTGCCACATGTTATAGTGATAGTTTGAGGTGTACTATTTGATGTTTGTTTTTTTAAAACAATATTCCAACTAGAATCTGTTTGAGCAATACCTATTTTTTTTTGATTAGAAAAAGCAATTGTTACTATTTGGCCTGGCATCGCTTTACCCCAAATATTAATTGGTTGATCTCTTTGCAAAACCATATTATCGGAAAATGATTTTGCTAATTGCAATTGTGCCTTTGCAAAAAAAGGAACTACTAAAAATAATATATAAAATATTAGTTTATTTAGCATCCACAGTTTTTAAATGATTCTGAAGAATCTGTAAACAATACCATTCTTGTCTTGGCAAATGGAAAGGACCTTTAAATAAATTGCCTTTTGCTGTTTGTGCTATTGAACCATCTCTATGTAAATAACCATACCATTCTCCATTTATTTTATCGTGAAAATGCGTATATGCATAATCATTCACTTGTTTATGCCAGTTTGCATACTTCTCTTTACCAGTAATTAAAAATGCAAGCAAGGTTGCTATAATTACTTCATTGTGTGGCCACCAAAATTTCATGTCATGCCAGTATTCTTGTACTGGTTTGTTGTACACATCTTTAAAGTACATAATGCCTCCATATTCTTTATCCCAACCTCGCTCCCACATGTAATCTAGCATTTTACAACCCAGCTCAATTAAATGTTGATCATTATTTCTATATTTTGCTTCGTGCAAAATAAACCAAGCACCTTCAATGGCATGACCTGGATTTAATGTCCTTCCATCTATATGATCTATAATACTTCCATCTGGTGCAACTTGTTCCATTACACACTTAATATCATCTTTCACAAAATTTGTTTCTATATCACTAATCCATTGTTCTATAAGTGTATCGCAGCGTGGGTCACCAATATTGTCTCTTAATTGCTGGGCAGTGTTCATCATAATCATTGACACCCCTATTCCTTTAGAAGGACGGGTACTAGTATACTTTGGTTCTAACAATCCAGGTATGGTAGCATAATCAATACACCTACTAAAAATAGTTCTTGCTTTTTCAGCAGCAGATGCATCACCACTTGCTTTTGCATATGCGGCTGCGGCTATAACATAAAAAGTTTCTGAGAAAAAATAGCGCCTTTTTCTTATAGGCTTACCTTCTCTAGTAAGATGAAAAAACATTTGTCCATCAGTATCAAAACAATGTTTATTTAAAAAT
>Ga0209596_1002971_pt1 | contig 13637 bp, 28 predicted proteins | sample M_130807_MF_Meta_FD_187314 | JGI IMG/M metagenome (GOLD analysis project Ga0209596, IMG submission 187314) | Freshwater microbial communities from Lake Montjoie, Canada to study carbon cycling - M_130807_MF_MetaG (SPAdes) (version 2) | ecosystem: Environmental > Aquatic > Freshwater > Lake... | reverse complement strand
CATAATGTAACCACTCTACTGCTGCTTTTTTCATGTTATTTATTTTTAATGCCACCAATTTCTAATGTTGTGCTGTATTAGTTTCCATACCAATATATCAGCACGCTCTTGCTTTTTATAACCTATGCACCGTCTTTTAGTTTCTATACTATTGATCTCATTGTTGTGAGTTTCATCAACTGCCTTTTCCCAAACTTGTCCAGTATATTCGTGCAACCCATCTCCTGTATCTTTAAACGTCATTTCTGATTTACCGTATGTCTTTTCCATTTCCGCATAGTATTCATATTCATAATCACCATTTTGTACTTTATCCATTAGTTTACATATCATATTAATACGTTGAGCACTATCACTACTTGATTCATGCGTTCCTTTTTCTTCTAAATTCTTAGCCAATCTTTCAAGACTGAATTTGAATATGTCTATTGAATAGGAATAGTCCCAATCATATCCTGAATATGCCTTTTTACCAAATGCAATTGCTCTACACAATCTGCGATAGTGGCTTTTAATGTGGTAGACAATATACATAGTTATTTGGTTATTAGTTCGTAAGTTGAATTTTGTGTTTGAAATTTAATGTATCCTTCTCGTTGTTCCACTATCTCTTTGATCGCAGTTGTTGTCCAACCATTATCTAAGATAAGTGATCTTCCTATCTTGATCTCATCATGTTTACTATCAAAAAGTCCTTCATCAGTCCATTCAATGTATTGTACCGACCATCTTCCTACTTGTCTGAAACCATCATTTAATCTTCCTAAGCTGTACTTTGGTTTATCTTCTTTTGCTACCACTGAGTCAGCACTGTATTTATTTTGTGGAACCTCGCTCATTTTGTTATTAAATTTAGTATGTAAGTTGCTGCTAATGCAATGGTAACAGATAATAGACCAACACCAATCATCAGTGCAATTTCAATTGGGGTTAGCGGAGTTTTATTTTTCTTCTTTTTCATCGTTTTTAATTTTAGTTAATAATCCTATACATATACATATCAGTATTATTGCGCCTATTTTGCAACTAGTTTCTAGTATTTTATCAGTTAATTCCATATCTTAATTATTTATATTGTTAATTTAAGTATTTCATTTGTATGTACCAAATTTATTTTTTAAAATAAATCTTCCATATTAGTTAAATCCACAATTGCGACTTTGTAAGTGTCACCAATTTTAGTAGTAACTTGACAGTTAACCTTAGATGCTTTTGTTACTATACCATACATTGATCCACGATTAGAATACCCTGAGTAATTATCCCAATATCCACCAGGAAGATTACCAATAAAGGTTACCTTAGACCCAACTTCAATTGGAGTTTTAATTTCTTCCTGTTTTGCTGTTTTAATAAGTGTTGCCATAATATTATTTTTTAAGTGTTATTGATCCTCCTGTACTACATTTACTACAATAGTATCCGGCCCATGTATCGTGATGTTTAACCTTCAATCCAGGTCGACTACAATTCGGGCACGTACCTTGCAGCGTAGACGAGTTTGAATTGGAAATTCGTTTGAGACGCTCCACGTTTCGTTGCATATATGACTTTTGCTGCGGTACACTTTTTTGCGGTAAAACTTTTGCAGTTGCCAAAGATCCCGTACTCGTTGCTTTATTTACTTCTCCAATACGCTGCTCTCGCCATTCGCGAAACTCAGTTAGTTCTTTCTCACGTTGCTCAGCACGACGTTCAGTTCGACGAAACTTTGCATTGCCTTTGTAGAACAATCCTTGCGAAGCCTTCACAGCTGCAAGCAGCATGGTCATTTCTTCTACGCTTAATTCAATTTCCTTTTCAGAATGAAACGCACATTTTTTTACAATTGCCCATTGCTCTTCAGTTACCAAATCCACATCAAGTTTGCGAATGAATAAATGACCTCCTTTAGGCGAGGTGATTCCTATCCCAGCGCACTCAATCGAGTCCAACCAGCGATTTTCTATTTTACATTTTGCCATGTTATCAATCAATTAGTTCATCAATGTTAATGTTGTTGTCGTCACACAATTTACCAATGTGTTTCATAACTACTTCCACACCTTCCATAAAATCTTCACTTGCATCTTGATGCTCGTGAGCAATGCTTTTTCTTGCATTGCAAAGCAAATCAAATAGTACAATTGCCATGTTGGTTGACTTAACACATCGTAAGTGAGCTTTTTGCTCATCGGGAAATTCCAGGTTGAATTTTAATACTGCTTTCATATTTTTCCGGTTTTTATAATTTTGTAAAGTATGCCATTAGTTTTTCTTCATTGTTGTAAATAGCGGTTAGCTTATCAATGTGATCGGTCGCGCTTTTGGATTGATAATTTTTTAGCCCAAAATGAGGTCGCGGTTTTAGTTTATCTATTTTTACATCAGCTAACTGCTGCAGTACTTCTAAGATGGTGTATTGTTTCATTTTTGTGTTTTTTATATATTATTTAAAGCGTGATATTTTTCATAAAATTCTCCAATGGAATGTGTACTTAAATAGCTAATCATTTCAAATGCAAAAGCTTTTGAATGATCTGTTTTTCCGTATGATTCACAAATTTGTTCTATAATTGCTAGTTTTTCTAACGAGTCTAAATAGTGAGTTTCTTGTTGAGTATTCATGTTTTTAGTTTTTATTTGAAAATTCTTTACGTATTAATTCGCGCCCTTTTTCATAATTCAAATCACTTAAATTACCGTATATACGCATTGAAGTTAACATGTCCATTGCGTCTTTTTTTGTAGGTGCGGATTCCACCATTGCTTTTATCTTTTTCATAGTATGTTGTTTTACATATAGGAATTACCTATACATAAATTTAAGTAATTAATTCTCAATTACCAAATAGTAACGTCAGATAATTGTATTGATACTCAATGGGTTATATAACGACTTGATACTCAATGGTGAATGTTTTGCGCACTGCGTACGCCGTCGAATTTCACGATTGAGTATTAGAGTATTGACCCGAGGAAGATCGACTGTATACGGTGTGAATTTGAAGGTGGTTTTTCATGGTTTATAACGACTTAATACTCAAGCAGTTATATACTGTTATCGTCTTGATATCCAATAGGTTATGTCTATTCCATATATAGGGATACTGAGTATGGGATAAATATATCGCGGAATTTCACCAAATGATTTGGTAAAGTGAAATATTTTACTATAGGTTTGCCGGCGCGAAAAATCGTCATCACAGGATAACTTGGTGGTATTTGTGCATTGTCAATTCTAGGATTATAGGTTAGGCAAAAGAGCCTAACGGAAGAGCTAAGGGAACCTTATTCTTCCAAAACCAGGTCTATATGAAAAAACTTATTGTCTCAATAGAAACGTGATATAGGTCTCATCGCTCGTAATCTTCGCTGTGCTTTAAGTGATATTCACCCTTGATTTACCCCTTAATAACCCTTGATAACCTAGGGTATTCAATGTAATAACCCTAGATCTGTGCGTATTATATAGTCTATTTACCCTAGCTCTGCATGTATAACCCTTGATTTGCAACCTTCAATACCCTTGATCTTCTATTCATCTACCCTAGATCGAGCCCTATATGGTTCTGCAAGAGTTTCAAATAACGGGCTAGCGCCCATATTGATGTAGGAACACCAATGCTTTACCCATTCGAATTTATATATCTTTACAAAAGCTGGAGTGGATATATGTAGTTCTCGAGCTATGCTCAAACCTTTATCCCATGCGCGATACTCTTGCTCGATGACAAGAGCTTGATCGACTTTACTGCGTCTATATATAGTGAGTAACTCAGAGTCGGGGCATTGAGTATGTCCTGCTTCATGTAAAATAGCGCATAGTGATTTATTTGTGTATTTGTATTGTTTAAGAGCATGTATTGTATTGGTATCTTGATCTAGATAGTATGTATTGGAATCGTATTTTACAGAGTAGCCCCGGGAAGTCAGATACTCTTCTATTCTTCCCAGAGCTATTTTTCTTTCTATAATATTATACATTACGAACAAATACGCTATTCAATGATTTAGTTAATTGAGTAAGGTTTTGTATATCGATGAACTCGGCATCTTTACCATACATGGATATGAATGTGGCCTTGGAGCGATCGGAAACATAATTGTCGTGAACGAAATATGATAATACATTAATACCTGCTTTACGCATTTTGTTAATTTGTGCTTTGGTATGCTGTATTGCATATTCACCACCATAAGACATATTACGATCAGAGTATCCTGGTTCTCCATCTGATATATTAATGAAGTACATTTCTTTACCTTTGGAAGCTTTAATTATATCATCCATAACAGCTTGAAAGCACAACCCTTCAGGAGTGGAACCTGCTGCATTCACTGCATAGAATTTATTTTTCATTGCATTGAACTTATCTACTTGCGAATCATATATGGTCCACATCAAAGGAGTTTGCTCACCAGACCCAACTGAACCTCTAATGGAAATAATACAATCCAAAGAGTTTACCATGGAAGCTGCTTTTGCTATTGCAACAGAAGCCTTAATAGATTTCTCCCATTTAGATCCACACATTGATCCTGAAGCGTCTATGGATATATGCACTATGCTAGGAGTGGTTGTTTTGTGTAATATTTGACTGAATACTTTGTCATTACCAAATCCTAATTCTGCAATCAATCTCCTGTCAATACGTCCCGTATCCATACGAGTTGTCTTTAAAGATCTATCTTCGTCACGAGTTTTTAATCGTTTACCTAATAGCGTACCTAATACAATTCCTTCAGCAATATAATCACTGTCTTGATTGTAATTCTTTTTACGACGTTCTATGTCCTTAATCTGATATTGCGGATCACTACAATGACTACCTAACAATCCGGATTCAATTAATGAATTGGTAATTCCTTTAACTACTGTACAATTAGTTTTCTTGCCATGGATGGTTTCGGTATCATTTGGAATATCTCCTCCTACAGACACATAACTCATATTAGCATCAGCAGCTGCATTAATTTTTGCAGCGTCTTTTCTAGACAGTGATTTCTTTTTAATTTTATTATTTAAAAAGTCCTTTTGTTTTTGTATAGCCTTCTCCAAAGCTTCTTTTGCTCTCTCTGCTTTTCTAGCTTCTTTTGGATCTAAATTGCCTTGACTTGTATTACTATTACTAGAAGATTGTGTGGAATTTTCTCCTTGCATATCTAAATTTGGGTCCATACCACCATCGCCTGATTCATCATTTTCATCTTCATTAACGTCAGCTGGATCGGTATTTGTTTTATCATTACCGTTCGTACCTGGATTGGTCTTTTTATTAGCTTCTTCTACACCGCCAATGTCAAGCAAAATGCATTTTAATACATCTTCAGCTATGACAAATGATCCATGAGTTGATTGAATTCTAGATATATTTTTAATGTCTATTAAATTCCATATTTCTCTCAATGCTGGTAAAGCGTTTAAATTTCTGTTAGCATTAATAAAATTAACAACATGGAATATATAATCATTCCAAGTGCGATCGCATTTAGTACCATTAATTAATGCTTCGTCAATTTCCTTAGCATTGAAATACCTATCATATAAAGCTTTGTAATAACCTTGATACCCAGGAGCTGAATCATATATGAATCTATCAATACGTCTATCCTCAATAATATTAACTAAATCCTTAATTGAATCAGTGAAGTCTCCAGGAGTTATATTTTGCTGGTCCGGAAATGTTATCTTATGCCATTCACAGATATTTTGTAAAAATTGTGAATCCCATTTTAATAAAGTTTTCAATGCACTAAAATCTGTTAATGCAATATGACTACCTTCATGTAAGGCTAAGCCTACTGTTGAGTCAAATTCCTTTTCATCTAATTTTGAAGATATAACTACTTCCTTACCGTCGGTATATGAATCTCCTCCACTTGAAAATGAAACTTTAATATTATCTTTATTAGTTACAATTCTAACAAAATTAGATATAGCTCTTTTGTAGCCAGCCAATTTTACATAGTCCAATGTATTAATAGCGTCTTTGGTAGTATAAGATGTTTCTAAGAAATCATTATCTAACCAAAAGCTTGAATTGGAATAAGATGAATATGAATTTTTGTAACCGGTAGAAAAATATCCGCTGGTCCATTTGTCGACTTTTTTTGTCAAAGCCTTTGTACTAAATTTTGCCATGTTTGATTGAGGTTTTAGTTTATATTAATTATTATTTATTTTTTACGAATGCATAGCTATCCCAATTAGTAGCGTTCACTGCCTTATATTGTGCTTGACTATATAAATTAGATTTAGACCAATCCTGATTAATGTGCCCTACTTTCATAGCAGCTAACATATCACTGTCAATAGTGGTAATTTTATTACCTGTTCTTGCAAACACCTTAAACCAATAATCCGAACCTTCCGGCTTGAATTCTATTGTTTGTAAAGCTCCTTTTTTAAAGTTAGTAAACAAATCTAATGAAGTAGCCCATTGTATTTTATTAAATCTTACAAAACCTAAATCATCTACTATGGTCAAACCTCCTTTGGTTTTAACTATTGCTCTATATACGCCTTTGCGGCCTTGAATATTGTCAACTCGAGCTTGTTGTATTTCTGGAGTTACTATTTCCACTAAGTGGTTTTGGGGTGTTGCTGTCTTTCTCATATTAAAAATTTATGTCTATACTTAAAGTTAAGTAATTAATTCCTATAATCCTAATTACTAGGTAAATTAAATGCATTGAGTCTCAATGAGTTACAATATATTTTTCGTATTGTATCTTATTAAGTATCAATGAGTTACAGGAATCCTGTGGAGGTGGGTTATATAAGGAAAGGATGCCACCCCTGACATCCCCTCCATTAGACATGAACAATATTTGTAGTCATAGCAGGATTCGAACCACGCATCTTCCCAACCCGAGTTAGGGCTCTACCATTGAGCTATATGACTTAGACGGTATTAAATAATAACTCCAAAGACGTCTGCCATCTTTTCAAAGTGCTCTTTATAAATTCTACGATTCATAATTTCTTTTCCACTAACATCTTTAAACGATACTGTTAAACGACGTCCTGTCGGATTAGCTGTGATTACTTCAATTTGATGACACGCTACTACATTACCTTTACCTTGACGGAAGTTAACTGATTTAGCATCTACCGATGTCAACTTCATTCCAATTAAGGATGCTGAAGGATTAGGCTTTGATACTTTAGTTGCTACTGTTTTAGTAGCTACCTTTACTACATTTGCATTTGAAGCTGCCGCTGTTACTTGATTTGCCATATTAGCTAATTATTATTTATTATATAGGGTATTAATATAAATGTAATGGAGGTACCCCAATCAAACCCCCACTACATTGTTACTTGTTATTATTAAATATGATCTACATCTTGAGCCACTACATCATCTACATTGAATAAGTCACTTTTGGTTTCGTCTGGATTAACACAATACTTTTGCACTATTTGCTTGACAAAAGTTCTTTCTGAATCCACACCACCATCATTTGAGAAGAAAGGATATATACCTACTTCTGCTGCTTCTGATAATGTAAAGCCATCATATATCAACGATGCTATTTCTACATTTGCACGAGTTGATAATGTATTAGTTAATTTAGGATTTGATTGAGATATCTCCTTACGAGTTTGGTTAGCAATTTCTGCTATGGATAATAGAATATTTACATCTGCAGCTGGATACTTCATTTTCAATAAAGTGAATTCCATTTGAGTATCTAATTGATCCATTTCAATAGTGATAAATCTATCCATTAACGCTCTATCCATTACACGAGTGGAAGTATACTCATTACCTACGTTTGCCGTAGCAATGAAACTCACACCTGGCGCTACCTTAATAGTCGGAGCTCCGTCTTTCTCATCAAGACGTAAATATCTTTGATTAAGATCCAATACAGTCATTAAGATGTTCCAAGCTTCAGGATGAGCTCTAGACAACTCATCTAACAGGATGACTGCATTTTCGGTTTGAATTGCTTTCACAAATAAAGACTCTGAAAAATAAGTACCATCTTCTTTTGAGAAGTGAGTATTACCTATTAAGGTAGCGCGTGGATCTTGAGTTGCACCCAAGTTAAAATAAAAGTCTGGACGGTCAAGAGCGGTAACTAAATACTTAGCTGCCATTGTCTTACCTGTTCCTGCAGGACCTGTCATCATTATATTCTTGCCACGCATTGCTGAGCGTACAAGATATTTCCATTTCAAATCACTCATAATTAACTGCTCCGGTTTAAGAGCAATCGAGCTATGAATAAAGTCTTTCATAATAGAATGTTCAGAATTTGAAGCAATTAGCTTAACTGGTTCCACATCTTCAACCTTCATTGAATTTGTATTTGAAAACGACCATTCATTGGTTACGTGATCTAAATTTAATTGTTTGCCTAATTCTGCGGCTTTACGTCTCAATGAACGATCAATTTGGTTAGACACATCTTTACCTTCATTGGTAATAGCTTTTAAGAAACGACCTTCTTGGGTCACTGTTGCAATAATTTTTTTCATTTGATTGGGGTTATTTATTTATTAATTATTAATTACTATACATTAAGATAAGCATCATTTTTCAAAGATCCTAATCATTTTTAAAATTCATTTGACTTAAATTATTTCTAAAAGTATCTTCATCTTTTGACCCCGGAAGGTTAAATGATACTCTAGATAAAGATCCGTCAGGATATACTTTATATGCTATTTGAGCTCCATTTACAAATTTAGTGCGAACTAAATTATAACGCTCACCACTACTGAAAGAGGAATAAGATCTTCTTCCGCTACTATCATAACTTGTTTCATACCCATAATCGGTAGTGACTTCAGCGTCAGGATACTCAGCCTTGAAACGATCCACAGTAGTCTGTAAAGCATTTTTCTTATTCTCTTCACGCTTACGTGCATTATCAAGTTTATCAATAGCTGCTGTAATCTTTTCCATTACAGATTTCACTTTAGATAAAGCTTGCCCTTGTTGCTTCCATTCAATCCCAACACCTGAGATATACATTTTATATCCTTTTGAAGTACCTCTAGAACTCCATTTTGAGCTATATACAATTTGCTCTTCTACTTTAATCTGCTGACCATACTTGTGTGATATACTAGCTGATTGACGTTCAAATTCTTCTGACCATTCAATATGACGATTAAAGCCATTATCCTTATCAATATAGTCACCCATTACTTGCACAGTTTCTTTCCAGGTTCTAATATCCATTGAATACTGAGTGCCATCAAAGTCTAATAAATACTTTCTCGTGGCGTCTACTTGCTCCTGGTCTTTCTTTTTAGTTGCGAGGATGTAATCCTGCTTTGTTTTAATGTCTTTTTCTAATTGAATAGCTTTTACGGTTGCGTCATGCTTTGCAGCTAATGCTGCCTGCTCACGCTTAAGCGCTATCATTTCTTTTTCTGCTGGGGTCAATTCTAATGTCTGATTCATGTCTTTTTTTTTTAAATTAAATTTTTCCTTCTAAAATAGATCCTAGTATTAATACTATACCCATTACTCCAAAAACTGCTATAGTTAAAGCTAATGACCATAAAAAGTCTTTTGGGTTTTCTACATACGCCTGCTTCAGCGTTCTTATCATTTCCTTCATTTTGTCTTTTTTTTAAATAACACAGGAGGGGCCGATCCTTACTCTTATACGGCAGTCTCGCCTCGGCATTGATTTCTGAACCTCCTAAGGTTATTAGGCTTTTTTAGTTAAAGGAGTTGCAACACCAGCGATCATCTTATGAGGAATTCCTGCTATCATAATATATTTTGCTACCACGGCAGAACCAGCTGTCATTGGTACTCTCTTGTAATTCGACTTATACGAATTTTTGTCTTTTGCACACAAAGCTAAAAAAGTTGCTTTATCAATTTTCGGCATTTTCACCGGTTTACTACTTTTGTCAGAATTTACACTTTTCATATTTTTCAGGCTTTAAATAACCCTATACTTAAAGTTAAGTAATTAAAATTCATTTACCAAATCTTTTGGTGAAATAAGGTCATTGAGTATCAAGGAGTTATATAACCTATTGATACTCAATGAATTAAAATTATCAATGGAAAGTTCCAGGCAGATCCTTATTTTCTTTAGCTATTTTAAGCTTTATAAATTTATTATGCATAGCTTTAAATATATAGCTAGCCCAATAGAACTTTCCATTAACACTGCGTACGACAGCGGTGGTGTTAGATCCATATATACTCTCGACTACCTTTAAATCGTTTCCTGTAAAGTGGATAGGTATTTCATTGCGTTGTATTTTCATATGTTATTTTTTCACTACTATATAATGGTATCTATACCCGTCAAACTCCTGTTTTAAATATCCTTTATTAATAAGTGCATTTCGGATAGGATCATACTGCTGATTCTTATATGCTGTAACCTTTCCTGATACTAAGGATCTGGCACTACGATTACCATTCCAATGCTTCATTTTAGCCAAATAAGGAAACTTAGCAATTTCAATCATTCGATCCAAAGCTCCACGAGTATGGATCTTAATTATCTTATTGCTATGTATATGTGCTAGCACTTTATGCATTGCAGCTCGTGAGCTTGAATTTATACCTCTTTTCATAATTACTTAAATTTAATGTAAAATGCTGGATCATTATGCGAACGTCTATACCCGGTACCGAATGCACCAACCCTATATGCATCCACGCTGTGAACCATTGATCCCATTGGGGTTTCTTGGATCGCTTCATATATACGGTCTGCAACGGTATACATAAACCCTTCAGTGATTCTGCCATACCATAACTTGCAACGATACCCTTTAGCTCGGGGTTCTGTGAACATCCTAGAATAGGAAAGGTGCGTGCCCTTATAGCGGGCAACTACTTTATGAATGGCAGTGAATAATTGTCTTTTTTGCTCCACACTTAAGCGGTGGTAGTTTCTACGGTCTTTTGGATTGATGTTCATTTTTTAGTTTTTTAAGGATTAATGTTTCATGCATTTTATGTCTGATATTGCGCTTTTAATCGCGCCTGTTAAATATCCTACTATATAGGCGTGCGATTTCTCTCTTTCTTGCCATAAGCGATCACTTTGTGATAATGCAATGTTTAAACTGTCTATTAATTGTTGTTTTTCTTTCTTACTCATATTTTTATGTCTATACATAAATTTAAGTAATTACATTAACAAAACCAAATCATTTGGCAAATTAAATGAATTGATACTCAAGGAGTTACAAAATATATTTCGCTACGTAACTCCTTGATACTCAATAAGATGCATGTAATCCTGTGGCCCGGCCGGTGTAATTCATTATGAATCAAGGCGATGCAAAAGAAATTTCTAGGATTGATGTATTAAATTTTATATATTATACTATAATCGATAAAGAACCTGTGCTAGCGCGAGAGAATGTAAATTAAATTTGGTGCTAACAAAAGGAATTTATATATTATATATAATAAGTAATAAAAGGGGCTATTCCCAAAAAACAACAAACAACAAGGTTATGTTAAATACAATAACAAAAGTGTACGTAATTGCGTCTCGTCAACGCAGAGGTGATGTTACTAAAACAGCTAGCAACACCGGTTTTTCACCGTCATACGTTTCTCGTGTGTTTCGTGGATTAAGAAACAACGAGCAAATTCTTTCTGAAGGATATCGTATCGTTTCTCGTAGAATGAAAAATACCGATCCTAACGGATAGTAGTATATTGTTCTATATATAGAGCGAGAGATTGAACTGGGATTGGCAATGACGTCGATCCCTTTTCTCATGTTGAGATCGATCGATAAGGAAAAAAACGGTATATAAAAAAATTGAAGGGTTCGATATTTATTCATATCTAATTACCGCCTTCTCTACTAGTCTTAAATCCTATTCAAATTATTTGCGTATACAACCTGTAGTCTACTTACATTCTAATAGAGTAATAGATATTACCTTTTCCATTCCGACTATATACACTAATCTATTAGGTGCTAGATATAAGATTGATTTTCTAGTAATTCAATGCAAATGCAAAGGAGCGCAGCTGTGCTGGAGTATTCTTTATCTCTATACTCGTATACTCTTTAATGTTATTAATATTATTATCTTTATATAGAGCAATATATCGTATTGTAGTTGTTGTTGTATATGTAGTTATTGAGTTCAGGGCCTGACTTCGTCAAACCCTTTCCGGCACATCCTGTGCCAATTATACAGTTGAAAAGCTAGCAGGGTCACTACTAGCTTTCAAAATATTATTTACGTTTTATTTTATCTTAAAATTTTATATCGAGTCAATAACACTGTCAATCCTTGCCATAAATCATTTTCTTCTGAGCCTTCAGGAGCGGCTTTCCACTTATCTAACATTTCACGATTCACCATATTCTTCTTTTCGAGTTTACTTAATGATACAGTTACCATTGCATCTCCATTGAAGTTTAATTTTGTGTTTTGCTTTGCTGCAGTTGCTTTGGCCCATGCAATAAACTTACGCTGTTGTGCTAAGCGTTCTGCTTGTATTTGTTTCGCTATGTCGTCACCAAAAGATTCTTCTTCTTTTACTATCTTTCTAATCTCTTCGCGGATTAGTTTTCTGAATTCTGTGATTTTCATATTATTTTGTTTTACGCTCCTTTAATTAGTTTTGCAAATTGCTTTTTGCTTAGTATAACCTTTGATGTTCTGCCATTAATCTTTTGAGACAGTGTAATAAATCCATCATCTGCAGATTTAACATTAACATCAGGCCATTTATCACCTGTGCCTTTAATAGTATCACCTGCTATAGTTGTTTCGTAAGCTTCGTTTAAAGTTTTTCTAACCTCTTCTCGAATTAGTTTTCTGAATTCTGTTAGTTTCATTTTATGTATATCGTTTAATGGTCTTCATTAAGTCTAACATTTTCTTTTTTAAGAGGTCAAAGTCAATACTAGATCCTGCGTATTGGTTTTTTGGACCTAGATAATGATCTAGATCATCTTTTAGTTCCTCCATTGCTTTTAATACCCATGGATGTACATTACTAGTATTACCGATTTCGTTTAAAGTCTTTTTAACTTCTTCACGGATTATTTTTTGTAATTCAGATTTATTCATTTTGGTTTATTTTATATATAAATATGTAAGTCTTTTAAATTAAATTTTTACTATTACCGATCCATAGCTGTCTTCAAATTTCGCAGTTGGTATTTGCTTTTTGATAAATGCCATGTATAAGTCATTTCTCTTAAAGCCTTTCTCGCCTTCCTTTTTAATTGGCTCGTATATAATGACTTTTATATTGTCATTGCGTTTTATATAATCTTTTATGATATTGACTATGGTAGACATAACTCGATACATTTCTCCTTTATTGGATACTGTAAACATATCGCCAGTATAATCGCCAGCCATGTTTGGCTCTGCACCGGATATGATACCAAAGGACACTTCAATAGCTGGATATTCCTTATCATTCTCTTTGAAGTCTTCATATACATAATTCTCCAAAGCGACTTTATATGAAGTGCCTTGATCTGTTTTAAATGCAAAAAATACAGTATCTTCTTTAGTGAAAACTTTTTTCCATTTGTATGGAGTGGAAGTGCCTTCACCTACTTCCTTTAGTATGTCCCGTAGCTTGATCATTGTTGAATGTTTTTATAAAACTCATCGTCTAACCATTCTGTCGACTTGAGTTTTGAAATAGCTCTTTGTATATATGGTA
>Ga0209596_1002967_pt1 | contig 13643 bp, 9 predicted proteins | sample M_130807_MF_Meta_FD_187314 | JGI IMG/M metagenome (GOLD analysis project Ga0209596, IMG submission 187314) | Freshwater microbial communities from Lake Montjoie, Canada to study carbon cycling - M_130807_MF_MetaG (SPAdes) (version 2) | ecosystem: Environmental > Aquatic > Freshwater > Lake... | reverse complement strand
ATGTCCGCCTATAGCTACTATCAAGGCAACCGTTACCCCGAGGCTATCGATGCCGCGACCCGCTTTATCCAGCTTCACCCCGGCAATAAGGATGTGCCCTACGCCTATTACCTGAAGGCCGTATCGCTGTATGAGCAAATCGGCGACGTCGACCGCGATCAGGGCAAGACCGACGAGGCGCTGACCGCGCTGCAGGACTTGATCCAGCGGTTTCCGGATACCGAATATGCGCGCGATGCGCGGTTGAAAGTCGATCTGGCCCGCGACCATCTGGCGGGACGCGAAATGATGATCGGCCGTTTCTACTTGAAGCAGGGCGATTATCTGGCCGCCATCAACCGCTTCCGCAGCGTGATCGACAAGTACCAGACGACGACGCATGCGCCCGAAGCCCTGGAGCGCCTGACCGAAGCCTATCTTTCGCTGGGCGTGGTGCGCGAGGCGCAAACCTCCGCGGCGGTGCTCGGCTACAATTATCCGGGCAGCCGCTGGTACATGGACGCCTATACGCTGCTGACCGATCAAAATGTTGCGCCGGCAGAGGACAAGGAATCCTGGATCAGCCGCGCTTACCGCGCTGTGTTCTGAGGCTCTTTTCCAAGAATCTGCTAAAAGAGGGGCCATGCTGGCCTCGCTGCTCGTCCGCGATATCGTTCTGATCGAAAAGGCGGAGTTGAACTTCGCGCCGGGTCTAAACGTGCTTACCGGTGAAACCGGCGCAGGAAAATCCATTCTTTTGGACGCATTGGGGTTGGCGGCGGGCGAACGCGGCCAGGGCCGGACGGCTGTCCGTGTGGGCGCCGAGCAAGCCGCCGTGGTCGCCGTGTTCGATGTGGCGCCGGGCCATCCTTCGCCGGCCTTGCTTAAAGAAAATGGATTGGAGGACGAGGCCGGAGAAATCCGCTTGCGGCGGACAGTAACGGCGGACGGACGCAGCCGTGCGTTCGTAAATGACTCGCCGGTCGGTGTGCAGTTGGCGCGGGAGATCGGCGCGCTGCTTCTGGAAGTCCACGGACAGACCGACGATCGCGGCTTGTTCGATCCCGCAACCCACCGGCGATTGCTGGATACGTTCGGCGGGCATGAGGATTTGGCGCACAGCGTCACGCGGCTGCATGCGTCATTCGCGGCGGCTGTCGCCAAGCGTGACGCGCTCGTTCGCACGCAGGCTCAGGCCGCGCAGGAAATCGATTATCTGACCCACGCCGTCAAAGAACTCTCCCAACTCGCGCCGGAAGACGGCGAAGAAGAGTCGCTCGCGTCCGCGCGTGCATTGCTGATGAATGCCGGGCGTTTGGCGCAGGACATCGCGGCGGCAACGGATTTCGTCGCCGGCGATTCCGGCGCCGAAGTGCGCCTTTCAGCGGCGTTGCGGCGCCTGTCACGTCTGCCGCCGGAGGGCCGCGAGGCCGCAAGCGCGGCGGAAACGGCACTCGATTCGGCGCTGGCTCTGGTGCAGGACGCCCGGGCGGAATTGGAAGCTTTGCTGGCGAAGCTTGCCGCGAAGCCCGGAAAACTCGAGGAGGTCGAGGAGCGGCTGTTCGCGCTCCGGGCGGCCGCGCGCAAATACAATGTGCCGGTGAGCGGGCTTGCGGCCTTGCGCGCCGGGTTTGAGGAAAAACTTGGCGCGTTGGATGGCGGCAGCGGTTCGCTGTCTGCCGCCGAAGCTGAAGTGACGCGGTTGCGCGGACTGTATCGGGAAAGTGCACAGGTGCTCTCGGCGCGGCGCGTCAAAGCGGCGAAGCAACTGGAAGAAGCGGTTGCCAAGGAGTTGGCGCCATTGAAGCTAGGCGCGGCGCGCTTCCGTGTGGCGCTCGCGCCGGTCGAAGGGGATGCCGCGGGGCCCAGCGGTTTGGAACGGGTGGCGTTCGAGATTGCGACGGTGGAAGGCGCGGCGTTCGGACCGCTGGCGAAAATCGCATCGGGCGGCGAGTTGGCGCGGTTTGCGCTCGCTCTGAAAGTCGCGCTGTCGGAGGCGAGCCCGCCTGCCGTGCTGGTGTTCGATGAGGTCGATCGCGGTGTCGGCGGCGCGGTTGCCGCCGCGGTCGGGGAGCGGCTGCAGCGGCTGGCGCAGACCACGCAGGTTTTGCTCGTGACACATTCGCCGCAAGTGGCCGCGCGCGGCGCCAAACACTTCCGGATCACGCGAGAAAAAGACTCCACGCGCGTGTGCGAACTCAGCGCCGACGAGCGGGTTGAAGAAATCGCGCGAATGCTGTCCGGCGCGGCCGTGACGGAAGAAGCCCGCGCCGCCGCCCGCCGCCTGCTGGCCGAAGCTGGGGCCGCACCATCTTTGAAGAAACGGGTTAGGGTGTGAGTAACAGAAGTTCTAAACAGACGACGCCTACTGAAACTGGCGCACTCTCCACGCTTAGCAAAAAACAATTGCGGCATGAGTGTGCGAGCTTGATGAGGAGGATAAAAAAAGCCACCAATGGGGGGGAGAAAGAAGAACGCATTCGGGAGCTGTCTAGGAGATTACTTCATGTCGAAGCAGAACTCGAGAAGCATAAAGGTGTTCATATAAAATCTGGCGGTTCTGATCTTAGATCTAGACCTGTCGATCAATTAAGCGAAAAAGAAGCGGATATAGAAGAAGAGCTTCTTTCGGACGAAATATCGTCTCATGATCGGCGGTACTATCTGCAAGATGCTCCCACTATTACCGACGCAGAATATGATGCTCTTCGCATTAGGCTGCGGAAGATTGAGCAGCTTACGAATAGGACTCCAAGCCTTTTCTCTCCCTCACGTGCTGTAGGGGCAAAGCCGCAAACAGGCTTTCGCAAAGTGAAGCACGGTACGCCGATGCTTTCTCTTGATACTGGCTTCACCGACGAAGACGTCGTCGACTTTGTCGCGCGCGTGCGTCGCTTCCTCGGATGGAATGAGGTGGAACTGGATTTTGTAGCGGAACCCAAGATCGACGGATTGTCTGCATCTTTGCGATACGAGGCCGGAGAGTTCGTACGTGGAGCAACGAGGGGTGATGGTTTGGTTGGAGAGGATATTACGGAAAATATTAGGGCAATTGACGCAATTCCAAAAAAGCTCAGCGGACAAGTGCCCGACGTTATTGAGGTCCGTGGCGAAATATATATGACGTTTGATGCCTTCGCAGCTCTCAACGAACGACAAATCAGCAATGGCGACAAGGTATTTGCCAATCCGCGCAACGCGGCAGCTGGTTCTGTCCGGCAACTTGATCCGGCTGTAACGGCTTCACGTGATCTTTGCTTTTTTGCGTATGCCTGGGGCGAGACAAGTCGTCTGCCGGCGCCAACTCAGTGGGAAATGCTCCACGTGTTCGACGATTGGGGCTTGCAGGTTAATGAGCTAATCGAGCGTTGCACTTCCGTCGAGGAGATGCTTGTCGCTTACAGAGACATTGAAGGCAAGCGTCCAAGTCTTCGGCATGAAATTGATGGCGTTGTATATAAGGTTGACAGAGTTGATCTCCAGCAGCGACTTGGTGCCGTGTCCCGAGACCCGCGTTGGGCTTTTGCTCACAAGTTTCGCGCAGAGCAAGTTGAAAGCTTAGTGGAACGTATTGCTGTTTACGTGGGTCGAACCGGCGCATTGACGCCGGTGGCGCATGTGAGCCCCGTAAGAGTCGGCGGTGTCATGGTGCAGAACGTTTCCATGCACAATGAAGACGAAGTGGTGCGCAAGGATGTCCGTGTCGGCGACACGGTCGTGGTGCAGCGCGCGGGCGATGTCATTCCGCAATTGGTGCGCGTGGTGCTGGAGCGGCGTCCGGAGGGCACCCAGCCCTATGTCATGCCGGACATCTGCCCGGTATGCGGCAGTCATGCGATACGCGAGATCAACCCCAAAACAGGCGAGCCGGAATCGGCGCGCCGTTGCGTAAATACGCTTTCCTGTCCGGCGCAGGCGGCGGAGCGGTTACGCCATTTCGCGGCGCGCGACGCCTTCGATATCGAAGGTTTGGGCGAAAAGACCGTCGCGGAATTCTATGAAGACGGCTTGCTGAAGGAGCCAGCGGATATCTTCTTGCTGGAACAGCGTTACGGCTCGGGCGCAAAAGCGATCATGGAGCGCGAAGGATGGGGCGAACAATCCGCGGCCAAACTGTTCCGCGCCATCGAAGCCCGCCGCAAGATATCGCTGGACCGGTTCATTCTCTCGCTCTCCATTCCCCATGTGGGTGAAACGACGGCGCGCTTGCTGGCGCGGAATTACCATTCGGTGGATGCGTTTCTCAAATCGATGGAAAGCGATCACGCCGAGGCGGATTTGGACGAGATCGAAGGCATCGGCGATGTAATGGCGCGCGCCATCAAAGCGTTCTTCGATGAGGAGCACACGCGGCGGGCCATTGCGCATCTGCTGGAACACATTGAGGTGACGGATATTGCCGCGCCCGCCATGTCCAATTCCGCGGTTGCGGGAAAAATCGTCGTCTTTACCGGCACGCTGGAAAAAATGACGCGCAACGAAGCCAAGGCACGCGCGGAATCCTTGGGCGCCAAGGTGGCCGGTTCGGTGTCGAAAAAGACCGATCTGGTGGTCGCTGGTCCGGGCGCGGGTTCCAAGCTGAAGAACGCGGAAGGGTTCGGCGTTACGGTAATTTCAGAGGACGAATGGCTCCAGTTAATAGGCGCGGGATAAAACCATCACATTCGCCTGCTACATGGCTCCCACGTGGGGGGATAACGCAGACGAAAGCCAAAGCCATGAACCAGATCATCGTTCGCAATTTAGACGACGAAATCATGCAGCGCTTGAAGCAGATCGCCTGGCAGGAAGGCCGCCCGCCCGAAGAAATGGCGCGCAATCTGCTGATCGACGCCGTACTCGCTCGGACCACCCGCCGGATGGTCCGCGAACTTGAGGCGCATGCCTGAAACCACCATGCATTGGTCATCCCGGCCAAGCAATGCGGTAGCATCGCGCCGAGCCGGGAACCCACGGGCAAGCGGTCAAGTGGGTCCCGGATAGCCGCTGACGCGGCTTCCGGGATGACAATTATCGTTAGATCGCCCTGGTGGCGTTTGCGAGCCAGGTTTGGCCGGCGGGGTCGCCTGCGAATGCTGGGGCGACGGCGTCCCGAACGCGGGCGTGATAGGCGTTCAGCCACGCCTTTTCTTCCGGGCTCAGCATGGACGGCTCGACGCAGTTCAGGTCGATCGGCGCCAGCGTGATGGTTTCAAAGCCCAGCATCTTTTTCTCGCCGCCTGCGACCTCGGTGGGCTGGGTGACCACGACCAGGTTTTCGATGCGGATGCCGTATTCGCCGGTTTTGTAGTAGCCGGGCTCGTTCGAGCAGATCATGCCGGGCTTCAGGGATTGCATCGTACCGCGCGAGGAAATGCTCTGCGGCCCTTCGTGTACGGATAAGTACGAGCCGACGCCGTGCCCGGTGCCGTGGCCGTAATCGAGGCCTGCTTCCCATAAAGGCCGCCGCGCGAAGGCGTCGAGCTGCGCGCCGGTGGTGCCTTCGGGGAAACGCGCCAGCGCAAGCTGGATGTGGCCCCTCAGCACGCGTGTGAAGCGGTCTCGCATTTCCGCGCTGACCGCGCCGACCGCAATGGTGCGCGTCACATCGGTGGTGCCGTCTTCATATTGCGCGCCGGAATCGATCAGGAACAACTGGCCCGGTTCGATGGCCCGGTTGGTCTTCTTCGTCACGCGGTAATGGACAACGGCCCCGTGCGGCCCTGCGCCGGAAATGGAATCGAAGCTGACGTCCTTCAACACGCCGGTCGCGTGGCGGAAAGCCTCCAGCCGTTCGACCGTGTCAATTTCGGTGAGCTCCCCCGTGGGGGCCTCGCGCGCAAACCAAGCGAGGAATTGCGACAGAGCGCGCCCGTCGCGCACATGCGCGCGGCGTGTGCCGTCGAGTTCGGCGGCGTTCTTGCAGGCTTTGGGCAATTGGCAGGGATCGGAGGCGCGGATGATCCTCGCCCCGGATTTTTCCAGCCGCTGGAAAATATAGGCTGCGGCCCAGACCGGATCGGCAACGGCAGCCTTGCCGCCGAGAGAATCCAACGCGGCGCCGAATTCCGCAGGTGCGCGCACGCGGACTTCATTGCCCAGATGCTGCAACAGCTCGGACGAGGTCTTCTTCACGTCTAAAAAAAGATCGACGCTGGCATCGGCGTTCAGGATCGCGAACGCCAGCACAAACGGCGTGTGCGGAACATCGGAGCCGCGGATATTCAGCAGCCAGCAAACCGAGTCCGGCAGCGTCAGCACGGCGGCATCGGCGCTGCGCTTTTTCAACTCGTCGGCCAAACGCGCGCGCTTGGCGGCGGAGGTTTCGCCCGCAAGTTCTATTGGGTGCGGCACGGCGCGCGCGCGCGGTGGCTCCGGTTGGTCCGGCCACACGGCATCCAGCGGATTGGAGCCGAGGGCAACCAATTGAGCGCCTGCGCGCTCCACCGATAGCCGCAATCGCTCCACGCCGCCTTGCGTATGAAGCCACGGATCGTAGCCGAGCTTGGCGCCTTTGGTGAGATTGGCTTCCAGCCAATTGGCCAGCCCATCATTCATCACGTCGAGCGTTTCGAAGAGAGTCGTGTCCGTCTGATTGCGGACCTGCAACGTGTAGCGGCCATCGACAAAGACCGCCGCCTTTTCCATCAGAACCGCGGCGACGCCGGCCGATCCCGTGAAACCGGTCAGCCAGGAAAGCCGCTCGGCACGGCGCGGCACGTATTCGCCTTGGTGTTCGTCGGCCCGCGGTATCAGGAAGCCATCAACACCGCGCGCGGCAAGCTCTGTGCGCAGGCGCGCAAGACGCGGCGCGCATTCCGAAGCGTCGCTTTGTTCATCGAAAGTCTGGAAGGGCATGTTCATGGGACAAGCCTACCCTCAGGGGCGGGAGAGGACCAGCGCCGACCAGGGCCCTTGGCGCAGCGCCTGGCGGAAGATGAGCCCTTGGGCGCAGGCAAAGCTCAGGACCAGTTTTTCCTGATTGCGCAGAAGCCCCGACAGCACCGCTGTTCCCTTGGGCGCCAGCGCCGTCGCCAGATCGGGCGCCAGCTTGGTCAAAGGCGCGGCCAGGATATTGGCCAGGATCAGATCGAACGGCGCGCGGCTGCGAATGGCCGGGCTGGCGAATCCGTCGGCAACCGCGGCATGGATCATGGGTCCAACGCCATTGGCACCGGCATTTTCGCGCGCCACTTCCACCGCAATTGGATCGATGTCGGTTGCGAGCACAGGCAGGTGCATCAGCTTTGTGGCAGCAATCGCAAGCACGCCCGTGCCGCAGCCAAGATCAAGGATCGATGGTGCGCGCTTCAGGGCGCGGGTCCGTCGCACGTCGGTATGGCGCAGTTTGTAAAGTTGATCGATGGCTTCCAGGCACAGCGCGGTGGTTTCGTGGTGGCCCGTCCCGAAGGCAAGCCCGGCCTCGATACGGATGGGGATGACGCCCGCGGGCACGACCCCCGCGTCATGCGCGCCGTAGACGAAAAAGCGGCCCGCGCGAACCGGCGGCAAGCCTTCCTGACTTTGGCGAATCCAATCCTGATCGGGCAGAGGCGCAACAATAACCGTTCGGCCGGTGAGCCGGCTCAGAAACGCCGCGTCGGCTTCGCAATCGTAGAGGGCTTCGACGACGGCATCAGGGCCGAACGGATCTTCGACAATCAACACGGCTTGCGGTTTCGGCGGCGCCAATTCGAGCAGCGCCGTCATATCGGGGGCATGCTCTTTGGGGAGCGTTACGGAAGCTTTCCACAGGGGAGGAGAGGGCGCGGTCATTGTGGGCCTGAATGCGGCGGCGAAGCGTGATATCGGGAGTGCCGGACGTCTTGTCCAGCATATTGTTGAAAGACCAGGCTTTGAGCGTCGGACCGTTGAACAAAAACGCCATTGTGACCCTTGCCGTCGGGGGCGATTACGCAGCCCGTTTCGAGGCTTTCTGCCGCCCGAACTGGTCCGCCTATGCGGGACGGCACGGTTACGATGTCATCGTCATCACCGATCCGTTGGACACCAGTCCGCGCGCCCAAGCCCGCAGCCCCGCCTGGCAGAAATGCCTGATCTTCGAGGCGCCGCAGCTTGCCGGTTACGAGCGGGTCGTGTGGGTGGACTCCGACATCCTCATCAACCCGTCCGCGCCCTCCATTGTGGAAGATGTCCCGCCGGAGCGCATCGGCGTGACGGACGAACACACCTATCCCTCACCCGCCAAGCGGCAGGCGACGCTGGCTTCCCTCATCGATTTCGTGCCGGAGACCGGCGCTTTCAACAAAGACTATTGGCGCGGTTGGACGGATGCCGGCGTCTGGCATTCGGAGGTTGGCCTGCCCGGCGGACAGGTACACATCGTGCAGACCGGCGTGATGGTGTTGTCACCCTCCCATCGCGGCGTGCTGGAAGCGGTCTATCGCGAGCACGAGGAGGCGGGCCGTAACATGGAAATGCGGTTTCTGTCGCACGCGATTCAATCGCGCGGCCTGCAGCATTGGCTCGATCCCAAATTCAACGCGCTGCTGTGGTGGCAGTTTTTGGACAGTTCGCGCGGACGCAACCAGATGATGAACGAGGCCGAACTACGCGCGTTCGTGCGCGACGCCTATGCGCACAACTATTTTCTGCACTTTGCCGGCGCGGCGCAGTTGATGGCGTTGTTTTCGTAACGGCGTTTCTGCCCGATCATGCATTCGCCTGGGGCGGGGTACCGTTCATCAGCGCATCGACTGCGTTGCGATCGATTTTGCCGCTGCTTGCGAGCGGGATCGAAGGCGCCGTTGCGATGCGCATGGGGCGGAAATTCATCGCGACGTTCCGATTGCAGTAATTCGCAAACGCCGTTTGGGACCAATTTTCGCCGGGCACGATCAGCGCCTGAACTCGGGTTAAGCCGTTGCGATCCGGGGCAAACGTCACGGCCACGCCCACAACGCCGGGAGCGGCGTGCAGCATCGCCTCAATTCCTTCCGCGGTCGATTTCGCTCCGCCGATATTGACCACTCCGTCCTCACGCCCAGACAGTGTCAAAAGTCCCTCGGGCGACAAGGACGCGATATCGCCAGGGTAGAACCAATCTTCTTCATCGAAGTGCGGATCTTGCTCTGCCGTTTGTCCGTAATAGGTACGGACGACTCCCGCCCCTCGTATGCGCAACAAGCCTTTGCCTCCGGTTATGGGCAGGCGCGTATCAGGATCGACAATGCCCACCTCAACGCCGGGAATGACATAGCCAACTTCCCCGCCGTCGGTGTTGAGCCGTTCGACGGGCGCAGCGGCGACGACACCCGTTTCCGACGCGCCATAGCCGCTGATCAAGTTGGGGCAGACAAATTCTCGCACGCGTGCGGCGAGCGCAGCAGGAAGCAAACTTCCCGCCGTTGTGACCAGTTGAAGCGCGGAAAATGCGCCGGGGTTTCTTTTGCCATATCTCGTAAAGAACGTCAGTTGACCAGTCGATGCGGTCAAGACTTGCACGCGATACATCTCTATGCGCCGTGCTTCACGGGCCATATCCGTGACATCGGGAAAACAAAACAGGCCACCCTCGGACAGTGTCCGCAGCATGACGAGGTAACCAAAAAGCGTGGACAGCCCGATATAGCAAAGCCGGCGCGTTCTTTGCGTAAAGTCGGCGCCTAACGCCAAATCCTGCTGCATGATGTTTGCGGCGAGCTTCTCATACGTCACCGCGATGGGCTTTGGTGTACCGGTCGACCCGGACGTAAAAATTATCCGATGCAATTTTGACTTTCCGCTGTCGTAAACGGCAGGGTCTGGCCGGTAGGGCTCTTCGAGCAGCCAAGCATCGCTCATGCGCCAGACGGGACAATTTTGCGGCGGCAAATCGCGGTCGGTCACGATTGCGGCGCAATGCACCGCGCCCAGCGCTGGGATTGAAGTGAACGCGACGGGCACAGCGCCGAGCCGGTTAAGCGCCAAACCGGCCACGACATTATACAGGTGGTTCTCGAAGATCAGACCGCAAAGAGACCCAGGTTTGACCCCGGCCCGGTGAAGGACACCACAGACACTGTCGAGATAGGTTTGCAGCCGACTGTAGCTGACGGTATCGGAACCTACACCGCCAAGGCTGAGGGCAGGCTCGGAGCCCATCTTTTCGCATTGCTGAAGAATCTGCTCGACGTAATTCATGGGCAATGTCCGAGAACGTTGGATTCGCATGCACCCTACCGTGACGCCCAGATGAAGAAAATGACAATGTGGAGGGTCAGGCCTTCGCCACGAAGCCGTCCATGACGCGCTTGGAGCCAGCCTTGTCGAAATCGACCAGCAGCTTGTTGCCTTCTACCGCGACGATGCGTCCATAGCCGAATTTCTGGTGGAAGACACGCTCCCCCACGCTGTACGCGGATGCGCTCGCGTCGGAGGTGGCCACCACTTTCGCTTTGGCGTCAACCACCGGACTGCGCGTGCGGCCGGAATCATAGGGCGAAGTAAACGGCGATTGCTGCCCGCGCTGGGCTTGCGCGCGCCGCCAGCCCGGGCTGTCATAGCTGCCAGTGGAGCCCGCATTGACGAAGCCGCTGTTGTCGCGGAAGCCGCCGGCGCCGTAATTGCCGTAGAAGCCTTCGCCGGCGACATTGTTCACATGCGCTTCGGGCAGTTCACCGATGAAACGCGAGGGCAGTGCGCTCTGCCATTGTCCGTGTACGCGGCGGTTGGCGGCGAAGCTGACGAAGACGCGCTTCTTGGCGCGCGTCAGGCCGACATAAGCGAGGCGGCGTTCTTCTTCCAATCCGGCCATGCCTTTTTCATCGAGCGTGCGCTGTGAGGGGAAGAGGCCTTCTTCCCAGCCCGGCAGGAACACCGTGTCGAATTCCAGGCCCTTCGCCCCATGCAGTGTCATCAGACTGATGCGGTCGTTTTCGCCGTCGTTCTGTTCCAACTCCATTACCAGCGAGACATGCTCCAGAAACGACCCGAGCGTTTCGAAGTTTTCCATGGAGCGCACAAGCTCTTTCAGGTTGTCCAGACGGCCTGCCGCTTCCGGCGACTTGTCGGCTTTCAGCATGTCGGTGTAGCCGGATTCCTCCATCACCATTTCGGCGAGTTCGGCTTGGGGAAGATGCATCGCCTGCTGCCGCCAACGGTCGAAGCTCTTGGTCAGGGACCTTAGGGTGGAACGGGCTTTCGGGGACAGTTCGTCGGTTTCCGACAGTTCGGCCGCCGCGGCGAACAATGGCACGTTCACCGCGCGGGCATGATTGTTCAGAGCCCGAATCGTTGCATCGCCGAGGCCGCGTTTGGGTTTGTTGACGATCCGCTCGAAGGCGAGATCGTCGTCGGGCTGTGCGATCACGCGCAAATAGGCGAGCGCATCGCGGATTTCCGCGCGTTCGTAAAACCGTGGGCCGCCGATGACGCGATAGGGCACTCCGAGCGCCAGAAAACGGTCTTCGAACTCGCGCATCTGGAACGACGCGCGCACCAATACGGCCATATTGTTGTACGGGTGTTTTTGCCGGTGCAGGTTCTCCGCTTCGGAGGCGACGTTGCGCGCTTCCTCTTCCGCATCCCAAACGCCTTCGACGCGGACCTTGTCGCCCTCGGCCTCGCTCTCGGTCCACAACGTCTTGCCGTGCCGCGCTTTGTTGGCCGCGATAAGCCCTGACGCTGCTCCAAGAATGGCAGGCGTCGAGCGGTAATTGCGCTCAAGCCGGATTACTTTTGCGCCGGGGAAGTCGCGTTCGAACCGCAGGATGTTCTCCACCTCCGCGCCGCGCCAGCCATAGATGGATTGATCGTCGTCGCCGACCACGCAGAGATTTTTGTTGGAGCCAGCGAGCAGCCGCAGCCACAAATATTGCGCGACATTGGTGTCCTGATATTCGTCCACCAAAATGTAGCGGAAGCGGTGCTGGTACTCCTCGATGATCTCACGGTTGGATTTCAGGATCGCTATCGGTTCGAGCAGCAGGTCGCCGAAATCGGCGGCGTTCAACGCCTTGAGCCTTTGCTGATACATCTCGTAGAGCTTGCGTCCCTTGCCGAAGGCGAAGCCTTGCGCGTCGGCATCGGAGACATCGCGCGGCAGCAGACCGCGATTTTTCCAACCGTCGATCATCGTCGCCAGCGTGCGGCTGGGCCATCGCTTTTCGTCGATATTCTCGGCTTCAAGCACCTGCTTCAGCAGCCGTAGTTGGTCGTCGGTGTCCAGAATGGTGAAATTTGGTTTCAGGCTGGCAAGCTCGGCATGGCTGCGCAAGATTCGCGCGCCGATGGAATGGAAGGTGCCGAGCCATTGCATGCCCTCGACGGTTCCGCCGATCAGGGCGCCGATGCGCTCCTTCATTTCGCGCGCGGCTTTGTTGGTGAATGTCACCGCCAGAATTTGGCTTGGCCAGGCCCGGCGGGTGGCCAGAATGTGCGCCAGCCGGGTCGTCAGCACCCGCGTCTTGCCGGTACCCGCGCCCGCGAGAACCAGGACCGGCCCCTCCAGCGATAGCACCGCGTCACGCTGCTCGGCGTTCAGGCCACGCAGATAAGCAGGGTCGGCCGCTGGGGCGGGCGGCGCGGCCTCGAACGGGGCGGGCTCAAAGGCCTCGTCCAGCGGATCGGCAAAGAGATTGGATGAAGTCATGTTCCACGCGATGGTACCAGCTTGAACGGACGCTGTGTCACACTTTGTTCTTCTTGTCACAACCTTCGCGTAACGCGAAAAGCAGTCCTACCCTCCCCTTGAGGGAGGGTCGATCCGCTGGAAGCGGATCGGGGAGGGGACATTGATCGACAAACGCATTGCTACCGTTGCCGAAGCCTTGGCCGATGTGAAAGACGGCTCGGTTGTGCTGCTGGGCGGCTTTGGTGTGGTCGGGCAGCCACAGCAGCTGCTGGAAGGTCTGCTTGCCCAAGGCGCGCGGGACCTTACGATTGTGTCCAACAATGCTGGGTTCGGCTCGCCGGGCTTGCCCAAGCTGTTTGCCTCCGGGCGGGTGGCCAAGTTGATCTGCTCTTTTCCGCGCCCGACACCGCCCGCGTTCGAGGAATTATACAGGTCTGGCAAAATCAAACTCGAAGTGGTGCCGCAAGGGACGATCGCCGAGCGCATCCGCGCCGCGGCTGTGGGCGTGCCCGCATTCTACACGCCGACCTCCGTCGGCACGCGGCTCGGCGAAGGCAAAGAGACGCGGGACTTCGACGGCCGCACCTACGTCATGGAACGCGCCCTACATGCGGATGTGGCGCTGATCCAGGCGTGGCGCGCCGATCGCTGGGGCAATCTCACCTATCGCGGCACGGGGCGGAATTTCAATCCGGTGATGGCCACGGCCGGCAAGGTCACCATCGTCGAAGTCGAAGAGCTGGTCGAGCCCGGCCAGCTGGACCCGGACAACATCCACACGCCGGGAATTTTCGTGCAGCGCATCCTCCAGGGCCGTGACTACAAGAAGCTGATCGAACGGGTGACGACGCGTCCCCGTTCCGCCACGGGAGGCGTGTAATGGGCTGGTCTCGCGAAGACATCGCCGCCCGCGCCGCGCACGAATTGAAGGTCGGCTTCTATGTGAACCTGGGTATTGGCATTCCGACCCTGGTGGCCAACTATATTCCCGACGGTTTGAAAGTCACCCTACAGAGCGAGAACGGTATGCTGGGCATGGGGCCCTTCCCCTATCCGGGCGAAGAAGATCCCGACCTGATCAATGCCAGCAAGCAGACCATCACCGAATTAC
>Ga0209596_1002965_pt1 | contig 13647 bp, 9 predicted proteins | sample M_130807_MF_Meta_FD_187314 | JGI IMG/M metagenome (GOLD analysis project Ga0209596, IMG submission 187314) | Freshwater microbial communities from Lake Montjoie, Canada to study carbon cycling - M_130807_MF_MetaG (SPAdes) (version 2) | ecosystem: Environmental > Aquatic > Freshwater > Lake... | reverse complement strand
ACTGTGAGTTTTGTACTCGAAACAGGAGAACGCATCTTGGCATGGACAACCACTCCATGGACATTGCCTGCCAATTTGGCATTGGCAGTAGGCCCAGAGATTGAGTACTCAATTCTGCAGAACTCCGCAGGTGAAAGATTTATCATTGCCGATGAGCGACGCAGCGCCTATGAGAAAGAACTAACCGATTTCACTGTTGTTGGATTAGTAACTGGTGCAGAACTCGTTGGTCGTTCGTATACGCCGATGTTTGATTTTTTTGCCGATACCCCGAATGCATTCCGCGTGCTCTCGGCAGATTTTGTGACAACACAAGAAGGCACTGGCGTGGTGCATATGGCGCCAGGTTTTGGCGAAGATGACCAAGTCGCCTGTTTGGCCGCTGATATTTCCACTGTTTGCCCGATGGATGAACATGGGTGTTACACCTCAGAAGTAGCGCCATGGACAGGAGTGCATGTCTTTGATGCCAATCCAGATGTCATTCGCAGCCTCAAAGAAAAAGGCGTTGTTCTGCGTCATGAAACATACGATCACCCGTATCCGCACTGCTGGCGCTGCAGTGAACCACTTGTGTATCGCGCAGTCTCATCTTGGTTTGTCAAGGTCACTGCAATTAAAGATCGAATGGTTGAACTGAATCAAGACATCACATGGGTACCAGAGCACTTAAAGGACGGAAGTTTTGGTAAGTGGATCAGCAACGCACGCGACTGGGCTATTAGTCGAAATCGATTTTGGGGTTCACCTATTCCGGTCTGGAAAAGCGATGATCCCAATTATCCGCGAGTCGATGCATATGGCAGTTTGGCAGACCTCTCACGGGACTTTGGCGTAGAGGTCACGGACCTGCATCGGCCAGCAGTCGATGAGTTGGTGCGTCCAAATCCAGACGATCCAACAGGCATGTCGATGATGCGACGTGTTCCAGAAGTTTTGGACTGCTGGTTTGAGAGTGGCTCGATGCCCTATGCCCAAGTGCATTACCCGTTCGAAAATCGTGAATGGTTCGAAGATCATTATCCGGGCGACTTCATTGTTGAATACATCGGACAAACTCGCGGATGGTTTTATACCTTGCATGTTTTAGCAACAGCATTATTTGATCGCCCAGCGTTTTCTACCTGCGTCAGTCACGGAATCGTTCTGGGTGATGATGGTGTCAAAATGTCTAAGAGTCTGCAGAACTATCCAGACCCCATGAAGGTATTCGATACCTATGGCGCAGACGCCATGAGGTGGTACCTGCTTTCTTCGGCGATTTTGCGCGGAACTGATTTCTCGGTGACCGAACAAGGTATTCGAGACACCGTGCGACAAGTGCTCTTGCCACTCTGGAACTCGTGGTATTTCCTGTCGTTGTATGCAAATGCAGAAAACAAAAGCGGTGCCGTCTCGACCGAGTCGAGCAACCTATTGGACCGTTATATTTTGGCCAAGTTGCGACGAACCACTGTCGAGGTCACTTTGTCAATGGACAAGTACGACCTGTTTGCCGCTTGCCAGCAAGTACGGACATTTTTAGACGTCTTGACGAACTGGTACATACGCCGCAGCCGGGATCGTTTTTGGGCAGGAGACCAAGACGCAATCAACACACTGCACACAGTTCTTGAAGTTCTTGTGCGTCTCGCTGCGCCATTGTTGCCCCTCATTACAGAGAACATTCACGCTGGTCTGGTGGCCAATGCTGACAGTGTGCACTTGCGAGACTGGCCGAGTTCAGAGTCGTTACCAACAGATGATGAGCTTGTAGATGCTATGGATCTTGTACGAGATGTGTGTTCTGCGACACTTTCTGTGCGAAAGGCGCACAGTCGACGAGTGCGATTACCGCTCAGTTCACTGACGGTGGCTGTCGCAAACGCCGACGCACTTGCTCCGTACGTGACCATCATCTCTGACGAAGTCAATGTGAAATCAGTGATGTTGAGATCAGACGTAGCAGCGGTTGCAAGCTTTGAATTGCAAGTTGTGCCAGCGGCGCTGGGACCACGATTAGGAAAAAAGACTCAGCAAGTGATCGGGGCGGTCAAGCGTGGTGAATGGTCTCGTGTTGATGATGCAATAGAAGTTGCCGGAGAAATTCTGACACAAGGCGAGTATCTCTTGAAGTTGGTGACCTCTGGAGATGCGCCAAGTGCAACACTGTCTCACGGTTCTGGAATCGTGATGCTTGACATCGAGGTCACTCCCGACCTAGAAGCCGAAGGACTTGCCCGAGACATCATTCGGGCGGTGCAACAAGCGCGTCGTGACGAAGAACTGGATGTTTCAGACCGCATTTCGTTAACGGTCGCAGCGGATTCCGTGGTCGAGGCCCAAGTCGGGCCTTTTGTCGCGCTCGTGATGGCGGAGACTCTGGCAACAGAACTGTTGTGGGATCAACAAGGAGCACGTGAAATCTCGATAGAAGGCCACATGATCGGCGTATTGGTGCGGATTGCACGCTGATTTGGGTTCGAAACCCTCTAACCTCTTGCCACCACAGATGCGCGTGTGTTTGGGGTAACCAGAGGATGAAGAGATGACCAAGAAAAAAGCACCAGTCAAGAAAGTTGTCGCCAAGAAGGCCCCAGCGAAGAAAGCGCCAGCCAAGAAGGCCCCAGCAAAAAAAGTCGTGAAAAAAGCACCGGCGAAGAAAGTTGTCGCCAAGAAGGCTCCAGCCAAAAAAGCACCGGCCAAAAAAGTTGTAGCCAAAAAAGTTGTAGCCAAGAAGGCTCCAGCGAAGAAAGCACCGGCCAAAAAAGTTGTAGCCAAGAAGGCTCCAGCGAAGAAAGTTGTAGCCAAGAAGGCCCCAGCGAAGAAAGTTGTAGCCAAGAAGGCCCCAGCGAAGAAAGTTGTCGTCCCCAAAGTTGTCGTCCCCAAAGTCGTCGTCCCCAAAGTCGTCGTGAAAAAAGTACCGCCACCACCAAAGCGCTTCGTCATCGTCAAGGGGCCATCACAAGACGGTGTCTCTTCAACAAAAGAATTTGATCTAAAATTTCTCTTCGCACAACGTGAAGAACTCCAAAATTCACGTGCGCAATTAGTGCGACAGAGCGCCAGACTCGAGATCGAGGCCAATGCAATTATTGAGCACGGAGAAATGGGAGATGTCAAGTTTGACGACGAGGGCGGAGAAGGCGACACCATGGTGGTTGAGCGAGAACGCGATCTCACATTGTCAGCCCAAGCATTACAAACTGTGATCGAGATTGATGAGGCGTTAGCGCGCATCAAAAAAGGTGAGTACGGATACTCCTCGGTCTCTGGTTTGCCAATTCCTAAAGAACGCTTGCGAGCGCTGCCATGGGCCACTGAACTCGTCATCGAACGAGCCGGTGGGCTTGGGCGCAAATAACAAGAGACAAGACACCCACTGCGGGTGACGACATGAGCACCGTTCCTTTGAAAAGACCAAACACCAAACTTTTTGCGATGGTGGCTGTGATTGTGGTCATTGCGGATCAAGTCACTAAGCATTGGGCAACATCATCACTCAATGATGGCCATGTTGTACATGTGATTTGGACGCTGCAGTTTTCCCTCGCATTTAATAGCGGAATGGCTTTTTCACAGGGAACAAACTTTGGACCAGTTATCGGAATTCTTGCGATGGGTGCGCTCGTGGCACTGGCGTTTGCTCTTGGAAAATCGCCGTCAACTTTAACGGGAGTCAGTATGGGGCTGGTTCTGGGCGGAGCAGTCGGAAATGTTCTCGATCGGCTACTGAGGGGTGAAGGCTGGCTGCACGGAAGTGTGGTTGACTTCATTGATCTGCAGTGGTTCCCCGTCTTTAATGTTGCTGACATGGGCGTCACCATTGGTGGAGCACTGTTGGTGCTTGGAGCACTGACTCAAAAAGAGGTGGTGTCGTGATTATTGAAGAAACTATTCCCCAGGCTTTGGCCAATGAGCGTTTGGACCGAATCGTGGCCCTGATTCTTGATGTGTCACGTGCTGATGCAGCAGTGCTTGTTGAGGCAGGTGGCGCAAGTATTGACGGACAGAGTGGAGTTTCCGGAAAAACGCGTTTGACGCTTGGACAAGTGGTGTCGGTAGATCCAAGTTTTCTGCCCGTGGCTCCACGCCCAGCCCCCGACGCGACGCTACCACTCGATGTTGTGTATTTCGATGACGACGTCATTGTTGTTAATAAACGCGCCGGAGTAGTGGTGCACCCTGGTGCCGGAAACAACGAGGGAACTTTAGTGAATGCGCTTCTTGCGCAGTTTCCAGAAATTGCAGATGTCGGAGAAGTAATTCGGCCCGGAATAGTTCACCGACTCGATATCGGAACGAGCGGACTGTTGGTGGTGGCGCGTTCCGAAACTGCCTATACAAATCTGACCGAAGCATTGTCTCGTCACGAAGTTGAACGCGAATACATCGCACTTGCGTGGGGTGCGTTTGATTCACCAACTGGTGTCATTGAAGCTTCAATTGGACGCGACCATCGTGACCCACTCCGCATGGCTGTGGTCAGAGAAGGCAAGTGGGCTCGCACTCATTTTGCGGTGGAAGAAACCTTCAATGTTCCAGCAGCGCTCACTCGCTTGCGGTGCACACTTGAAACTGGTCGAACGCATCAGATTCGCGTTCACCTCTTGGCTGTCGGGCATCCGGTGGTTGGTGATGCGACATATGGAGGCGCAAAATCTGCGCTTGTTGCACCACGACCAATGCTGCATGCAACACGATTAAAATTTGTACATCCTGTGAGCGGAGTCACGATGGAGTTTGTGGCAGAAATTCCGGACGACATGCGCGAGATCTTGTCGCAGTGCGGTAATAAGGCTGTTGACTAGATGAAACTAATGAGAGTGAGGGAGATCAGCGTCGGGCCAGGCTTTGTCTCCGTTGGCAACACTGGCAATATCAGCAAGCGTGTATGCGCCAAGATGTTCTCGCATGTGTCGTCCTGCAAGATCCCAAATCGCCAGCAAAACACATTGTCCGTCGTGATCGCAGGCGCCGTTCTGGTGTGGCGCACCAAAATCTCCCAAGGTAATTGGGCCATCAACAGCAGAAATAATGTCCGACAAACGAATCTCAGAAGTTGGGCGAGCCAAGATGTATCCGCCGCCAACTCCGCGTTTAGATTTCACCAAGCCAGCACCTTTAAGCGCCAACAAGATCTGCTCCAGATAGGGCTGTGGAAGCGCCGTTCGTTCAGCGATATCACGCACCGAAGTCGGACATGCCGTTTCGGCGTGGATGGCGAGCGAAAGCAGGGCTCGACAGGCATAGTCACCTCGGGTAGAAACACGCACATCATCATCGTAGGTGCTGGAGTATGGGCGTGACGGACTACAGCAAAACTCACGGGCTGCAACCTGCAATGGTGCTGCCGGATTATCGTCGCGCCAATCTGTCCGGCATCGTGCCAACGCTGTTTGGGCCACACGGAACCACGACGTTGCCTGATTGGATGCCTCCGTGTTTGGTGGGGGCGCGTGCCGTCGTGCTGCTTGTCCTAGACGGCTTGGGATGGCTCCAGTTTGAGTCACATCGCTCATGGATGCCCACTCTGAGTTCTTTCCAAGGCGGCGCCATCACAACAGTTGTGCCAAGCACCACTGCAACGGCGCTCACATCGCTTGCCACGGGATTAGCGCCTGCTGAGCATGGCTTAGTCGGATATCGCATCGACATGGGCGACACAGTGATGAATGTTTTGCGATGGGGTGATGAGTCAGACGATCTTCGTCGAAGGTATCCGCCTCAGCAAGTGCAGTCATGCCCACCATTTTTGGGAGCAAGCGTGCCAGTGTTAAGCAAAGCAGAACTTGCCGGGAGTGGATTTACGTTGGCACATCTCAACGGTGTGCGACATCATGATTGGCGAGCGTCGTCAAGTATTGCGGTGACAGTAAAGCAGTTAGTTGACGCCGGTGAAACTTTCGTCTATGCGTACTACGACGGCATTGACAAGATCGCACACGAGCGTGGTTTTGGTGATTTTTATGATGCCGAATTACGAACCGCAGATACTTTGGTCACTGATATTTTGAGAGGTTTGCCGTCAGACGTTGCGCTGCTTGTCACAGCAGATCATGGTCAGGTCAATGTGGGCACGAACACAATTATTTTGTCGTCAGAAATCATGAGTCACGTTCATCATCAATCTGGCGAAGGTCGTTTTCGGTGGTTGCATGCACGTCGACTGGCCGCCAACACTCTTTTAGAACTGTGTCGCGATGCCTACAGCGACGTTGCATGGGTGGCATCACGGGAGCAAATACTTGACGAAGGTTGGTTCGGGCCAACGATGGCAAACGAGATCCAGCGTCGCCTCGGAGATGTTGCCCTTGTTCCGTTTGCTGATGTGAGTTTTGAGGATCCAGCCGATGGTGGGGCGTTTCAATTGGTCTGCCGGCATGGCTCATTGACTGAGGCAGAAATGCGTGTTCCATTGCTGTGTCGCATGGGTGGCTGAGAATGCACGAAAGAATTATTTTTCAGGCCAATTTTTCAGGCACAATAGAGTCATGAGTCAATCAAATCCCGAGCATCTCCAAGCACCAGAAGTGATGAACACAAACGCCACCGATGCTGTTGACGCAGACGCAGAAAATCTGACCGAGTCTGTGATCGCGCCGGCAAAAGTAATGCGCATTGGTTCGATGGTGAAGCAGTTGCTTGATGAACTCAAAGGAACGCCGCTTGATGAAGCATCAAGAGAACGTCTTGCTGAGATTTACGAACGTTCGGTGGCCGAGGTTGCATCGGCCTTGTCGCCAGATTTAGCGGAAGAACTGCATACTCTTGTTTTGCCATTTCGTGATGGGGAGGTGCCATCAGAGGCCGAACTGCGGGTAGTGAAGGCCCAATTGGTGGGTTGGCTCGAAGGTCTCTTCCACGGCATCCAGGCCACGTTGTTCGCCCAGCAGCTCGCCGCCCGACAACAGTTTGAGCAATTACGCCAGATTCCTGCTGGTGGACGAGAAGCAACAGAGCCCGGCGGCACCTACCTCTAGGTAATTCTGGGAATATGACGGTTGGTCATCTTGGACGACACACCTGACTGCTAATTTCGTGACACCGCACGGCGTCACGTGAGGCACAAAAATCTTTTGTGTTGTGGCGTTACTGCGTGACAACAGCGGAGGAAATTTCTTGGGCGACTCATTCACCCACTTGCATGTACACACCGAGTACTCCATGCTTGACGGCGCCGCCAAACTGACTGAACTTGTCGCCAAGGCTGCCCAAGATGGTCAAGAAGCTCTCGGAATCACCGATCACGGCAATATGTACGGCGTTATTGAGTTTTACAAAGAATGTCGCAAACAGGGAGTCAAACCCATCTTGGGTATCGAGGCCTATATGGCTCACGATCATCGAACCGAACGCATCGCGCGACGCGGTCGACATGACGACAATGGCGGAACTGGCGATCAGGGGCGCAAGCAGTATTACCACCTCACGCTATTGGCCGAGAACAACGACGGATATCGAAACCTGATCCGACTTTCGAGTTTGGCGTTTCTAGAAGGATTCCATTACAAGCCCCGCATTGATTGGGAATTGCTCGAAAAATACAGCACAGGGCTCATTGCTTCTACTGGGTGTCTGGGTGGACATGTTTTACAGTCGTTACTCAACGGCGACGAGCGCGGTGCACTCGAAAAAGCCTCACGACTACAAGATATTTTTGGCAAAGATAATTTATTTGTCGAACTTCAAGATCACGGCTTACCCGAACAGATTCAGACAAATCCGCAACTCATCAAAATTGCCGCTGCAATTGGTGCGCCATTGCTTGCGACAAATGATTCCCATTATGTGCATCAACACGACCACGAATCACACGATGCATTGTTGTGTATTCAAACCGGAGCATTGCAGTCTGACGCCAATCGTTTTCGTTTCACCGGAACAGAGCACTACCTAAAAACTGCACAAGAGATGCGATACGTCTGGCGAGAGACTCCAACCGCTTGCGACAACACTCTGTGGATTGCGGAGCGATCAAACGTAGAAATCGAATTTGGAGTCAACAAATTACCGATCTACCCAGTTCCTGACGCCAATGTGTCCGAGGGTGACTATCTCGACAAACTGACATGGGAGGGAGCCCAACGTCGATGGGGATCAGATCTGTCGCCACAGATCGTGGAGCGTCTGTCTTACGAACTAGCAACCATCAAGTCAATGAACTTTGAGTCGTACTTTTTGATTGTGTGGGATCTCATTAACTATGCCCACAACAAGGGAATCCGGGTTGGCCCGGGTCGTGGGTCGGCTGCTGGTTGTGCCGTGGCATATTGCTTGCGCATCACAGATCTTGATCCCCTCAAGTACGACCTGCTGTTTGAGCGCTTTCTTAACCCAAGTCGACAGAGCATGCCTGACATCGACATGGACTTTGACTCGCGATATCGCGAAGAAATGATCCAATACGCGGCCCAAAAATATGGTCGCGACCACGTGGCGCAAATCATTACTTTTGCGACAATTAAATCTCGCAATGCTGTTCGCGATGCGGCACGTATTTTGGGCTACGAATACGGAGTCGGGGATCGCATCGCCAAGGCAATGCCGCCACTTATGCAAGGTCGCGACACAAGCCTTATTCACTGTCTCGAAAAAACACCAAAATTCGAAGAAGGCTTCGCTGCTGCGGCAGATCTACGGGCTATGTATGACACCGATGAAGTCGTACATAAAGTCATCGAAGTCGCTAAGGGCATCGAGGGACTCAAGCGGTCTGACGGAATTCATGCTGCAGCAGTAGTCATCACACGAGAGCCACTCATCGAGAGTTTACCGATTCAACGTAAACCAGTTGATGGCGACATAAATGCCGGACCCGTAGTCACACAATTTGAAATGAATGCAGTGGGCGAGTTGGGTCTGCTCAAGATGGACTTTTTAGGGCTACGAAACCTAGATGTCATTAGCGACACTCTCGAGATGGTGCGCGAGCAAGTCGACCCAGAATTTGACATCGATCAAGTTTCCCTAGACAACAAAGCGACGTTTGAGTTGTTGAGTCGCGGAGACACGATTGGAGTGTTTCAACTGGAGTCGCCACCCATGAGAACACTGTTGCGCAGCATGAAGCCCACGAGTTTTGGAGATGTTTGCGCAGTGATTGCGCTATATCGCCCAGGGCCAATGAAGGCCAATATGCACAACGACTACGCCGACTACAAGAATGGTCGTAAACCAGTCGCATATTTCCATCTTGACGCTAAAGAATTACTTGATGACACGTATGGCTTGATGGTGTACCAAGAAAGCATGATGCGAGTGGCTCAAAAGTTTGCTGGATACACCTTGGCCCAAGCAGACAACTTACGTGCCGCGTGTTCAAAGAAGGTTCGAGAGAAAATGCTCGAAGAACGGGTGCGGTTTGTTGAGGGCTGTGAAACTACCGGCTACGGAAAAGTTCTCGGCGAACAACTCTTCAAAACCATCGAAGGATTCGCTGACTACGCTTTTAATAAAAGCCATGCATATGGATACGGATTACTTTCGTACCAAACGGCCTACCTCAAGGCCAACTATCCAGTGCAATACATCGCAGCATTGCTCTCTTCCGTCAAGGGAAACTACGAAAAGGCTGCCATCTATCTAGCCGATGCTCGTGCCTCGAATGTTGCTGTACTTCCCCCGGACATCAATCTCTCGCGATCGAATTTTGTTGCCGGAACCGTCAATGGCGGCAGAACAATTGCGTTTGCCCTGTCGGCTATTCGAAACGTGGGTGAAGGCATTGTTGAGCAGATTGTGTCCGAGCGCGACCGAGCCGGAAACTTTGAGTCGTTTTACGATTTTGTTCAACGAGTTCCTGAGCAGGCGCTCAATAAACGTGCAGTCGAGTCGCTCATCAAGGCGGGCGCATTCGACCTGCTTGGTCACGAACGACGTGGACTGTTGTTGGTGTGTGAACAAGTCGTCGACGAAATCCTGACCAAGCGACGCGAACATGACAAGGGAGTCTTCAGTCTTTTCGATTCTGTCGTTGACGGTGAAATCGACTGGACAGGAGTAACGGCTATTCCCGATCTTAAATTTGTTAAAGCTGATCAACTGCGTCATGAAAAAGAGATGTTGGGCTTGTATATCTCTGATCATCCACTTACGGGTCTACAAAATATTTTGCAACAACGTGTTGATTGCGCCATCGCTTTTCTTTCAGAGCGAGACGCGGGTCCTGTTGCTATCGGTGGCGTGATCACCGCAATGAATCGCCGATTTACAAAAAAAGGCGACCAAATGGCAACACTTGTCTTAGAAGACATGGAGTCCTCAATAGAAGTCGTCATCTATTCAAGAACCCTCACCGAGTATGGGCATCTACTCAATGACGAAGCGATAGTCGTCATCTCCGGGATACTCCAAAATGATGAGCGGGGTAGCCGTTTTGTGGCTAATCGAGTGGCCGTCATCGAGGGACTCGGCGAAGCACCAACAGAACTGCACCTTCAATTCTCTGCTCAGACTTTGTCCGAAGCGCGCGTTGATGTACTAAAGGGTATTTTGGGTAATTACCCGGGTGCCTGCTCAGTCATTTTGCATGTCGGCGACGACCTGCAGCTCTCCTTGGGCGGTCAATTCATGGTCGATATTGACAGGGTCATTGGACCATTGCGTATTGAGTTCGGAGCGCAAGCGGTCTCTTTCTAGGGGTTGAACACCGGGATTTTCTCTGAAAGTCATTTTTTGCTGGCAGAATAGACACACCTATTCGCCAGGCTCGCTGTGAGTCTTAACCTTTTGGAGTATTGATCAATGCCACTCGCGGTCCACACCCAAGACAGCAATGCACTTGCTGATGGCGATCTCGACGAGATGGCCTCGATGGGCGGGTCTTTTGACATTGGCACCTTGTCAAAAGCCAAGGAAGACTGGGTTCTTTGCACAACTGCTCGCGAGGGCGCAAAGCTTCAAGGCTTCGTGTTCACCACGCTTGAGCGCATTGGCGGGACACCTTGTGTATTGCTTGGCGTCATGAGTATTAAAAAGACTACAAAGCGTGAGTCGGTGTTAAAGGGGCTGATGGCTGAAACTTTCCATCGTGCGCTAATGGCATTCCCCGACGAAGATGTCGTGGTCGGGTCTCGGTTTGCCCATGTTGGCGGAATGGACGCATTTAAGTCGCTCACAGAGATGATCCCACGACCCGGACATCGAGCGGTGGGCGAAGAGCGAGCATGGGGCCGTCGTCTAGCGCGTCGATTTGGCGTTGACGTGAACTATGACGAGCAAAACTTTATTGTTAGCGCAAATGGTCAGTCAGGTTTTATTGACTACGACTCAGCCAAGCCTGAAAAGATAAAGCCAGAGATTGCTGAACAGTTTTCGTTGGTCAATGAAAAAAAAGGTGGAGTTCTGATTGTCCATGGATGGACGATGACTGAGAGCCTCGTGAAGTTGGGCGCTCGCGCCTAGCGAGGTAAACATGGAATTTAGCGAGGTTGTTCGCACGCGGCGAATGACACGCTCGTTTGCCACAACACCGGTCTCGCGAGAGCTCCTGCGCAACTGCGTTGATCTGGCCTCTCGTGCACCAAGCGCAGGCAAAACGCAAGGCTGGAACTTACTCGTGCTTGAGGGTGATCAGACGAAGAAATTTTGGGATGCGACACTTCCGCTTGAGCGTCGATCAACATTCGCTTGGCCGCATTTGCTGAACGCACCTGTGATCGCTTTACCATTTGCCGACCCCGATGCATATGCGGCGAGATACAGCCAAAAAGACAAAGCACACGCAGATTTAGGCAAAGTAGGTAATTGGCCAACTCCGTACTGGACCATCGATGCTTCTTTTGCGGTGATGACTTTTTTGCATGCAACGCATGACGCTGGGTTAGCAGCCTTGTTTTTTGCTGTCTTTGGCGGAGCCGATGAACTACGCCTGGCGCTTGGTGTTCCCCCAAATATGCAACTGCTTGGGGCGATTGCTACCGGATATGCGGGCCCTGAAGCGCAAAAGGGCGCAAGTGCTCGTCGCCCCAGGCGACTAACAGATCAAATTATTCGCTGGAATCAGTGGTCATGAGTGCGTTACGCAGATCATCCACTGTGTTGGATGGGGTGTGACAGGAATAATCACGACACACATATGCAAGATCTGGAGCACGATGTTGCCAGAGGGGCGAGTCGTAGGTTTGTCCCCATGCAAGAACGGCAGATGGTCGCCATGATGAGCGAACATGAGCGAGCAAGTCAGGTCGATCACCAGTGATAACTATTTGAGTGATGCCAACATGCTGAGTGTGCAAAGAAAGTAAGTAATTGCAAAAGGCTGTTGGTGCGCTATTTGCGACACCTGCAAGCAGGGCCAGGATTTGCTGTGCGTGGTCGTGGTACTCATTGTTGCCAGTGAGCGCCCCAAGACGCAGCAGCGCAAGTGCGCCGCTTGAATTGGCTGATGGAGTGGCATTATCCATTAAATCTTTTTGGCGCACCACGAGCTGTTCTCCGTCATCTGGCGATGTGAAGAATCCGCCATTAATAGGATCCCAAAAATGCTCAATCAGTGCATCAGCAGTTGTGATTGCTGCGGTGATCCATTGTGCCTCACCTGTTGCTTCGGCAAGCCTTGTCATGGCGTCAACGACCTGAACATAGTCGTGAGCGAGTGCATGATGTCGAGCAGGTGGCGTGCCGTTGTCGTTCCAACTGCGCAGCCAGCGATGGCCATCACGCAAGTTATTCAATAAGAATTCTCCGTTGCGCCGCGCGGCAGATAACCAGTCGGGACGATCAAACGCAATTGCCGCTTCACACAATGATGCCAGCATCATGGCGTTCCACTCCGTCAGGACTTTGTTGTCAAGTCCGGGCATTGTGCGACGTGATCGTGTCTCAAATAACTGTATTCGCATCGCTTCAATGTCGTCAGGGCGAAGTATTTTTGTGCGCGAAGCAATACGGTTGGGAATTGACACACCTTCAAAATTTCCGGATTCAGAAATATCCCACCATTGATTTGCTGCCTCAGAGTCGGTACCCAAAACATCGGCGACTTGTTGCGGTGTCCACGTATAAAAAGCGCCCTCATGAGAGTGGCCGTTTTCGTCAAGCGAATCAGCATCTTGTGCGCTAAAGAATCCGCCATTGGAATGGGTGAGGTCGCGCAGTAAATACGTTATTGTTTCGTCGACCACTTGGGCATAACGATCTTCGCCAAAAACCTGCCATGCATGTGTGTATACGCGCACCAGAAGCGCTTGGTCATACAACATTTTTTCAAAATGCGGTACTAGCCATTGCGTGTCTACGCTGTAGCGCGCAAAGCCCCCGCCGAGATGGTCGTATATGCCACCAGCCGCCATGGCGTCAAGGGATGTCTGAACCATCGTGCGAGTGATGTCATCCTTTCTTTCGGCGTAGGCGCGAAGTAAAAGATCAATTGCAAAAGTTGAGGGGAACTTCGGGGCTGTGCCGAAGCCTCCCCATGTTGCATCAAAATTGGACGCCACTGATTTGAGTCCCGACACAAGCAGTGCTTCGGCGTCGTACGACTCGGCGGGGCTAATCAGAGCCGTGCGTCCAAGAGCGTCCATTAGCGCTGTCACATTTTGGGCGACATCATCTTGTTTGTCTCTCCAGACCTGGGTGATGCCGTCCATCAACTGCATAAACGATGGCTTCGGGAAATATGTTCCGCCATAAAAGGGTTCGCCAGTGGGAGTGAGGAATACGGTC